>MDSV01122833.1_pt1 | contig 27493 bp, 11 predicted proteins | sample 810851 | NCBI WGS metagenome assembly MDSV01 (sample SAMN05326640, study PRJNA326480) | marine metagenome | isolation source: seawater | place: Atlantic Ocean: North East | collected 2012 | reverse complement strand
TGGACCACTCGTCGTACGGCAGCGCCTGCGACCCGGTCGCGGCGAGCTTGCCGTCCAGGTACTGGAGCACATGCGGGTTGACGGACATCGCCTCCCCGGGCGGGGACCGAGCGGCGCGCCGAGAGATCTGCCCGAGTTGACAACGATTTTTTCAAAACGCGCCCCGCGATTTCGGTTTCTTCGAGCGCGGCGCTTCGTTTGATCGTTCCTCGCTGGCGCGGCGCGTTCGACGCGTCGCGCGGGCGCGCCGGACGCCCGAACGCGCCCCGTTCGAACGTCAGGCGCTCAGTGACGACGATCGCCGGCGTCGCTTCAAATCTCGCCTTTTTGAACACCGAACGCCTCACCACGCCGCGCCTCCGCCTCGGCGACGGCGAGTCCTCGCGGAAAAAGCACGTCGCGCGCGACGCGCTCCGCCCATTGTTTCCCGAACCACCCCGCGAAGAGCAAAATCGCGGGGTCGCGCTCGCGCTGCCAGTCGTCGTGCGCGTCCTGCGCCGACGCGGTCTCCTCTTCCGACAGAACGCGCGCGTGCGCGCTCTTCCCGAACGCGTCTCCCCCCGAATGCATTCCCTCAGCCGCGCCGAACAGCGCGCCCGCTCCGACGGTCGCCGCGCCGAGCCGCTCGGACGCCTCCGCCACGGCGAGGCTCGCGTCGGCGCGCGCCGCCGTCTCCGCCATCTCGCCGAGCGACGTCGATGCCGTGTCATGCTGCGCGGGCTCGGGAGACGACTCGGCATCCGCGGTCTCGGCGCGCTTTGCGCGGTCGTATATGTTCTGGCTCTCCTCCAAGACCATCACGTTGGACGCGACGTCCGCGGCGCGATTTTCCGCGGCGGAAACGTCCCTCCTCCGCGGCGCGAGGAGCGCCAGGAACGCCTCCGCGTACGCCTTGACGGCGTCGAGCGTCCTTTCGCGGACCAGAACGCCGCCGCACGCCTCGCCCTCGGCGACGCACACGTCGTCCTGCTGCGGCAGGGGCACGGACTCCACGCCCGCGGCGGCGGCGGCGCGCGCCGCGGCGGCCGCGGCCATGGCCGGCGCGTCCGGCCGCGCGAAGAGCATCGCTGGCGAGAAGAAACGCGCGTCTTCGTAGAAGCGCGCGCTCGGCGTCGCGAGAGCGAGGTCGGCGAAACCGTCGCGCGTCGTTTTCAAGTCGTCGGCGTACCGCTCGAGGTACGCCGACTCCCGAGACAAAGGCTGCAGATCCAGGCCCACCAGGATGTTCTTGCCCTTCGCCAAGCAAAGCAAATCTATGCCCAGCAAGGGGCAATCCCCGAGGTGCGTCGCGCACCGACGCTCGTCGAGAGCGTCCGGCGCGGGGTAGACGACGGCGTTGAAGATCTGCTTCTCCGCGCCTTCGTCGACGTACGTGAACCGAACGCGCCGCGCGAAAGGGCTCGTGTACACCCAGTTCTCGACGCGGGGCAGCCCGTGCTTCTCCGGCGGGCCCGCGCGCGTCTGCAGGTCGGGGTCGAGCGCCACCGGCGACAGCGGGCCGATGGCCTCGTCCAGCCTCTGGAACAGCCAGCGCATGTGGTCGGTCCAGGCGACGCACGCGGTGTCGTCCGGCAGGGGCTCGAACGACACGGTCGCGGGGGAGGGACGAGCGTCCGCGGGCTCGCCCGCCGCGGGCTCGCCCGCGTGCTCGTCGTGACTCTCAGGGGGGGGCTCGGCGGAGCCCTGGGACCCCCGCGCGTCCGTGGGGGACGCGCTGGGGGGCTCGGGCGCGCGCCTCGCGACGCCACGGCGAGGAGACACGCGCGCCCCGGTTTTCGGGACGAAGGGTCGCGCTGCGAGCCGGCCCACCCGCGCGGACGCCGAAGGGAGGCATCGCCCGCTAGGCGCGAGCGGCGCGAAGCGCGAGGACATGGGCGTCTCGGACGCTCGCTCGAGGGGTCGTCGGACCCGCCGCGCCGAGGAGAATAGCCCTCGGCGCGCCAAACTTTCAGATCGTGACTCGGACGGATACCGCGAAGGGCTTGTCGTCACTCAGATGTCTGAAAACTAACATCGTGGAGGAGGGTAACATCGGCGCACTTCTCGCCGCACCAGTATCTCCATGGAGACGAAGACCTGCGCTCGGTGCAAAGAGACGCTGCCGAAGAACCAGGAGAACTTCCCTCACGGCTCCTCGTGGTGCACCAAGTGCTGCCCCGTCTCCGACAGCGGCTCGGACTAGAGAGGCGGCGCGCGCGTAGATCTCGGAAGGAAAACCTGCTGACGTGGAAAGTCGCGGGGATGTCTTCGCGCCCGTCCCACGTGGGATGGCACGGCAACGAGCGCGTCGGCTGGAATCGACGGTTTCCGCGGCGCGCGCGACATCCCGCGACGACTCGGGCGTTACGCGGCGATCACTCCGTCACCGCACGCGCCTCCGTGCCGCGCACCACCGCGGTGCTGAGCGCAGCCGCGGCGACTTCAGTCGCCGGCGCAGCCGCGACGTTCGCCCTGGCGCGAAGCGTGAACGCCGCGGTCAAGACGCATCAGCCCTCTTCTCTGGTTCCGGAAGGGGCGGGAGGCGCGGCTCGCGCGGAAAACGCGGTGGCGCCGTACGCCACCACCGACGCAGCCTCCGTTCCTGGAGAAGACGCGCTTCCCCCCGTGGACGCGGACGCGCACCGACGGCGCGCGGAGGCGTGGCGACGCAAGTGGGAAAACGCGTACGCGTACCAAATCGAGAGCGCCTCGAGCGACCGAGCGACCCTGGAGAACCCCCCCGGGTTCCACCAGGCGCGCGTGCACCCGCTTCTGCGCAAGCACAAGATGCTTTTGCTCGGGGCGGGCGTCACGTCGCCCCCGGAACCGAGCAGGCGCGTGTTCGTGCCCCTGTGCGGCGCGTCGCCGGACATGCTCTGGCTCGCCGCGTGCGGGCACCGCGTGATTGGCGTCGAGCTCAGCGGCGCCGCCGCGCGCGGCTTTTTCGACGAGAAGGGTTTGCCCCGCGCCACCTCCGCGGCGGGCGGCGTGCCCGCGCGCCACACCGGGGGCATCGAGCGCGTGCACGTCTCGGGGAACGTGGCCATCGTCGAGGGCGACCTCTTCTCCCTGGACGCCGATACTTCAGGTCGCGTCGACGGCGGTTTCGCGCGCGGCGGCGACGTCGCGACGGCGGCGGATTTCGGTTCCGAAAAAACGCGCGGTTACGAGTACGAGCCCGGTTCCGAGCGCGGTTCCGAGCGCGGTTCCGAGCGCGGGCCGGACTCGAAAGCCCCCCCCGTCGATCGCGCCGATCGATCCGTCATCGCGGTCACGAGCGTTTCGAGCGGCGCGATTCGGTCTCGACTCGGCCCTCTGTCGGCGGCGGCCGACGCGGTCGCGACGCTCTTCGCGACGAAAAAAAGCGTCGCATCTCCGGCGTCGGATCCGGAGGCTTCGTACGCCGCCGACGCGCGCGTCGGCGCGCGGCACTCCATCAGCTTCACCGAGGAGTGCCTTCGGTTCGCCGCCGGCGGCGGGCCGGCGATGGACGCCGTCTGGGACCGAGGCGCGCTGGTCGCCGTCGCGCCCGACATGCGCCGCAGGTACGCGCGCGTGGTCGCCGAGAGGATGGCACCAGGCGGGCGCATGCTCCTGGTGACGACGTCGTACGACGACGAAGCGGAGGGCGCGCGCGCGCTGGGGCCGCCGTTTTCCGTCCCGGAGCGCGAGGTGCGCTCGCTGTACGAGCCCCTGGGCTTGACCGTGCGCGAGCTGGGGAGCGAGGAGTGCCTCGGGACGGCGCCGCCGAGGATGCGGGAGCGGCTCGCGAGCATGCGCGAGACCGTCTACCTCGTGGAGAAGCCGAGGCGACAGAAGAAGAGGCGGTGACGCGAGGCGTCGAAAAAGAAAAGAGCGTTTTTTATCACATCCGACGCGAGGGAGCGAAGTCGTCGCGTCGCGCGTTGGACGACGAAGCGCTCGGCGCCTACGCTCTTCGGCACGTCGACACGAAACAGGATCTCGCGGACGGATCCACTTCCGCGCGGACGAGCTCCATGGTTTCCGCGACGCGTTTACCGCCTTTTACTCTCCTCTCCACGGTCACGTTGACCGCCGACCCCTTCTCTCCTCTCAGCGCCTTCGCCGTCCCTTCGAGCCCGCCGAGCCGTCCGGTGGTCGTCCCGTCCACTGAGACGATGGCGTCGTTGACGCGCACGCCAGCTTCGTAAGCCGGCCCCGCTTTTTTCACGTACCCCGCCCCGAACGCTTCGACCACCTTCACCACGCCGTCCGGGCCCACGAAGATCTCGAGACCGACGCCGGAGTACGACTCCAGCGCACGCGCGGCGTGCGGGACGGACGCCAACGCCCCGACACTCGCGAGCGCGAAAAAACGTCGTGATGTGGGTGTCGACTTTTGGGGTTCGGACGTGGACGATGCGGGGAGTCGCAGGGCGCGAGCCACCACCGAGCGGGCTTCGGACGGCCGACACCGCATGGGCGCGAGCGCGCGCGCGTGCGAGGCGACGGACATGCGGCGGCCGGGCAGACGGAGTGCGGGACGATTTTCGAAAGACGCCTCAATCAGTGGTTCCGTGTTTTTTTATCGATACACGAGCCGAGTCAAAGAGCCAAAACGGTACTCGTCGACTCACCGACCGTCCGCCGCCTTCTTGGGCGAGTCCCCCTGCTCGGCCGACCCCATCACCCCCGCCAGGCTCCTAGCGATCGCCGCGCCGACGCCCTCCGCGTGCTGCGCGCCCGCGGGGGGGGGGTCCAGCGCGGCGACGTCCGAGCACCCAGGCATCACCGCCTCCCACGCCTTCGCCTGCGCGCCGGCGAGGTCCCGCAGCGCGGCGTTCGCCGCGCGAAACGCCGCGTTGAGGACAGACTCCAGCTCGGCGTGCAGACGCGGGAACTCCACGCGCATGGTGGCCTTGATCGCCTCGTACCGAACACGCGCGTGTTCCCTCGCGGCTTCGGCGGTCTCCGCTTCCCTCTGCAGGTCCTCCACGGTCTCCGCCGGCCCGCGCGCCGCCGCGACAACCGCGGTCGTCGTCGACGCCAGCTTCTCGAACCAGCCCCCGGGTTGGCTCGTCTCCGACGCCGCGCCGTCGGGCTCGTCGGCGGCGCCGTCGGTGGTCTCGACGGACGCCGTTTTCGCGACCGTACCCACCTCGACGGCAGCCTCCAGCTTCGCCCTCCGCTTCTCCGCCTGCGCGCGCGCCGTCTGCAGCCGGAGCAGCGCCTCGGCCCGCGCGTCCACCGTCTCCTTGGCGGCGTGCACGAGGTCCAGCGCGCGGCGCAGCGGCGCGCGGAACTCCGCCGCCAGCCTCTGCGCGGCCGCCTCCGTGGGCGCGCGCAGGGAGATGGCGGCGGCGCCCACCTGCCTGAACGCCTGCCCCAGCCCCCCCGCGGTCTCGCCGAGGAGCATCTTCGCGCCCCGCTCCTCGCAGTCCCCGAGCAACGCCGCGTTGTCCCCTAGGTTCCCGAGGACCAGCCCGCCCGAGTTCACCGCGGAGACCACCTCATCCGACGCTCGTGCCGCGCGCTTCAGCCGGTCCTCCACCGCGAGCAGGTACTCACTCGCCTCCAAAAAGTCGGGCTCCTCCTCCATCAGCACCGTGTCCGCGCCCGCGCCGTGCACGAACGACTCCGCCGCGATCGCCGCGCTCTTGAACCACCCGTCAACCGCGCTCAGCGCCGTTCCCGCCGCGCCGCGCTGGTACCAAGCCGCCGCCGAGGACGCCTTCTCAGCCTCCTTCGCGCCGCGAGCGTCCGACGCATACGCGGACGCGCTCGCCTCCGACGCCGCCCCGCGCGCGCTCGGCGCGCCCGCGCCGCCGCCGGGGTCCTCCGCCGAGGCGGGGCCGCCGCCGGGGTCCTCCAGGAACGCGCGCAGGTGCTCCGAGCGGCGCAGCGTGGGGTGCGCCGCGACGGCGCGCGCGAAGGTGTCCAGGCCGACGCGCCTGTGCTCCAAGAACTCGGGGTGGAACGGCGAGGTGGTCACCGTCTTCTCGGGCAGGGGGTACACGATTACGCCCGGGTGCGCCGTCCGCAGCGCCTTGCGCAGCCTGGTGAAGTCCGAGAAGCGGCGCGAAACCGAGGTGGTCTCCGAGCGGAACGCGGAAGACGTCGTCGACGCCGTCACCGGGTACGACGCGTACGCGCTCATGCCTTCGCCGACTTTGGTCGCCTTGCCCACCTCGACGGTGACGTCGCCGTCCGCGCCCAGAAACGTGGGAGGGGTGCTTTCGGTTTCCGGCGAAGCGTGCGCGCGCCTGTCGCGCTTCGGGTCATCGGGGATTTTCGCGTCATCAGCGGGCGGAGGTTCCTCCAGCACGACGCTCTCGTACGGGGGGGGAGGCGGCGTGGTCGCCTGCGTCGCCTCCGCCCTGACCGGCTCAGCCGGCGTCGCGAGGTCGGTCTGCGGTGAAGGACGGACTCGGTCAGTCGAGGGGAGAGGTGCTCGTTCGTCGAGGCGAAAACGAAGGATGCCCGCGGCCTCGCGCGGAAACGAGGCGTTCGACGACGGTAAACAACGGTGAGCGGCGACGACGAACGCTGGGCTCGAGTCGATGCGGTACGCGCGGTCTGCACGAAGTGTCGCGGGGTCGCGTGTGGCACGCACCTGTTCCATCGCGACTCAGACTGCTCGCGGGACGTCTGAAGACACTGCCGAGGATCTCATGGATATGAATGAAAAGAAACGAACTCTTTTCAAACCGGATGTTTGAAACGGTCGAAAGTAATCTTCGGTGAAGCGCGAGCGACTGATCGCCGGGTGAACCGAAATCGAAACCGACAGAGCGACAGTCCAATTTTCGTTCAAAAAAGCTCTGATGCGATCACCTCTCCGCGCGTTTCCGTCTCACACGCGACTGCCCGCCGCACACACCACCGAGCACCACGCGCGCGGCCGCCCGGAGGTTTTCGCCGGACCCAAACGCGCGTCGCTTCCCCGAGCGCCCCTCAGACGCGTTCCGCGACCGAGACGCGCGGCGATCTCGAGTCAACTCTTTCTTTCAGACCGAGCGAAGAGACCGACGGCCACCATGGGGGACGCGGGCGGCAAGACCTCCGTGTCCAACTACGAGATGAACGGTGACTCGTTCAGGAACACGATGCACAGCTTGAACTACGGCAGCGTGATGGAGGCTGCCGCGCGCAACTACATGAAGGAGGCGGAGGCGGAGCAGGCGGCCGCGGGGAACGTGGGCCCTGTTCAGTACGACCTGGAGGATCTGGAGGATGACCCAGAGTTGCACGCGCTGCACAAGGAGCGGATACAGCAGATGAAGGAGGAACACGAGAAGCGACGGGAGATGGAGAGCAAAGGACACGGAACGTACGTTGACATCAACGAGCAGGAGTTTCTTCCCGAGGTGACCTCCGCGTTCCAGGTGTGTTGCCACTTCTACCACCAGGAATTCGAGCGGTGTCGCATCGTGGACAAGCACATGAACATCCTGGCCAAGAAGTACTTCGACACCAAGTTCATCAAGATCCACGCGCCGGACGCGCCGTTCTTCGTCGACAAGCTGCAGATCCAAGTTCTGCCGTGCATCGTCTTCTTCCGCAACGGCGTCGCGTACGACCGCATCGTGGGCTTCGAGGAGCTCGGCGCGCGCGACGACTTCCCCACCGCCAAGCTCGAGGGGATGCTCCTGGCGGCGGGCATCATCGCGCCGCGCGAGCGCCGCGAGGACGAGTCCGAGGACGAAGAGGAGGTGCTGGCGCGCGAGCGCGCGAAGCGAATCACCTACGGGTTCACCAAGTACGACTCGGAGGACGAGGACAGCGATTTCGACTAGGTCAGTCGCGATTTTAAGCGGAGCGCGTATACTATTTACCGTGAAGCGTTCTTCGAGACCCGCCCGTGGCGAGAACGCGACGGCGACGCGTCGACGTCCATCGGATTTTTTCGCGCGCCGGCGCGGTCGCCGACCCCCCGACCCTTGCGTCACAAGAAGACGTCCAGCTCGTGCCTTCGGAACGCGTTCTCGCCTTCGTCCTGCAGCGCCGGGTACGCCGGGACGAGCGCTTCCTGCCCCCCGATGTACGCGTTGTTGTACACCTTCCAGTACGTCTCGCGCACCTTGCGCGCGGGATGGAACAGGCCCTGCAGCAGGTACCCGAGCAGCACACCGGAGCCGAGCGCCACGCGGCACCCCTCGACGGCGTCCATCACCGCGTTGATGACGTGCGGCGACGTCTCGAAGATGTTCGGCCACACAAAGTTGAGCAGATGCACGACGGCGTCCTCGCACCCGAGCCCCGCGCAGCCGAGCGCGAGGTGCTTCACGGTGACGGCTGCGGTCTGCCTGTGCACCTGGTCGCGGTCCATCAGCGCGTCCTCCAGCAGGGGCGTCACCGCGTACGCGTAGTCCTTGCCCATCTCGCCGACGTACTCGAAGAGAAACGAGAGCGACTTGAGCACGCCGTTCTGCACGTTGAGCTCCGGTACGCGGTACTCGTTCATCAGCGCGGGAAGCACGGTGAACGGGCTGCACGTCTCCGCCACGATGGCGATCGCCACGGTCGTGCACACGCGGTTCTGCCGTTCCTGCACCTTCAGGTTGTTCAGCAGTGTCGCCAGGACGTCCTGCGGCCCGATGGCTTTCGCGATGTACCCAAACGTGTTCACCGTCGCGCGGCGGATGCTCTTGCGCGCGGCGCGCAGCATCTCGAGCAGCTCGAAGCAGATACGCATCCACTCGCGCGCGGGCACGAACTCGGCGCCGCGGTCGGCGATGCGCCCCACCAGGTCGATGCAGTTCTCCTGCACCTTCTCGTGCCTGTTCTTGAGGATGGGCGTCAGACGCGGGAGCAGGTCCTTCACAGGCGGGGTCATCTTGGACATGCCCACCACGTTCACCACACCCTTGAGCGCGCCCAGGATGCTGCCGAGCACGTCCGGAAACTCCTCGCCCAAGTACTCGTAAAGCACCACGCCGAGGTGCCCCAGCAGCTGCTCCTCGTCGCACAGCTTCATGGTCGCGGCGACGCGAGCCACCAGGTCCGCAGCCTGCTGCCGCACCTCCGCGCTCTTGTTGTTCAGGCGCCACTTGATGGTCCCGCAGATCTGCGGCAGGTACGGCTTGGCGCGGCCCCCCAGCGCCGACACCGTCGTCCCAAACCCGTTCAGCATGACGTCGCCGTCGTCCCCGGTCTGCTCCTGGAACGCGTACAGCACGCCGTCGATGAGGAGCTCCTCTAAACGCGCGTCGATGTCCGCGGTGCCCAGTTTCTCGATCACCTTCGTGATGGTCTCCATGACCATCCGGCGATACGGCTCGCTCTCGTCCTTCAGGTCCTCGACGATTTTCGAAATCACATCCGACGCGCCCGTCTTGAGCGCGAGCTCGAGGGTGGTCTCCACCAGCGCCTTGTAGTTGCGGCGGTCGAGCGCCATGCGGCGCACCCAGAAGTGCTTGAAGAACTCGGGCATCACCTCCTCGCGCACGTACGCCGCCTCGACGCCCTCCGTCGCGACGCACTGCTTGACCACCTTCAGCGTGATCTTCTTCATCTCCTCGTCGGCGGTGGCGAACTCGCGAATCAGAATCACCATCACCTCGCGGGTGTAGTAGTTGGCGTACATCGCGTCCATGAGCGGGATGATGAAGCCGATGGCCTTCAGGAACGCCGCCAGCGTTTTGCCCCTGTGCGCGCGGATGCCCTTCCACAGCGGCTTCAGCACGCTGTCGAAGGACTCGATGCCGTACGGCGCCGCGGCTTCCGCCAGCGCCGCCACAGACAACGCCGTGATGGTCCGCACCTTCTGGTTCTCATCCGCCAAGCCGTGCTCGATGATCTCCACCATGCTCCGCAGGTGCGGCAGCGTCGCGCAGCCCATCAGGATGGCGATCTGCTGCACGATCTTCACGCCGGTGTGCCTCGCCTGCCAGCTCTTCTTGCTCTGGCATACCGCCTTCAGGAACGGGAGGAGCGCGGGCACGCCCAGCGCCTGCGCGACGACTGCAAAGGCGCGCGCCGTCGTGTTGCGCACGTACTCGTCCACGTTGTCAATGTCCGGGCGCATGGCGGCGATCATCGTCGCCAAGCCCGCGGCTTTCGCGAGGTTCCCGATGATCTCTCGGCCCTCGACGCGCGCGTAGTAGTCCTCGTCGATCAAAAGCGGCTCGATGACCACCAGGATCTTGTGCACGTACGGCCGGACGAGCTCGTCCAGCTTGTACAGCACGCGGTCCACCACCTTCACCAGCAAGTGCCGCTCCTGGTCCTCAAGAGTGGGGGACATCAAGAGCGGCAGGATCTGATTGAACAGCGGGCCCGCGCCTAGATCGCGGGCTTTGTCCGTCAGCTGGCGCAACGCCGATTTGCGTTGCTGCGGCGTGCCGTTCTTCACCTTCAACAGCAGGCGCATGATCTTGCGCTCCACGCGCTCCTCCGTCGTGAGCGAGTCCTCGTCGCCCGATTTCAGCAGCGGCGCAAAGTACTGGTAATCCTCCGGCTTCATCTCCGGCAGCCCCTCCGGGGTCTCGGGGACGTCGAACACCTGCCCGCGGTCCTCGTCCGGCATCTGGTACAGACCCCCGGGGGTCTCGCCGCCGTGCGATGGCGTCGCCATGAGTTTCCGCGCCGGCGTGCGAATCGGCACGTACGTCTCCGGCTGGGGCAGAACCTTGTACCCGTCCGAGGGAAGCATCGCGTCCAAGTCCTCGTCCGACAGCGGCTTGTTGCGTTCCTCAACCTCGCGCTCCCAGCGGAGCGCGTTGTACTGCTCGGGGGTCATGGGCGCCGCGCCCGCCGCCGCCGCCGCTGCCGCAAGTGCGTGCGCGTCGGGAGTCATCATGCCGGCCAGTTGCCCCGGCCCGGGCGTCGCGCCGCCGTCGCCAGGCGCAATCAGCGGCGTCTCAGCGCCCGCACCGAAATGCAGGGGGGTCGCGTCCACGGGCACATCCCTCGGCGTCTCGTCCCAGCGACTGCGCGCGCGGCGGCCGGTGACGCCGCCTGCGGCGACGTCCGCGGGCGTCGCGTCCCATCGGTTGCGCCTCCGCGCGGGTTTCTCCGCCGCCGGCTGAGACGGGGGCTGATCCTCCCACTCGCCCTCTGTCTTCGCGCGCTTCCCCGCGTCGTCGTCCCACACCTCCGCCGCGCCCCGGTCGCGCTTCTTGGTCTCCGGCGGTCCCGGTCCCGGGACAGAGACGTCACGCGGAGGGGGAGGCTCGCCCGTCACCAGCGCGCGCACCGCGGACTCCTTCGCGGTTTTCGCCGCCAGTCGCGCCTCGCCCGCAGCCTTCTCCGCCTCCTCGCGCTGTTTCTGCGCAATCTGCCGCATGGTGTTGTCCCGCTCGCGGTCCAGCTGCGCCTCGCGCACGCGCTCAGCATACGTGGTCTTACCCTCGTCCCGCGTCGGCGAGAGCGTGCGATTGAACCTTCGCTTGCTGTAGTCGCTCTCCCGGTCGACGACGCGGCGGCTCCCGCCGAAGCGCTCCGCCACCGTGTCTTCCTCTTCGGCGGCGACGGGAAGATCGTCCATGATCGCCTTGGGTGCCGTGAACGAAGACAGCGGCGCTTTCCTGTGACGCGAAGAGACGAGGCGGACAGGGGATCGGGAGGTGAGTCTCTCGAGTCACGCGGGGTGGCGCTTCCGAAACGACGGCAACCGGACGCGTCGGGAAAGGGATTTCGCGCGCCACGGGGCCCGTCTTGGTCTTCGCGAGGACGACGATTGGAGGACGAGGCGGATCGATCGACGTGGGCGGGGATCGTGTTCGCCAAGCGCGGACAGCAGACGCACCTCATGGATTCGTCTTCTTCGGGTTCCTCGTCTGCGATTTCCCTGGCGTACCCCGCGTGTTTCTCCCCCGCAGGCTTGGACGGGCCCGCCTCCGCGGCAGCGGCCCTCTCCTTCTGCAGCCTCGCAATCTCATCCTCTTCATCGGTCGCGGGCGGTGCGTCCCCGCTCAAGCGGCGGCTCCGCCTCGCGCCCGCCATGCCTCGCGTCGACGTCAATAACGCCGCGCGTGAGGGAGTCGCGTCCGGACTGGGTGTCGTCCGCGCGGCGCCTGCGGAAGTGCCGCGCGCGGGACTCGAACGTCTAGGGTTAACTTTTGAGCGCCATTTTCAACTTGCGCGTTTTCACTGACGACTTGCCGACGATTCATGACGACTGAAGCAGAACGCGAAGAAAATGACACGTGCGGCCAAACCGCGTGGCGCCGAGGAGCCGACGCAGTGCGCCGCACGGGAGCGCATCGCTCAGCGTCACAGCCTTCACGTGACTGGTGAGAGTACGCGTCCTCCTTTGAAAGGCGCGCGGGGGTCAGCGCGGACGGAAGCGAGGGATCGGACGAGAGTCGGCATCCCGAAAGCATTTCTTCGTTGCAATTCTTCAACCCGTCGTCCGATAAGGAGCGCTCGCGCGCCTCGTGAGCGGTGCGATGGCGCTGTACATCAAAGGCTTCAGCCTGGTTCTTAAGACGATCTCTAAGCCGCTCGCGAAACAGCTGAAGCAAACGGCGATGAGCAACCCCACGCTACGGAGTCTAGGGATCGCCGCGGCGTTGCGCGCGGACGCTCTGTACCAGAGCATCATGGCGCAGCCGCTCCCCGAGCCCGCGGTTTCGTCGAGCGGCCGTCGGATGAAGCTCGCGCCGAAGACGCGAGCCACGGTGATGACCGAGGATCAGGCGCTGAGCGCGAGCGCTGAATTCATAGGCGAATTCTTCGTGTTCGGGGTCGCGGGGGGGCTGGTGTACTGGGAGCAGCAGAAGAGCGCGGAGAAGGACGCGAAGAAGGCGCAAGCTGCGGACGACGAGCGCGCGGCGAACCTCGCCATGATCGCGTTGCAGCAGCGGAGTCTCCGGGACCTCACCGAGTTGATACGCGAGATCGACAAGAGCAGAGCGATGGATGCTCGGAGGTTGGAGATGTTGGAAACGGCGAGGAACGCCGGGAAAATAGGTGTTGGCTGGAGGAGGGAGGCGGCGGCGTCTTAGCAGTGACGGCGCGCGACGCGTCGAATGCGTCACGAATGCGTCACCTTCGTGTCATCAGAGGCGCTCCAACGAAATTATTGTTCTCGTTTTCATTCTCGGCACGCGGGTCGAAAAAACCTTCCCACTTCGCTGCCCCCGTCCGCTCACACTGCGGGGCGCGCCGCGTCGGCTGTCCACATGGCGTCCGACGAGAAGAAGACGCCGAAGGAGAAGAAGGAGAAGAAAGAGAAGAAAGAGAAGAAAGAGAAGAAGGGCGCGAGCGGCGATGGCAAGGCGAGGAGATCCCCCGGAAAAGGAAGCGGCGGCGGCGGCGGCACGCCCAGCCAGCCCGTCGGCAAAGCCAAACGCAAGGCCAACTTCGTGTCCTGGTTCAGCGACGCGCTGAAAAACGACGAGGGGGGGGCTCGCGCGGCTTTCATCAAGGCGAGGGACTACGTCGCCGTGGCGAACGTGTTCCGCGCGCGCGCCCGCGACCCTTCCGTCGCGGGCGCGCACGATGAGGCGGTGAAACTCCTGGACTCCAAGGGCCATTTCATGAACATCGTGGACCAGTGCGCGTCGGCGCACGCAGAGGCGGCGAAGGCGTGGGAGGAGGTTAAACGTCGCCAGCGCGCTAAGTTCGAAAAGGCGGGTGGTGCGGATGGTATCGCGGAGAAGAAACGCGCCGCGCGCGAGGCGAAGGAACAGCACAAGCTGATGCTCGCCGCGAGGGAAGAGCGCGAGTCGCGGGCGAAAGCGCTCAAGACGGCGAGGAAGGAGTACAAGGCGCAGATGAACGTTTTCCGGATGCGGGGTTCGTGTTTGGACTGGTGCAACCTCGGCAAGTGCTCGTTCGGGGGCGAGTGCCAGTTCAAGCACGACGAGGAGGATAAGGGCTCGCTCGTGGCGCTCGCGGCGAAGGTCAAGGCGGCGAACGTCGGTGGCCGCACCGGCGAGAAGGACGAGCGCCGCGCAGCGAAAATACGCGAGGCGCGCGAGGCGAGGGAAGCCGCCGGCGAAGCCGGCGACGAGAAAGAGACGGGTTCGAGAAACACGAAAACGTCCTCGTCCTTGTTGGGTGCGCTCTCGGACGACTCCGACGACGACGAACGCGCTCGGAAGAAATCGAAGAAGAAGGTGCTCAGCGTGCTTCCCGGGGACGACGGGGACGACGACTCGTCCGACGACGAGGGCGTCCCCAAAATTGTGCGCGCGCGCCTGGCGCGGCAGCGCGAGGAGGAGCGCGAGGCGAAGGCGTCGCGCGAGCGCAGACGAGAGGAGAAGGCCAAGGATAAAGAACGAGCGAGGACGAGACAGGCACCGTCGAGCGGGGTTGGCCGAGCGACGGGGGGCGGCGGAAAAAGTCGCGGCGGCGGCGGTTCCGAGAGGCGTTTCGAGAAGCGGCCGGCGCCCTTCGGCGACGGCGGGAAAAAGAAGAAGAAGCCCCGGCATCCAGACGGGCGGCACGCGCTCAACGCCGCTGCCACCGCCGCGGGGAAGGGCAGACCGCGAACGAAGTTCGACTGAAGTTTCGATGCACCCCGCAGTAGCGTGTGATACCATGAAAACTAGCTACGAAAGTAGCTACCTTCGAAGGTAGATTACTTTCTAGCTATGTAGCTGCGTAAATATACTACAAACGACACTGTAGCTGGTCACTCAGTCTTCCTCGCGCCGCGCGCCTTCCTCTTCCTCGTCCTCGTCCTCCTCATCACCGCACGCCTCGGCGACGAGGTCGACGTGCCGCTTCCACTGCCCGATGATTTCCTCGACGCGCGACCGGTTGCGCTCGCGTTCCCAGACCCGCAGCTCTGCCATCACCGCGTCCAGGCGCTTACGCTCCTCCGAACCCAGCGCGTCCTCGCGCTGGTCGATCATGTTCACGTGGAAGTCGTGGTGCGCGCGCACGGCGTTCATGAACGTATCCTTGTCCGCGAGGACCACCTTCGCGTCCTCGTCACAGACGTCGTCGAGCTTGCCGGTGGAGAACTGCTCGAGCATCGCCGTCGACGCCTCGGACATCTCGGCGAAGTACGCGTCCTCGTGCGCGCGCATCTCGGTGAAGACGCCGGCGATGAGCTGCTTGCTCCTGTCCGCGATCTCGGAGAAGTTGCGGTCAAACTCGAAGATCAGGTCCGCGGTGAAGTCCGCGCAGTGCAACTCGATGGCGAGGAGCTTATCTTTCGTCTCGTCGCCGCGCCGCCGCAACCATCGGCCCACGCTCTCGTGCACGTCAACCTCCGACTCCGACTCGGAGCCCGCGTCCGAGTCGTACTCCGGCTCGGGATCGGACTCGGACTCGGACTCGGACTCGGACTCGGACTCGGACTCTGTCGAGTCCTCCGCAGCACCTCCCTCGCCATCATCGTCCGGCTGGGAGGTTGTCCGCGCGCGCTCCGCGCGCGCCGCGGCGCGCGCCGCGCGAATCACAGCCTTGACGCGTTTCAAGAGGGCCTTGTTCTCTGCGCGCGTCACCGCGCGATCGGCGCGCTCCGCATCCGGGTCCTCGGGGTTTTCGTGCATCTGCTCGTCCTTCTCCAGTGCCCGGAACGCGTGTTTCCGCTCGGTTTCCAACCGCCGCATCAGCTCGCGCGCCTCAGCGTCCTTCTCGGCGAGCGCGCCGTCAAGCACGGAGCGCCACTCGCGCGTCTCCTCGTTCTTCGCCGCGAGCTGTCCCTCCATCGCCCTCGTGAACTCCTCCAGCAGACGCTCGAAGGTCTCGCGGAAGACGGGCAGGCCCTTGACGAGCACGCCCCCGTCCTTCTCGCTCGGCAACTTCCGAAGCTTCGCAAACTCGGGATCTTTGCTCAGCATGTCGTCGAAGAGCTCGGCGACGCCGAGCAAGTTGGCCTCGCGCGCTTTGGCGTCCTGCGCCGACTTCTCCGCCGCCTTGCGCTTCGCGACGCGCGCCTCCTCCTCCTTCGCCTCGAGCTCGGCGAGCTCGTCCGCGTACTGGTCCCTGGCCTTCTCCACAGCCTCGCGCCGCACCAGCCGATGGTCCAGGTACTTGAGCTCACGCGTGCGCGTCAGGACGTACGGCGCGTAGTCCTCCTCGTCGCACACCGGGTTCCCCGCGAAGTTGGCCAAGCGCAGCGCAGTCAACGCGCGTAGCGGATCGAACGACTCGAGGTATTTGATTTTGTTCTCGCCCATGCTCAGTGACACGAGCGTGTCTTTACACGCGTCCAGACCCTCGATGGTGTCAATCTGGTTGTGATACAGCGACAGATCCTCGAGCTTGACGAGGTTCTCGAGGTTCTCCATCTTCGTGAGGGCGTTGAAGCTCAGGTCCAGCCATCGCAGCTGCGTCAGGTGATCCAGGCCCTCGATCTTAGTCAGCGCGTTGTTGTCGAGCTGGAGCTTGGTCAGGTCCCGGAACGGCGCGAGGTAGTCCACGCGCGACAGCTTCTTGTACGAGAAGGACACGGAGGTGGCCTCCGCGAACTCCATGGCGCGCCTCTTCTGCTCCGCGGACGCCTCGTCCAGGGACGAGACCTGAATGGCCATCAGCGCCATCCGGTCATCCACCACGTTCAGCTCGGAGTCCTCGAGGACCGTCATCGCGACCGAGCTTCGGTACGCGCGGCCTCCGTCTCGGTTCCGACGACCCGGAAACCGCGCGCTGACCGCACACGACCCCCGTGTGCGCGCGGGACTGAGGGCGAACGCCCGCGGGCGGGCGGATTCGAGAAGAGCCCAAATTGGATGCGTTCGTTTCACGCGGCGACGACGGCGTCCGAAAACGAAACCACGATTTCTCGAAGCGCGGAAAAGGCTGCGGCGGAACCGCGGCGCGCCGACGAAAAGCAATAAGAGTCATGTATTACAAACAAGCCTTGCTACTATGCTCCGACCCCGGTTACTCCGAGCGCGCGGCGTAGGAGGTGAAGTGCATCTCCTTGCAGTCGATCCCCACCATGGCCTCGCCAAGCCCCTGGGACACCTCGGCGAGGATCTTGGGGTCGTTGTAGTGCGTCACCGCCTGCACAATGGCGCGCGCGCGCTTGGCGGGCTCGCCGGATTTGAAGATGCCGGACCCGACGAAGACACCGTCCATGCCGAGCTGCATCATGAGCGCCGCGTCCGCCGGCGTCGCCACGCCGCCCGCCGCGAAGTTGACCACGGGCAGACGGCCGAGGGTCTTGGTCTGGCGCACCAGCTCGAGCGGCGCGCGAATCTCCTTGGCGTAGACGAAAATCTCATCCTCGTCCATCGCCGCGAGGCGGCGGATGTCGCCCATGACGGCGCGGCAGTGGCGCACCGCCTCGACCACGTTCCCGGTCCCCGCCTCGCCCTTGGTGCGGATCATGGACGAGCCCTCGGCGATGCGGCGGAGCGCCTCGCCCAGGTCACGGCAGCCGCACAGCACGGGCACCTTGAAGTTGTGCTTGTTGATGTGGTTGATCTCGTCGGCGGGCGTGAGCACCTCGGACTCGTCGATGTAGTCGATGCCGACGGACTCGAGGATCTGCGCCTCGACGAAGTGCCCGATGCGCGCCTTGGCCATCACGGGAATGGTCACGGCCTCCTTGATGGCCTTGATCATGGTGGGGTCCGACATGCGCGCTACGCCGCCGTCCTTGCGGATGTCCGCGGGCACGCGCTCGAGCGCCATCACCGCGACGGCGCCCGCCTCCTCGGCGATGCGCGCCTGCTCGACGTTCACCACGTCCATGATCACGCCGCCCTTGAGCATCTGCCGATGAAGGAGCCACGTTGCGGGTGTTACGAAGCGAGAGATGGGTCAGTCAGTCGTCGACGATCGCGTCGCGTCGTCGAAGAAAAAACCCCGCGTCACGCTTCACGCGAAAAAGAAAATTCTCGGCTCCTCTCGCCTCGCGATGATGCCACGCGGCACCGCCGACGCGTCGACGTCATGCCGGTGCCGTCGCGGCGCCCGGCGCGGGGCGTCGGAGACGCGCGCGACGTCGTCCAGGGGCTTCGCAGGAGGCCAAAAGTTTGGTCGTGGCCTCACGAAGCGGCTGGGCCGCAGTTCGGGCGCCGAGGGCGCCGCACGGTGGCCCGGCGGCGCGCGCGCCGGCCCGACGGTGACGCATCACCGACAGCCGCTTTTCCCGAAACGCGCGATCGTCGGTGGAGGGCTTTCGACCGGCGCACGGCAGTGGAACGCGACGCGAGCGTGGGAAGGACGACGCACCTGCGCGAGGCCGACCTTCACGGCGAAGGTGCCCTTCTGCTGTTCGGTGGCCATGGTGTCTGGTCTGTGACTGGAGGTATCGAGTGCTTGCGCGCTCGAAAGTGGGACCGGGATCGAGCATCAAGTTTCCGTACGCCGCACAACGTTGCTTGAGAATTGTCGATTAATCTGTATCAGAAGATCGACTCAGTGCGCTCGCAGTCCGATGTTGTGGAAAAAGGCTCTTTCCGGTGCGCGACGCTTCGAAAAACGTCGATTGAGCGCTCGTGCACTTTTTTCGCGTCCAACGGCGCCGGCGCGATTGTTCGGATGGCGCGGGGTCGCGCGGTGGCGGCCGCCGGCGCATTCCTGCGCCGGCTGCGCGGCGGATATCGGTGCGCGGCGATCGAGGCGCCCTGGGTGACGACGCGGACGACGCGGCCGCCCTCCCCGGGCCACGCGCCGCGGACCCTGGGACGCGGTCTCGCCTCGTCGCGCTCCGCGCCGTCGCCCGAGCCCGCGGTCGGAGAGGCGGAGACGCGCTCGCCGAACGCGGAGACGGGCGCGGAGACGCGCTCGGCGCGTTTCGCGCGGTGGACGCGGAACCGCGCGCGCGCGTTGCGCGTCTCCCCCGCCGCGCGCTGGCGCCTTTCCGCCGAGGAGCGGGCGGAGGACCGGGCGGTGGCGCGCGAGATTTTGCGCGAGGCGCGCGCCGAGGGCGCGTACGACCCGTCGCGGCGCGCGCGTCCGCACGACGCCGCGGCGGATGTCGCGCGCGCGTTCGTCGCGCTCACCACGCTCGCGTCGCACCCGGACGCGGGCTGGCGCTGCGAGACGGCGGAAGACGCGCGCGCCGTCGCGGCGCTCTTCCGCGACGTCGCCGAGATCGTTCCGCGCCACCTCGAGCGCGACGTCCGCCTCGTGCGGTGCGTGGACGCCTTCGCCGACGCGGGGGTCTGGGACGTGGCGAGCGACGCGCGACGAGCGCTCCGACGATCTTCCGAGGAGGAAGATTTCGATGGTGATACCGACGAGAGTCACGGTTCCGGAACGAACACCAAGCGAAGGGCTGAGACGAAGACGACCGCGACGCGACGAATGCGCGACGAAAACGCCGGCGACCGCGACGCGCGCGACGCGAACGAACCCTTTTTGGACCTGTCGCGCGCGCTGGAGGCGCTCGGCGCGGACCGCGGCGCCGCGTTTTCGCGCATGCGCTCGGCGGGCGGGCTGGGCGGCACAGGCCGCGCGCACAACTGGGGCACGGGGAGCGGCGACCCCGCGGCGCGTCTGTACGACGCGGAGACGTGGCGCGGCTCGAAGGGACGAGAGACGAGAGAGGCGAGAGAGAACCGCGCGCGCGCCGCCGAAAAGACGGGTCCGAAGAAGAGCGACTCGACCGAAAAAAAAAAAGCGACGGCGCGCGTCGCGCCCGCGCCCGAGGAGCGCCTGCGCCGCGCGACGATGTGGACCAAGACGCTGTCGTCGTTCGTCACGCGCGACGAGCTCCGACACGAAAGGGAAAGTTCTCCGACGCTCGTCCCCACGGACGACGCCGCCACGGAGAAGCTGTTCCAGAACCTGGCCGTGTGGGCGGACGTCTCGACGCGCGCGCTTCGCGGCGACCACGCCGCGTACCTCGTCGCGCGCCGCTCGGCTTTTTTGACGCGGCGGAGGCGGCGGACGGACGACTCCGGTGTCCCCGGGTCCGATTCTGTCGACGACCGCGCGTTCGAAGACGGAGAAGACGCTTCGGAGGACGCTTTCGAGGGAGCGGAGGAGGAGGACGAGCACGGGGAGCCGACGGAGAAGCCGCCTCGCTCGCTCGCGGCGCGCCGCCGCGCGCAGCACCGCAGTTTGCGGCACGCGCTGCGGCACTTGCGTTTGCTGGCGGAGGCGCACGCGCGAGATCCCGACGCCAACGCGCGGGCCATGCCTCCCCCCCTGGAGATCGCCCTCGTGGTGAACGCGTTCCTGCGCGCGCGAGCGACGAACGCGAGCGGCGCCGGCGAGGCGGGCGGCGGGCCGATTTCCGTACGGGCTGATTTCGAGGCGTGCGCCGACGCGCTGGCGCTGTGGCGCTTGGCGCTCGAGGCGGGCGGAAGCGAGGAGGGCGCGTACCGCGAGAAGTTCTTTCCGCACCAGGTGTGGGCGCGCGACGAGCACCACGAGCGCGAGGTGTTCAATCCCGCCGCCGAGAAGTTCCGGAAGCAGATGCGCGCGCTCGTCGACGCCGCCGGCGAGGCGGCGAGAGAAAACGTCCGGGTGACGTTGTCGGGACGCGCGAACGGCGACGGAACCGAAGACGCGTCCGTGGCGGCGCTGCGCGCGTCGACGAGCGCGCTACGCGCGCTCGCCGCGCTGGCGCACCGCGGGATACCCACGCGGCGTCTGGCGTTCGACCGCGTCGCCGCCGCCGCGTTCGCCGCTGCCGAGCGGACGTTTTCGTCGACTCGCGGCGAAAGCGAAAAAAAAGCCGAAATCGCCGACGCGGCGGCGACGGCGCTGCGCGCGTACCAGATCGCCTCCGAGCGCGAGCACGAAGGGCGCGTTCGCGACGCGCTCGTGTCTCGGTGGCTCCGCGTCGCGGAACGGGCCGTCCTCGAGACGGTCCGCGAACCCGAAACGCCCGGCGTCCGCCCGGAGACGCTCGGCGTTTTGGTCGCCGCCGCCGGCGCGTTCGCCGATCGGAGTCGCCTCGCCGGGGACGTCGCGGCGCTTCTCGCCGCCGCCAACGACGCCGTCGCCGCGGACGCGAGCGCGCTTTCGTTCGCGGCGTCCGCCTCCGCGCACGACGCGCAGCGCGTGCTCGTGGGCTGGCGCAGAGCCTCCTCGCAGGCGAGCGGAAACGAAAACGAAGAGGCACGGAACCCGTTCGCGCCCACCTCAGCCGCGCTTCTCGCCGTCCTGGAAGCCGCGGCGCGCGCGCTCCGAGACGAGCTGGACCCGCAGACGACGCGCGATATCGTCGCCGGCGTGGACGCCGTGGAGCGCGAGGGGCTCGCCGCGGAGGCGGACGCGGACGCGCCGCTCGCCGCGCGCCTCGCGACGGCGCGAACGGCGGTGGCTGAGGCGAAGAAGGAGGCGCTCGCGCGCCGCGAAGCGCGGGCTGCCGCGCACGTCGCGGCGAGTCGTTTGTGTCTCCAGGGCTTACGCGCGATGGACGAGCCCGCGCCGCCTCGCGACTTGGCGCGCGAGGCGGCGCGCGCCGTCGAGGCGGCCGCCTCGGCGGCAGCCGATCTCGAAGGCGCGATGATCGCGAAGTGCGCGCGCGCGTGGGCTCGGCTGGCGCGCGGCGCGCGCGTCTTCCCCGACCCGGCGGCGGTTGCGGCGACCCTGGCGGCTCTGCCGGAGGCGCGTCCGCCGGCGTCCACGGTGGACCTGCGCATGATCGAGCACGCCGTGCTTGACGTGGAGACGGCGCGAAGCGGCGCGTTTTCGTCATCGTCTTCGCGTCGTCAGACGCGCGCCTTCCCATCGATCGTGACGAACCCTCCCGTCGCCGACCGTATCGCCGACCGTGACGAGAGAGCGGTGAGTGAACTCGACGAACTCGAGACGTACTTGCGGAGATGGCTCGATGCCTCCCCCGCGAAAGCGCGCGCCGCGCTGGAAGCGTCCCTGGCGACGGCGGACGCCGAAGCCGGCGGATCAAAAAACAAAGCCGGTGCGCTCGTCGCGGCGGCGCGCGCCGACACCACCAAGGTCCGCGCGAAGCTCAGGGAGGCGATATTGGAGGCGTTCGAGGGCGAAAAGGGGTGGTAAAGTCGTGCGCGCGCGCCACGCGCGAGAACTCTGCGAATGCGTTTTTAGCTTTTAGATAGTATGGTTTCGTGGGGTATCATATACGTCCACTCTAAGATGGACTCTAGAGCTAGTGACTATCACTAGTACTTTTTACTTTGGCGTTTGGCCACGACGCGTTGAGCCTCCAGCTCCGCCTTGTCCTCCGCCTCGGCGCGCGCGCGCGCGTCTCGCGCTCGGCGCAGAAGCGCGGCGGTCGCCGCGTCCTCGCGCTCGCGCCGCGCGACGTCCATCGCCGCCATCGTCGCGGACGATCTGAGCAGGTCGTTCTCGAAGCGCTCGGCGTTCGCCTCCAGCTGAGAGAGCGTCTCGTTGATGTTGCGAAAGCCCTCCGCGGCTTCTTCGCCGGCGCTCGAGCGGAGCGCCGCCGGCGAAAACGGTCGCCGAGAGGCGGTGAGCTTCTCCGTGGACCTGGAGACCAGGCGCCGGCGGTGCGACCGGTCGCTGGACCCAACAGAGCGAGAGGTGGGCGCGGACGTCGACGTCGAGCCGTCATCACCGACGGGAGACGCCTTCAACGCCGCCGCGAGCTCAGCCTCCGCGCGCGTCGCCGCGCGCTCGCCGGCGGCGGAAAACGGCGACGCGCGCGGCGCGCGGGAAACGCTCTTCGATCCCGACGCGCCGAGCCTCCCGCTGAGAGCCTCACGCGCGCGGTCTCGTGACTTCGACTTCTCGGGGGTGCGGTAAGCGAGCGGAGGCGTTCGCGCCGCGTGTCGCGCGCTCGCGCGCTCCGCGGCGGCCGCGTCCGCCTTCGACGCCGCCTTCGGCGAGACTCGCGACGATTTCGCGGGGCTCCGTTCGAGCGCCTTCCCCGGCGCGAACGCGGCGCTCGCGCGCGCGTACTTCTCCCCCTCGAGTCGGTCGACGCGCGCCGCCGCGAGCGCGTCCTCGATCGCCGCGTCGCGGGAGACGTCGTCGGCGTCGTCGGCGTCCGCGCGCGCGCGCTCGGCGAGGCGCACCGAGCGCGGGCGCATCGCGCGCCGGAACCGGGGGAACCGCACGTCCAGCGGGAAGCCCTCCCAGGCGCGCAGCTCGGCGAGCGCCGCGCGCGCGTCCCCCGGCGCGACGGAGGCGTCTGCCAGGAACCTCGTCAGTGTCACCGGGTCCACGCCACCGTGCCCGTTGCCCTCCCTCGCGAAGCGCCGCTTCAGCGTGCCGACGGCGGCGTCCACGAGCTCGGCGACGCGCGCGATGGCGGACTCGTGCGAGCGAGCAGACGCGCCCGCGAGCGCGCCGCCGCCGCCGCCGCCGCCGCGACGGTCCTCGGCACCGAAAAGGGCCTCGCCGTCGCGCCGCGCGCCGTCGCCGAGCGCCGCCGCGGAGGTGGCCCGGGCGGAGTCGCGGACCGCGCGCACGAACGCCGTGAGCGTGAGCGGGTCCCGCTCGCCGGGCGCGTCCACGGCCAGGCACGCGTCCAGGTACGCCAGGCTCGCGACGCCCTTCGCCGCGAGGGGAAGCAGCTCGCGCGCCGCGAACGACGCCGCGTCGACGCGGCGCATCGCGTTTTCCTTCTCGGCGCCGTCTTTCGCGGCGGCGGCGAGCGCGAGCTTTTGCGCGGCGTCCCACAGCTTCGCGAGCGCGCGCCCGCCTTCCTTCTGCGTCCACTTCAGCAGCGGCTCGAACGGGTCCGGGGGGAGGGCGCGCGATCGCGATGCGCTCGCCGCGTTCGGGCCGTGTTCGAGCGGAGACGTCCCGCCGGCGGCCGTTTTACGTTTCCCGTCGGGGTCCGCGCCTTCGGGGTCCGCGCCGCCAAACCCCCTCGCGTACGCGTCGCGCGTCGACGCGCGCACGCCGTCACCCGGCGCGGTCCGGGGCTCCGACGCTCCGACGCTTCCTTCCGCGACTCCCGCGTCGCGAACGCCACCGACCGAAGACCTGTCCCCGTGTCTGGGGACGCGGCGACGCGCGAGCGCGGCGTCCGCGCGTCGCCGTGCGGGGTTCGGCGAGGGCTCAACTCGCCGACCCGCCGCGCCTCGCTCCTCGCTCTCCGGGAGATTTTCTGACTGAGCGCCGCGGACGGCTCGAGCCGCGCCAGCGGCGGCCGCCAAGACCGCGGAGGCGTCGCTCCTATTCAGCGACGCGGTGGCCTCCTCCATGGCCTGCTTGTACGCGGCGTAGTAGAGCTCGCGCGCGCTGGGGCCGAGCCGCGCCGCCTCGGCGGCGGCGGATTCCGCCGCCGAGAGCAACGCGTCGTCGCGGAGGGGCGCCGAGGCGCGCGCGCGCGAAGGAGCGTCGAAACGCGCCAAAGCGGCGTCCACGCTGAACGACGGCGCCGCTGCTTTCGACGGCGTTTTTTCCCCCATTTCGACTCGGAGACCGTCGTTCGCGCCGGACGAGTACGGGACCGTCTGCCCTCGGTGATGCGCGACGGGTGTTCGGTTCGGCGCGCGCGCGTTCTCCTTCTCCTTCGCCGCCGCCGCGACGGCGTCGGAAGCGCCGGCGGACGCCGCCTCCGGCGGCGCCGCCGCGGGCTCCAGAGGCGCCGCGCCGCGCGCCGCGCGCGCCGCGGCTTCGAGCGCGCGGAGCTGCTCATCCGACGCCTCCGCCAGCGCGCGCGTCAGGCGCGCTTCCGACGCCGCGGAGGCCTCCTCCAGCGCGGACGCCGCCGCCCAGGCTGTGAGCGCGTCGTTCGCGTCCGCGATCCACGTTTCCCCTTTGACGGCGCCTTCGCCGTCGCCGCGCGCGGCGTCTCGCTCGGCGTCTCGCCGGCGCGCGTCGCGCGAAAGCAGACGCAGGTGCGTCGCCTGGTCCTCGGCGACGCGCTCGAACGGCGTCACGAGCGGCGTGACGCGCGAAAGCAAGCGCGCGGGCATGCCGGTCATCGCCGAGGACTTGGCGACGCGCGCCGCGCGCTCCGGGTCTCTTGCCGAATCCGCCGCGAAGCTCACGCCCGAGCGGCCGGACGTCGCCGTCGCCGCCGGCGGGAAGGGAACGCCAGAGCCCCGAGGCGCCGAGTGCTTCGCGCGGCGGAGCGTTTTCAGGTTTGCGAGCGCCGCCGCGTCAGCCACAGCCTGCGCCGCCCGCGCGGCGCGGCGGCGGCGGCGCGCGTGCGCGCGCGCCGAGGCATCCGCGTCTCGAACGACGGCGGCGGCGACCGCGGCGTCGCGCGCTTCCGAGGTGACGCTTTCGTTCCGCGCCGCCGCCGCCTTCGCCGCCGCCGACGCCTCCCTCGCCGCGCGCGTCGCCGCCTCGACGGCGCGGAGCCCTTCCGGCTCTTCTGGCGAAGGAGACCAGACGAGGGACCCTTCGTCTGCGTCGGGAACGACGGCTTCCGCGTCGCCTCCGCCTTCTCGCGCGTCTCCGTCCGAGTCCTCCGCCGACGCGCGCGCGTCGAAGAACGCGTCCGGGCACGCGTCGTCCGGGCGCGCCTCGCCGGGATCGCTCGCCGAGCTTTTGTCGTCGCCGCTCAGCGTCGCGAGCAAACCGCCCACCGTCGCCTCGCCCGGCGCGAGGATCGCGTCCGCCGTCTCGGGGCGTGTTTCCTCGCTCGTGTTTCCACCTTCCTCGCCTTTCCTCGCCTTTCCTTTTCCGCGCGCGACGTCGCGCGCGAAAAAGTCGCCTTTCCACTCGTAGGACCTCGCCATCGCCGAGGGCGTCGACGGCGCCGAGACAAACTCGGAGGCGTCGTCGTCCGGCTCGGCGGTGGTCTCGAAGAAATCGGCGTCGTCGGCGTCGCCGGCGCCGTCCTCGACGCTGGCGTCGAGCGCGCTCGACAACGCCGAGGACTGCTGCGAGGCGCGGAGCAGTCTTTCGCGCGCGGCGTCGAACGTCGCGCGCGTCGCCTCGGCGTCGGCGCGCGCGGCGTCGGTGAGCGAAACGCGGAGCGACGCCGCTTCCTTCCTGATGCTTGTCGCCGCCGCGTTCAGTCCTCGGGTTGAGGGCGCGGACGCCGCCGCGAACCGCCGCTTCAGCGCGGACCCGAAGCCGGGCGACTTGGCCGCCGACGCCGCCTCCCGGACGCGCGCCTCGACGCGCGCGCGCGCGTCCGGCGTCGCGAGCTTCGTCGGCGTCGCGAACCGGGACGCCGCCGCCGACCCGGGACGCGAATCGACATTTTTTTTTAGTGAAACCGCGTCGAGGCTGACCCTGGTCGGCGTCGGCGGCGGCGCGCGCTTCGGCTCGGGCTCGAGGCCGAGCAGGCGCGGCAAGGGGTCGCTCGCGCGTCCCCCTGGGACGCCGTCTGGCGAGACTTGCTCGTCGAGCGGGTCCAGCACCGCCTCGGCGTGGTTCGCCGCCCACCACTTGCGCGCGGAGACCGTCGGGGGGGTCTCCGCGCCGACCGCCAGCGAGTCGCGCGCGGCTCTCCCCGCGACGAACGCGAGCGCGTCGCCGACAGCCTTGGAAGGACACGCCGCCACCGCCGCCGAAGCCGCCGCCGCGCCGCCCTCCGCCGCGAGGCGGGCGGCGTCGACGACGCCCGCGACGAAACGCGAGCGCTCGCGTTCCGCCGCGAAGAGCAACGCGCCGCCGTCGGTCCCGAGGGGCTTTTTCGATCCGCTCGCCTCGGCTCGCTTCGCCGCCTCGGCGGCTCCGCGCCGCAGCGTCTCCAGGGTCGCGAGCGTCGCGTCGCTCGCGCCGGGGGGCGCCAGCGACGCGACGGCGTCCGCGAGCTCGGGCGCGGGCGACGCGAGGGACGCGCAGCTCTTCGCGCAGAACGCGAGCACGACGTGGGGGTCCCACCCGAAAGCGTTGGACGGCGCCGCCGCGGACGCGAGCGCCACGGCGGCGCGGCCGAGCTCCGATCCGGAAACGTCGGTGGCGCGCTCGGCGTGCGCCGCCGCCTTGGACTCGTACGCCTCCAGGCACTGGAGCGCCCAGACGGCGTCCGCGGCGCGGTAGAGCGCGCCGTGCGCCGCCTCCGCGCCGCCCGCGCCGGTGGCGGAGACGCACCCCACGAGCGCGCGCAGCGCGGAGACGAGCGCGGCGGGGGGTCGTGAAGAGCCGGCGAGCTCCGGCGCGTCCGGCTCGAAGCGGCGTCTTTCCAGGCTCGCCGCGGAAGGCACGCGCGCGGCGACGGCGGCGACGACGCGGTCCGCGCACTTTTCCGCGGCGGCGGCCACCACCACCCCTCGCGCCTCCTCCGCGAGCGTCTCGAACACGTCCATTCCAGGCTCCGACGCGAGGGCCCACTCGGACTCGGCGACCGCCTCGAGCGGGTCGGGCACGGCCGTGCCGACGCCGCCGGCGACGACGCCGGCGGAGGCCATCAGGCACGCCTTCGACGCCGCCGCGTCCGACGCTTCGCTCAGCGCGCGCCCCGCCGCCGCCAGAAGACGCGCGGCGAGACGCCAGCCCCAGGTGTCCGGCCTGGCCACCCGGAGCGCCTCGGCGGCGGCCATGGCGGAGGGCGCCGAGGCGCGAGACTTGTCTCCGAGCCGGTCAGGGTCCAGCCCGCGCCAGGTCAAGCCGCACGCCAGCGCCGGGCGCGCGTCGGCGATGAGCCGGCGCGCCGCCAGCGGCGCGACGTTTTCCTCGCGCCTCCCCGGCTCGAACCACCCGTCGGGCGCGGGGAACGTGATGTGCGCGGCTCGGCTCTCGCGGCTCGCGCCCGCGCGCGCGGCCGCCGAGGTCACGAAGAGCCGCCCGAGCGCGGACGCCATGTCCCGGGTCTCCCGCGCCGCGAACGTCGCCGCGCCGGGAACGGCGGCGGCGGCGCGGAGCGCGGCGAGCGCCCGCGTCGCGT
>MDSV01104694.1_pt1 | contig 27498 bp, 29 predicted proteins | sample 810851 | NCBI WGS metagenome assembly MDSV01 (sample SAMN05326640, study PRJNA326480) | marine metagenome | isolation source: seawater | place: Atlantic Ocean: North East | collected 2012 | reverse complement strand
GCGCCAAAACCCAGCGAGAAGAAGAATACGAAGCTGGCAGTCACCGCGCCTAGCGCAAAGAGTTCACGTTGCTCTGCGTATTGGGTCGAGACCGAACCAATCAGGACTAGGGTGTCCAAATAGACATGTGGGTTGAGCCAGGTAAAGGCCAAACAGACGAGCAAGGCCGAGCGCAGGGACTGGGGCTTTTCCGCTGCAGAGTAATCCATCGCCGATTCGTCATAAATGGCGTCTTTGAAACTGAGCACCGCATAGGCCAACAAGAACAGCGCGCCACCATAGCGAGTCAGCGGGTCAATCCACGGGTACAAGGCCATCAAGCTGGCAAAGCCACCGACACCGGCAACGATCAACAGCGCGTCGGAGACCGCGCAGCACAGGCATATCCAGAACACGTGATGTTTGCGAATGCCTTGTTTGAGCACAAAGGCGTTTTGAGCGCCAATGGCCAAAATAAGACCGAGGCCCAAACTAAAGCCGGCGATCAGGGTGTTGAATGCGCTCAACTAGCCGAGCTCTGCCGTAACGATGCCCCTTAGATTAGCGAAGCACACCTCCTTGGCTACGTCGATGAACGCTGTCATGAACGGTGCGTCGGCTTGATCCTTGCGCACTGAAGCGTACAGCGTAGGCCAGATACCCTCTTCGCCCAACGACTGCACCATGACATAGTCGCTTTGTCGATATTCGTGTAAGGCCCAGTTCGGCAGGCAGGTCACGCCGCGCCCGCTGGCGACTAACTGAACAATCATTGTGGTCAGCTCCGCATGTCTCACCCTCTCTGGTTCCACGCCCGCTGGCTGCAGAAAGCCGGTAAACAGATCCAGTCGGCTTCGATCAACCGGATAGGTGATCACCACTTCGTCCGCCAGATCCTCGGGCTCGGCCCAGGGTTTATCAACCAAGGGGTGATTTTTCGCTATGGCGAGTTGGGCTTCGTAACTGAATATCGGAAAGTAAGCGATACCGGTTTCGTCCACCGGATCCGCCGTGATCACGAGGTCTAGGTCACCCCGCGCTAGGGCGGGCAACGGCGCAAAGTGAAAACCACTGGATATGTCCAACTCCACATCGCTCCACTCATTTCGATAGGCATCAATGGCGGGCAACAGCCATTCAAAACAACTGTGGCATTCAATGGCCATGATGATGCGACCCGTTTCGCCACCAGCAAAGCGCTGCAGATCCAGTTCCGCCTTGTGCAGTCGTGGCAGCACTTCATCCGCCAGTTCCAGCAACCGATTACCGGCGCTGGTAAATCGCACGGGCCGAGTTTTGCGCAAAAACAACGTGCAGCCCAGTCGCCCCTCCAGTTCCTTGATCTGGTGAGAGAGGGCGGATTGAGTCAAAAACATGCGCTCGGAGGCTTCAACCAAGCTCCCGGTTTCCCGTAGGGCAACCAGCGTCCGCAGGTGGCGTATTTCAACTTGGGACATGAATGAAATTCATCTGTAAAAAATGTGAATCAAATTCTATTCATGTTCTGTGCTTGCTGCCAGAGTAAATCTGACGATTTGTGGCGCAGAGCCACCGATGCGGTCTATTCAGAAACCAGCCGGTGTTTTACCATGCGCGATCTTTCCGGCTGGACTAGCCCACATCATGGACGCAACGCTCGCCCCGCATGTCCCCGGCCCTGACAGGCCATTAAAGGTCGCCTTGCTGGGCTATCGCAGCAACCCCTTCAGCGGCGGCCAAGGTGTGTATCTCAAGCATCTGTCCAAGGCCTTGGTGGACCTAGGGCACAGCGTGGATGTGATCTCTGGCGAACCCTATCCTGATCTGGATCCTCGGGTCAGTCTTATCAAGCTACCCGGCCTGAATCTGTACGAGCACCCGGAGCCCATACGGGCATTAGCCCAACAGAGGTGGATGGATCCCATCAACCTATTCGAATGGCTGTCGTTTTTAAGCGGCGGTTTTCCGGAACCCTTTACCTTCGGGCACCGTCTACTGCGCTATTTCAAAACCCAGCGACCGGACTACGACATCGTTCACGACAATCAAAGTTTGTGTACCGGCTTGCTGGGATTGCAGCGTCGCGGTTATCCGGTCACCAGCACGATTCATCATCCGATTACGTTTGATCGAGACATCGCGCTGCAAAACAACAATGACTGGGGTATGGGCCTGTTGATACGGCGCTGGCATCTGTTTCTGCGCATGCAAATACGCGTGGCCCGCCTGCTACCGCATATCACCACGGTAAGCAAAAATTCCCAGCGCGACATCAGCCGTTCCTTCGATATCTCTGCAGCGCGTATTTCCGTGGTGCTCAACGGTATCGACAGTGAACTGTTTCAGCCAATGCCTGAGATTGCCAGAGAACCCTTTCACCTCATCACCACGGCGAGTGCGGACCAACCGCTAAAAGGCACACAACACCTCATTCCCGCTGTCGCCGTGCTGGCGAAGCAGTACCCCGATCTGAAGCTCACTTTCATTGGAGCGCCTAAAAAAGGTGGTAAAACCGAGAAGCTCATCCATTCACTGGGCCTGAATGAGCGCATTGAATTCCATCACGGCCTGTCCTTCGACGACATCGTCAGGCTTTACGCCCGAGCCAGCGTCGCCGTTGTGCCCTCGGAATACGAAGGCTTCGGCTTTCCCGCAGGTGAGGCCATGGCCTGCGAAGTGCCCTTAGTTTCCACCGACGGCGGCGCGCTACCCGAAGTGGTCGGCGATGCAGGTATGATCGTGCCCAGTAAAAACCCGCAGGCCTTGGCCGAAGCCATTGCCTATTTGTTTGATCATCCTGCAGAGCGTTCGCGCTTGAGTCGGGCGGGCAGACAACGCATTGTTGAGCGATTTTCCTGGGCACGTGCTGCTCAGGAATTTACTCAACATTATCATCAGGTAACTGCCCGTGAGTCTTGAAACCATCGACTTTGACCGATTGAACGTACGCCCCGGAGATCGGCTATTGGACCTAGGCTGCGGTGAGGGCCGTCACAGCATTTCCGCCTACCTCTTGGCCGATGCGGAAATCGTCGGACTGGATCTTGGCTTGAACGACCTAAAAACCGCCAAAAACCGTTTGCAGGAATTTCTTATGCCTGCCAATAAGGGAGGATACTGCGCCTTTATCCAAGGTACCGGTCACCAACTGCCCTTCGCTGATAACGCCTTTGATCATGTGATTTGCTCCGAAGTGCTGGAACACATTCCAAACTACGCAAGCTTTCTCAGCGAGATTCAACGAGTACTGAAACCCGGCGGATTGTTCGCCGTCAGTGTGCCGCGCTATTTCCCAGAATGGGTCTGCTGGCAGCTAAGCGATGCGTATCACGAAGTCGAAGGCGGACACGTCAGGATTTTTCGTACCGGCGAGTTGAAGCAGGGGATCCAGAATTTGGGCATGAAATTCCTGACCCGCCATTGGGCCCACAGCCTGCATGTACCCTACTGGTGGCTGAAGTGCTTGTTTTGGAAGAACGCCGATGAGCATTTTCTGGTAAGGCAATATCACCGCCTGCTGGTGTGGGATCTGATGCATCGGCCATGGTTGACCCAAACACTTGACCGATTCCTTAACCCCTTGTTGGGCAAGAGTGTGGTCATGTACTTCAGGCAGCCCTGATCCATGGCTGACACATCTGTCACACTCGCAGAGAATTTACAGGCCACAGCCGATTACATTCTGCGGCTTCAGTTACCCAGCGGCGCACTCCCGTGGTTCGCGGGCGGCATCACCGATCCCTGGGATCATGTGGAAGCAGTCATGGGACTGACCGTCGCTGGCCATCATCAAGCGGCCCTGAAGGGCTTTGATTGGTTGGCCAACAACCAACGCGAGGACGGTGCTTGGTTCGCGGCCTATCAAAACAACGCTGTCGCCGATGACACCCGAGCGGAAACCAATTTTGTCGCCTACGTGGCAACCGGTCTTTGGCATTACCACTTGGCCACTGGCGATACAGCGGCGCTGGACCGATTCTGGCCCATGCTTAGAAAGGCCATAACCTTCGTTTTAGGGCAGCAAGCACCCAGCGGTGAGATCTATTGGGCCGTAGACAGCCGAACCGGCACGTCAAAAGACGCGCTGGTCACGGGCTGCAGCGCGATATACAAATCCCTCGCCTGCGCCTGCCATGTTGCAGACGCCTTGGGCGAGGACTGCACCCGGTGGCGGTCCGCCCGACACCGGCTTGGCGATGCCCTACGCAACAAACCTGAACGCTTTGATCGCACATGGGAGTCTAAGGCGCGCTATTCCATGGATTGGTTTTATCCGGTTTTGACCGGCGTGCTAAGCGGCGAGGCCGCCACAAAACGTATCAACGAAAAATGGGAGACCTTCGTGGAGCCGGGCCTTGGCTGTCGGTGCGTCGAGGAGCAGCCCTGGGTCACCGTGGCCGAAACCTGCGAACTCATTATGGCCTGCGTTGTCGCTGGAGAGAGCGAGCGAGCTGCCACGTTGTATCAAAACATTCAGCGCTTTCAGCTCGACGACGGCGGCTGGTGGACAGGCTATGTCTTTCCTGATGATGCCTACTGGCCGGACGAGAAACCCACATGGACTGCAGGCGCTGTGCTGCTGGCGGCGGACACGCTGTTTGATCTCACCCCAGCGGCGCGATTGTTCAAAACCATCGAACCAGCTTAGGGCTCAAATCCGACGAAGTATCGCCAAGGTACGTCGCATCTCCACTTCTTCAAACAGACCCGAGGCGAGGGCCAAGCGGTAAATTTCAAAGGGCGCCTGACCACCGTCTGCTGGATCTGGAAAGATGTCGTGAATGGCCAAAATGCCCCCGACAACAACATGCGTGCTCCAGCTTCGGTAATCCGTCATCGCAGCGTGCAGACTGTGACCCCCGTCGATGAACACCATGCCCAGCGGGATCGTCCAATGTTTGCTGGCCTGCGCGCTAGCGGCAACCACAGGAATCACCCAAGGTTCTAATTCCGCTCGGGACAGGGTGCGTCGCAAAGCCGGGAGAGAGTCCATACGTTGCACTGTTGCATCGAACAGTTCCGGGTCGTGGTATTCCTCACCGCGCTGATGCTCTTCGGAACCTCGATGATGATCAACGGCAAACATTTGGCCGTCAGCGTCACGCGCCGCAGTGCCAAGATACACCGTCGACTTGCCGCAGTAGCTGCCCAACTCCAAACAGGGCCCCAGTGATGCCGATGCCTGCGCGTACTGGTATAACGCCGCACCTTCATCCGGATGCAAAAAGCCCTTAACGCTGTCTATGTCGATGGGGAGCTGCATGGATCTAAGGCGTTAACCGCCAATACCAAAAAAGACGATCACGAAACTGACTGGGAGGGCTCCAAGACCATAGATCACGAGGTTCGCCAAATCGTTTTCGCGAGAGTCGTCAACAAACTGAATACGGCTACCGACGACAAACCAAAGCAGACCGGCCATCACAAAAGCCAATATTAACGTAAGTATTAGGGCTGCCATGGATTGAGCTCCCGTTTATTGACCGATCAGCCATCGGGGCTGATGGCTTCCAACCCCGATATCTTCTCCGCTCTAGTTAAGCTGCAACATGCCTCGTGTTTTCACTTCGGCCATATCAACAATCGCCTCGTAGCTTGACGCCACATCATCCGCTGTCGCATCAACGCCTAGATTCACACCGTTGTTCTCCACTACCGCGGCTAGGGAGTACTGGCCGCCTTGGGCTTGCAAGATGACACCATTTGGGGCTTCCTCGCTGACTAAGAAGATCGCCGCAGGGGTCACCAGTTCTGGCCCCAGCTTTTCCAGCACTTCTTCAGGCATCAGGTTCTCGGTCATACGGGTAGCGGCGACCGGCGCGATGCTGTTGGTGTGAATATTGTTCTTAGCCCCTTCAATTTTCATGCTGTTCATCAAACCGACCTGACCCATTTTCGCTGCGCCGTAGTTGGTTTGACCGAAGTTGCCGTACAGACCACTTGGCGATGTCGTCATCAAAATACGACCGTAGTTTTGCTCGCGCATAATTGGCCACACGGCGTGGGAACAATAGGCTGCGCCCATCAGGTGTACGTTCACAACCATCTCAAAATCGTCTAGCGTCATTTTGGAAAATGACTTGTCGCGCAAGATGCCCGCATTGTTGATCAACACGTCAACGCGCCCCCAAGCGTTCATGGCATCGTCCACCATGCTTTGGGCACCGGCGCGATCCGATACAGAACCGCCATTGGCAATGGCTTCACCGCCCATGGCTTTGATTTCCGCTACCACGGCTTCTGCTGCATCGGAGGATCCGCCGCTTCCGTCCATGGTACCGCCCAAATCGTTGATCACGACTTTGGCGCCTCGACGGGCCAGCTCAAGGGCGTGGCAACGACCCAATCCGCCACCCGCTCCGGTGACAATGGCAACCTGATCGGCAAATGAAATAGACATGTAGTTCTCCAATTAACGGTGTCGTTAGACAAATTATTCAAACGCCCTTGGGCGTCGCTTTACGGTCGCGCCGGAAAATGCGCTGGGCCAACCAGCGTATCCAACTGTGGCTGAATCCACTCGACCCATTCACATAGCACCGGGCGGGTTTCACGTGGGTCAATCAGCTCATGAACAGCAAACGACTCCGCGCGAGGAAACGGTGACCGCGCCTCGCGCAAACGGTCTTCTAGCTCCCGACGCTTTGCCTCAGGATCCGGCGCTGCGGCAATTTCACGATGAAAGGCGACCGCTACGCCACCCTCAACCGGCAGCGGGCCGGATTCTACGGAAGGCCAAGCCAATATGTAAGCTCCGGGGGCATAGTGCGCTGCAGTGGCCACACCGAAGCCCTTGTGTACTTGGATGACTGCCCAAGGCACCGTGGATTGAGCAGCAGCGGCTACCGCTGCCATGCCGTAGCGAATGGTGCCCGCGGCCTCTGACTCAGGTCCGATCATAAAGCCCGGTTGATCGATCAAATTCACAATCGGCAAATGAAAGGTATCGCACATCTCTACGAAACGTCGGTATTTTTGCGCCGCCTCGGCGGTCATCGCGCCGGCATAGTGCAGGCAATCATTCGCCAGCACGCCCACGGGCTGTCCGTTCAACGTCGCCAACGCACAAATCTGACTGGGCCCGTACAATGCGCCCATTTCAAATACGCTGTCGACGTCAAAAATCATGTTCAGCACAGCCCGCATATCAAAGCCGGTATTGCTGTCACGAGGTACCACAGACAGCAGAGCCTGTTCTTGACGATCAACCGGATCGTCTGTCGTGTGGCGCGGTGTGCGCTGCCAAATACTGCTGGGCAAATAGCTCAAATAACGGCGTATCTGAGCCAGTGCATCGTGCTCATCAGCAGCCAAATTGTCGACAATACCGCTGCGCAAATGCACCGACGCACCGCCCAGCTCTTCCTTTGTCATTTTGACCCCTAGAGCTCGTTCCACGAGGGCAGGACCACCAATCAAAACTTGAGCCGTATGTTCGGTCATGACGGAGAAATGCGATGCCACCAAACGGCCGGCGGGAAAACCGGCAACCGCGCCCAGGGCTGCTGACGCAACAGGCACCACGCCCATGGCATCGGCGATTATTTTGAATCGCGGCTCGGTATACACTGGCTCGCCTACTGTACCGCCTTTTTTGCCGCCGCCTTTGACGCTACCGCCGCCGCCTTCGAGCATACGCACCAAGGGGGTTCGATACTGTACCGCCAGATGTTCGGCGTAGACGCTTTTACGCAAACCCGCCGCATTGGGCGAACCGCCTTTCAGTGTAAAGTCTTCGCCGCCCACAGTGACTCTGCGACCGTCGATGGCACCAAAACCTACGACATAGTTCGCAGGGGCATATTCCACCAACTCATCGTTATCATTGTAAACCGGGCTGGCGGTTGCTCGGCCGTGCTCTCGGAACGAACCATCATCAAGCAGCACATCGATGCGCTCGCGGATGGTCATTCGTCCACGCGCATGCTGCTTGGCAATACCAGCCTCGCCACCCTGCTGCTGCGCCAAATAGCGTCGCCGCTGCAGCTCTTTGACTTCGTTTTCCCAGCTCATAGGCTACGAGTTTTCGTGCGTTGAAGACGCGGGGGCAAAGCTCGGCGGGCGTTTTTCGAAATTCGCCTTAACCGCCTCAATCTGATTGGTTGAGCCAATTAGCCCGGCCTGCAATGACGCTTCAAGCTCCAAGCCCGTGCGCGCATCGGCGTGCCAAGCTTGTTCGTACAGCGCCTTACCTGCGCGGACTGCATCCGGTGATTTACCGGCAATCTCTTCAGCCAGCGCCATCGCTGCCGCAAAAGGATCGTCTGCAACCCGCGTGACCAATCCGACAGCCTTGGCTTGTTCGCCATTGAGAATGCGACCAGTAAACGTCAGTTCCTTCGCCACATCCATGGGCATCAAATCGCGCAGAGTTTGGGTAATGCTCATATCTGGGACCAAGCCCCATTTGATTTCCATAATCGACATTTTCATGTCCGGAGCGGCGATACGCATGTCCGCGCCGAGGGCAATTTGGCACCCGCCACCAAACACCACCCCATGCAGCGAGGCAATGACGGGCATCGGCAGTTGCTTCCACACCAGGGCCGGGCGCTGGGCGCGATTTTCCGGCCGCTCGTCTTTCTCCAACAACGAGGCGGTACCGGATTGAGACTGTCGCGAACCATCAGACATCGACGCAAAACTTGCCATATCCAGCCCCGCGCAAAAACCTCTACCATTGCCGGACAACACCACAGCCGATACGTCGTCGGCACTCGCCAGCGATTGTCCGGCATCTATGATGGCGTCAAACATGTCCTGACTGAGGGCGTTATATTTTTCTTCTCGGTTTAGACGAACATCGGCGATGCCGTTATTGATATCAATTGTGACCAAATCTGAACTCATTGAACTCTCCGCTAAATTTCGTGGCTGTTTTGGATGCGCATTAGCTTTCGATAACGGCGACGACTTGGTCTTCTTCAACCTGCTCTTCCGGTTCGACCAAGACCTGCGACAGCGTGCCAGCCGCTGGGGACTCCACAGGAATTTCCATTTTCATAGACTCTAAAATCATGATGACTTCGCCTTCGGCAACGCTGTCGCCGACGCTCTTCAACACCTTCCACACGTTGCCCGTGACTTCACTTTCTACGTCTTGCTTCGCCATCTTCCTCTCTCTCCTTTTCCCGATCGGAAAATATAGCATCGCGGCGGCTTTTTTCAGAGGGCGGGAATCCGTTGGCCTGTGCGTAAGATCCGGGCCACCATGCCGGTATCAATATCACCGCGCAAAAAGGCCGTATCCCGCAACACACGAAGCAGCAATGCTGCATTGGTTTGCACGCCCTGAATCGTAAACGCTTGCAGTGCCACGACAGCCCGTCCAATGGCCTGCTCCCGAGTACTGCCCTTAGCGATTATTTTGGCCAATAGCGCGTCATAGTAGGGACTGACTTCCTGGCCTTGCTGATAACCGGTTTCCACACGCACGCCGAAAAGCTGGGGCGGTTGGAAGATGCGCAGCACACCGGTCGACGGCATCAGAGTCTGGGAGTCTTCGGCGTAGAGTCGCACTTCGATCGCATGACCGCTCAGCTCAGCGGGCTCTGGCAGTTGGCCACCGGCAGCGAGCAGGATCTGCTGTTGCACCAGATCGACCCCGGTCACTTCTTCGGTTACCCCGTGTTCCACTTGGATACGGGTATTCATTTCCAGGAAGCCGCTGCTGCCATCGCTGTACAGGGTTTCTAACGTGCCCACATTGTTGTAGCCCAGCCGGGCACAAATTTCTGCGCCGCGTTCGGCTTGTTCACGTAGCACAGATGCATCGATCCCTGGCGCCGGACTTTCTTCGATCAGTTTTTGATGACGACGCTGAATCGAACATTCGCGCTCATACAGGTGCATGGCGTTGCCGTGCTCATCCGCCAGAATCTGATACTCGATGTGGCGAGGCTGGGCAATCCAGCGTTCCAGATAGACATCACTGCTGCCGAAGGCCGCCGCGGCAACGGTCTGAGCTTGGGTCAGCGCGGATTCCAACGCGTCCATCTGCTCTACCACCTGCATGCCCATGCCGCCGCCACCACCCGACGGCTTCACCACAAGCGGAAATCCAATGGTCTGAGCAACCTCGCGGGCTGTGGCCATATCGGTAATGAAGTCGCTGCCGTCGAATACCGGCATGCCTTGTTCGGCCATAATACGGCGGGCGTTCACCTTGTCGCCCATACGATCCAGCCATGACGGATCGGGGCCAATAAAGGTGAGGCCCGCGTCGAGTACCCGTTGTGCAAAGCCCGCGTTTTCCGACAAAAAACCGTAACCGGGGTGCACTGCGTCGGCGCCGCTGGTGCGTGCAATGCTCAACAGTTGGTCTTGATCGAGATAACTGTCTGCTGGCCGTAGACCGCTCAGGGCATACGCTTCGCTGGCCTCTTGTATATAAGGCGCATGCGCATCAACCGAGGTATGAACCACGACGCTTTCAAGACCCAACTCGTTGCAGGCCCGCACGATACGACGCGCAATGGCGCCGCGATTGGCGATGAGTATTTTGCGAATCGCCCCGGACTGGGACGACGTCTGTTGTTCAGGCTGGGTCATACTAACGCCCGCTATGTTCCGTGGCCCGCCACCGTATCAATTCTTCGCAGCTCTCGGCAAAGCCTCCCAGACCTCTGGCGCGGATATCGGGGGTGAATTGATGGGTGTCTTTCGCGCGCTGGATCACAGCGAGCAGCAAGCGACACTGAGTTTCGCTCAGTGTGACCTGATGCATGGCCGTGCGCTCGTCGCCTGAGTGATCTGCCGGTTGCTTAAGAGCTGGCATCTGGCAGTCACGTCGCAGCACTTCCGCAACGGTTACCGATTCCTCGCTATCGCTGTCGATCAATAGCTGGATGCACTGGGCAATCATCCAAGCGGACCAATAGTCCGCTTGATCACAGAGTCGTTTGTAGGTTGGCCAATCCACGCGCCGACGCGAGGGCTACTCGAAGCGACTAAAGCGAGAGATGCTCGCCGGTGAGCAGGTGATAGGCTTCCAAATATCGCGCAATACCGCGATCGATCACTTCGGCAGGCAGAGCGGGGCCTGGCGGGTTCTTATCCCACTCACCGCTGGCGACAACGGTCTCAAGATAGTTACGAACAATCTGCTTATCAAAGCTGACCTGTTCACGACCCGGCTCCCAGTCGTCCGCTGGCCAAAATCGGGAGCTGTCTGGCGTAAAGATTTCGTCAATCAGTATCGGCTCACCAGAGCCGCCAATCTGACCAAACTCAAACTTGGTGTCTGCGAGAATGATGCCGCGCTCGCCAGCATAGTCTCGGGCCGCACTGTAAAGGCTCAGCGTCTTCTCACCCAGCCACTGCATCAGTTCTTCACCCACCACCTCGGCACCCTCAGCAAAGCTGATGTTTTCGTCGTGGCCATCGACCGCCTTGGTTGACGGCGTAAACAGAGGCTGAGCCAAACGATCCGAATTACGCAAACCCGCAGGCAACTGGATACCACAGACGGCACCGCTGTTTTGATAGTCCTTCCAGCCGCTACCCGTGATGTAGCCACGGGCAATACACTCAATGGGCACCACTTCGGTCTTACGACACAGCATGATGCGACCACTCAGGGCTTGGCGTTGGCCATCGGTCAGGCCAGGCACATCGGCGACGTCAGTGCTGAGCAAATGATGATTGATTTCGCTGGCAAAGTGATCAAACCAGAACTTGGAAATCTGTGTTAGCACCACGCCCTTACCGGGCAGTCCGTTTTGCATAACCACATCGAAGGCACTGATTCGATCTGTGGCGATAATCAGCAGGGCCTCGTCGCCAGATGCCAGCGTCACGTCATACAGATCACGCACCTTACCTATGCGCTTGTTGGGTAGGGTTAGGTCAGTAGCAAGTAGGGCCTCGGCCATGAATCTCATCCTTTTCTGGTTCATTTAGTGCAGGAAAAGCGGAACTTTAAGCTGTGTTGCCACCATCTGCAAAGTAAGTTGAACCGGTCACGAAATGGCTCTCGTCGCTGGCTAAAAACAACATGATATTCGCAATATCTTCCGGCTCTGCGTAGCGCTGCATCGGGATATTGGTTGCCATGGATTGCTGAGCTGCCTCCGGATCCTCAGGCCTTATGCCCGCCTCAATCGAACGCATCATGCGTGTTTGAACCGGCGAAGGGTTTACGGTATTCACCCGAATGCCTTCGGCTGCGAACTCGCGAGCCGCCGACTTCATCAAACCGATGACTGCATGTTTACTGGTCGCATAGGGTGCCAAACGCGGGGTACCACGCACGCCTGTAATGCTCGACGTGATAATCATACTGCCGCCGCCGCGCAGCCGCATGGCGGGAACCGCCGCTCGAAGGGCCAAGAACGGCCCCTTTACGTTTACCGACATCACCTGATCAAAACGAGCTTCGTCGTAATCGAGAATCGACGCGACATCCCCCTCAATCCCCGCATTGGCCAGAAAGATATCGACACCCCCATAGCGTTCGGTAGCGGTCTCTACCATGCGCGCATTGTCGGCCGCACGGGTCACATCACCGACCAAATAGCTGACGTGGTTGCCACCTATTTCCGCGCAGGCGTCGATGAGGGCTTGCTCATTCAGATCCACCAACAGGACTTGCGCGCCCTCGGCGGCGAAGCGTTTGCCTGCTGCCATACCAATACCGCCCGCACCACCGGTTATGATGGCTACTTTTTCCGCGAGTCGACCCATGTTTTTCTCCTACCCAAACGCTGCGGCGAGATCCGCCAATAAATCCTCACTGTCTTCGATACCACTAGAAATTCGAATCAAGGACTCGTCAATGCCCATGCTGGCTCGACGCTCTGCTCCCATTTCGAAATAGATGGTATGGGCGACTGGAATCGCTAGCGTGCGATTATCGCCCAAATTGCTAGACTTCACGATGACGTCCAACCTATTCAAAAACTCCCAGAGGTCGACCTCCGGCTGCAGTTCAAAACTGAACAGACCGCCAAAGGCACGAAACAGTTCTTGAGCACGCGCATGCTGGGGGTGATCGTCGAGGCCCGGGTAATAAACACGTTTGACCTTGGGGTGTGCCTGCAAATACTGGCAGATGGCCATGGCGTTATCGCTTTGCCGCTGGACTCGCAGAGCCAACGTCTCTGAGCCCATGGCGATGTGATGAGCGGCCTCTGGACCCAGACTGGCACCCAGATCTCGCAAACCCTTTTTCTTGATCTGGGTAATCCCCCATTTGGTGGGTTCACCGCCCTGATACTCAGGATAAATGTTCGGGAAGGTCGACCAATCGTAATTTCCCAACTCCGTCACCGCGCCACCTAGGGCATTGCCGTGACCGCCGATGTATTTGGTCAAACTGTTCACCACCAAGCTGGCACCAACCTCCTTGGCTTGAAACAAATAGGGCGACGTCATGGTGTTATCCACCACATAAACCAACCCATGTTGAGCGCAAAACTCGCCGATACGCGCCAGATCTGCAACCTGTGTACGCGGGTTAGCGATGGTTTCCACGAACACCACGCGAGTCTTTTCTGTCACAGCGGCGGCCACTGCGTCTACAGACGTTGCATCGACAAAGCTCACATTGATATCCATATGGCCAAAGGTATTGAACAGACTGTTGGTGTTGCCAAACAAAAACGCGCTGGAAACGATGTGATCGCCAGATCTCAGCAGGGCAAACATTGTGGTGCCAATCGCGGCCATGCCAGTACCGAAGCAGACACTGGCAACACCACTCTCCATGACCGTGACCTTCGACTCCAGCGCAGTGACCGTCGGGTTGACCTGCCGGCCATAGCTGTAGCCACTTTTTGCACCCTGAAAAACCGCCGCCAATTCCCTGGCATCGTCATACCCGTAAGCAACGTTGGCGTGGATCGGCTTATGTAGCGACCCGTGCTCGATTGAGTCTTGACGGTCGTTATGTACAACCTTAGTCGTAAATCCTTTCACTGGAAGGTCCATGATAATGATGGAGTGCAACTATACGTCTAACCGATCGCTTGCGCTCGGACAACCGTTCGAACCGATCCGGTTTGACGACAAACTCAACTACCACTGCGCCTTTTAGAAGTTGTTAAGTCTATGACGTCTTTGTAGCCACCTTGAGCAAGCACCGACAACATCTCTTTCTCATCACACGGCTCGCCAAACAAGTAACCCTGAGCTTGATCACAGCTTTGTTGGCAGAGGTAGGCGAGCTGAGCCGGCCGCTCAACTCCCTCGGCAACCACACTCAACCCTAAGCCTTTCGCCATCGCGATGATGGCATCCGCCAAACTTACTCCGGCCTTCGCATCGCTCTCGGTTTGTATCTCTTGGATAAAGGTCTGGTCGATTTTCAGAACATCCACCGGGAATTGGCGCAAATAACTGAGCGACGAATAGCCCATGCCGAAGTCGTCAATCGCGACTCGCACACCCTTGGCACGAAGTGCCTGAATGCTAACCGCGGCACGTTCAATCTGACGGACTAACGCCTGTTCCGTGAGTTCGATTTGCAGGCATTGAAGAGGAAAAGTCGTTTCCTGGCAAAGCGACTCAATCACTTGCAGAAAATCGGGGCGTTCAATTTGCGCTGATGAGCAGTTAATGGATGCAACCAGGTCGTACCCAAGCTCTCGCCAGCGGGCGACACTACGCAGCGCAGACTTTTGCACCAATGCGTCAATGTCAGGTACCAAACCCGCCTGCTCGGCTAAGGCCAGAAATGCACTGGGATCCAGCCACCCTAATCGGCTATGACGCCATCGCGCCAGCGCCTCAACCCCGACCAGCACGCCAGTGGCGAGATCGACGATAGGCTGAAAGAACGCGACAAAGTCACCTTGGGCGAGAGACTGACGCAGTTTTTGCTCCAGTTCGAGTTGGGAAAATCGCTCCTCATTCATTGACGCATCAAATACCGCACAGCCTCCGGCACCCAGGCTTTTGATGTGATACATGGCGGTATCCGCTGCCTGAATAAGCTCATCAATAGTGGTGCCGTGATCCGGATAGCGAGCCACACCGAAACTGGCGCCGCAAGAGAGTGAATAACCGGCGACCGCTGCCGGCTCGCGCATCAGATCCAGTGCTCTTAAACAAAGATCGGATGCTTCATCCAAGTCGGCAACATCCGGTAAAAAGAGGATGAATTCGTCGCCGCCAAATCTTGCAAAAATTTGATTTTCTTTAAACGACGCTTGTAAGCGGGAACACAGCGCCGCAAGAAATTCGTCTCCAATACGATGGCCTAAGGCGTCGTTAATGTTTTTAAAGCGGTCGAGGTCAAAGAACACGAAAACAAAGGGCGCGTCATGCGGAGAAGCCTGATTTCTACCACTATGCTTTTCAACTTGGGCAATCAGGTTGTAGCGGCTCGGTAGCCCTGTCATCGCATCAAAATTCAGTTGTTGACGAATCCTGACCTCTTCTTCTTCCCGTTGAGTTATGTCTATCAGACTGAAAAAAACAGCGCGTTATTGCTGTCCGGATTTGGGAACAGGTCAATCGAACCGGCACGCAATGCGGCCCAGCGGATCGAGTCGGACGTGGTCTCGCCGACAGGGGCGATACGCACATCTAAGGGTCCAAGCTTTGAAAATGGCTTCCCCACCAACGGCAGCAAGGTATCCGCAAAAAATTGGCGATAGTCGGTGCGGTCCTGTACGTCTATGAGCGTCTCAAAAGCCTCACCTTCCAGCGTCTGCGCGCTGACACCGGCCAGTTCCAAACACGTACTGCTGGCAAACAAGATGGTGCCTTGAGCGTTCACGGCGAATAGAAAATCCGGACGAGCCCCAATCATCGCGTCACACAGCATTTGTACGGGTGGAGACAAACTTATTGTTTCTGCACCCAGAATTCGATTGAACAACGCCGCTAGACGCTTAACATCGGATCCTTCACTGCCTACTAATACGTCAGCCATAACCTCAGTCCATCGAAAGTTTTACGGATCGGCTTGCACAAAGGGCATCGGCCAAATCGGGAATACCCGGGCCAAGGCCGACAGCGCTAGGGCATGCTTCAGCTCGCCGGATTCCACCGCTTTGCGCACGTCGTTCTGAGCCATAAACTCCAGCGTAATGGCTTCGCCATCGCCAAGATCCTGCGCTTTCGTCGGCACGACATCCTTCGCTAACCAGTGATGACACAGATGGTTGTGAAACGCTGGATTCGGCTCTACTGCGCCCAGATAGTGCCAGTTTTTGCTGGTGTAGCCGGTTTCCTCGAGCAATTCCCGGGCCGCAGCCGTTTTGCTGTCTTCACCGGGGTCCACCATTCCGCCGGGCGTTTCGAGGGTGTTGTAGCCAACACCGAAGCGAAACTGGCGAATCATCAGTGATCGGCCTTCTGCATCCAGCGCTACTACGTTGACCCAGTCCACGGACTCTAAAACCAAGCGATCGAAGATCTGACCGTTACGCGGATTGCGTAACGTATCGATACGCTTTTCAAACAACATCAGACCAGCCTCTTCATAACGAGAGGACAGATGCTGCCACGTTAAATCATCATCACTCATTGGTTAGCCTTAAGCCGGGAATCATCGTGACCTGCCCGAAAGGGCTGCATACCGTCACTGCCCAAGGCGGGAGTCCAGGGTCTGACGTGTCGTTCGGCTCGAACCTCAGCCAAGGCCTCCTCGATGCTGCTAAACGCTGTCAACGTATCCAGCGAGCGCAGCGTGGGCCCAATCATTTGCCAGTCCCCTTGCCGGTGATTTTCCAGTGCCTTAGACGGCTCAATCCATTCCCCGGCAATGGTTTCTTGTGTATCCGAAAGAGCCACCTCACCTTCGGGCAATGCGGCAAGAAAAAAACGTGTATCGAACCGACGCGGCACTGATGGCGGAGTCAACCAGTGACTGAAATAAACCAACCTGTCACTGGCGATGGTCAGATTGTGCTCGCGCAGCATGTCATGCCATGTCACATCGTCTTGCAGCAAGCGTTGCCGCTGGACACGCAGTTGTTCCCGGTACGCAGCAGGTATGCCAATTGCCCCTGAGGCGTCGCGAGACAGCAGAACACCGCACTCTTCAAAGCACTCCCGAGCAACGGCGACCCAATAACGCAGTCCGCCTTCGTCTATGCCAAGGCGCCGACTGGCTTCACTGTCAGCCATATCAGGACAGAGTTCAGGCTGCCAATCCGTCTCTTCTACCTTACCGCCAGGAAAGACGTGCAGGTCTGGAAAGTCTCCCCGCCCCGGCCGCTTCATCATAAAGACTTCAATGGCTGGACTCGGTGAATCGGGTTTGTCCCGAACGATCATCACCGTTGCCGCTAGCCGAATATTTTCTCTTTGTAAGGGTTCCAAAAACGCTCCTCAAACATCCGAACAATTCCACAGAATGCCACAGAATGGCCATCGCCGATTTGACTCATACATTTATTTTGGCGGGCTGATCTTCCGCTCCAGCGCGCCAAAAGACAGTTCAACGACGACGGCAAGCAGCGCGGCCGGGACGGCCCCGCGTAAGATCATATCGGTGTCGTTCAGCGACAGCCCGACGACAATGGGCTCGCCCAGCCCACCAGCACCAATAAAGGCGGCCAGCGTTGCGGTACCAATGCTGATGACGGCGGCGGTGCGAATACCCGCAAAAATCGCCGGCGTCGCCAAGGGCAGACGAAGATAGCGTAACTGCTCCCAGGCATTGAGACCCAGCGCCCGTGAGACCCTAACCAAGGTCGGATCCGTATTGGCTAGCGCGGTAATGGCGTTACGCACAATGGGTAACAGCGAATACAGAAACAACGCAATGATCGCTGGCATAAAGCCAATACCAAACACGGGAATCATCAGCGCCAGTAATGCAAGCGACGGTATCGTCTGCATCAGGCCACAGACGTAGACAACGCCCTCAGCCAGCCGACGGCGTCGATAAGCCACAAGACTGACGCCCAGTCCAACAACAATGGCCCCGATCAGGGCGGTACCGGTGAGTTGCAGGTGCCTGACAAAGTGTCCCCACAACTCGGCAACCCAGACTTGCTGCAATACGGTTTTTTGGGGAATGGAGGACATGGCAGCCGTCTGCGCGGGCAGACCTAGGGCGGCCGCATTAGCGCGTACAAACTCGGCCGCCACTTGCTGGAAGCTTATTTCTTCTACGACCACCCGAGCGTTCAGCGCTCGAACGGCGTTTTCATCAAGCATGTTGTGCATGCCTGCCAAGGCCTCACGGAGGCCGGGTGGCGCGCTGCGTTGCACCAAGGTCGCCGCGCGATACTCTGGGAAATAGCCCAGGTCATCGTCCAGTACCCGAAGCTGGTAGCGCTGCAGTTCACCATCGGTGCTGTAAGCGTCTGTGACATCAATAGCGCCGTCAGCAATCGCCTGATAGGCAAGACCGTGTTCGATACCGGTAACGGACTGGTTTAGCCCATATTCCAAGGACAGTCCGGGCCAGCCATCTTCGCGCTGCAAAAATTCATGACTGAAGGCCAGGGTTAAATCGTTGCCCGCAAGATCACCGACTCGCTGCAAACCCAGTTTTTCGCCCAGCGCCTCACGAACCACAATGGCATAGGTGTTGTTAAACCCGTACTCCTCGAGCAGTTCGAGCCCATCGGGAACTAGCGCGTCATTGATCTGGGCTCGGCCTGGATTGCCGGGCATATTCAGTACCGCCTGACTCAAGGTACCGGTGTATTCCGGATACAGATCAATTTCACCATTCTTCAGAGCCTCGTAGCAGATCAGTGTGCCACCAAGGCCAAGCTGCCGAACCACGTCGAATCCCTTTGCTTCGAGCACCTGAGCCGCGATTTCCGCTAACAAGTAGCTTTCACCAAAGTTCTTACTCCCTACGACGACGACATCCGGCTCTTCAGCGCCAAACGCAGAGCCAGTCACGCCGACCATCAGACAGAACCACAGCATGAGCATTTTCGTCTTCACGAGAGCTGACTCTCGATCAACCGCTCGGCATAAGGTGTTGCCGGATGCTCGAGAACCTCTTGAGGAATACCGCTTTGCACCACCTTGCCTTGATCCAAAATCACCAAAAAGTCTGCTAATCGGCGGGCTTCGCGGAGGTCGTGAGTCACCAGCACGGTGGTGGATGGGTGCGTCTGACGCACCTGCTCAAAGCTTTCGTACAGGCCAAGTCGGGTAATCGGATCGACCGCGGAAAACGGCTCGTCCAGCAGCAAGATGGGCGGCTGTAACATCAGCGCACGACAAATACCCAATCGCTGCTGCTGACCGCCGGAAAGCTGCCTTGGTAGACGCTCAGCCAGCTCAGCTGACAAACCGACCGTATCGAGCAGAGAGCGAAAGCGCTCTTCCATTTGCTCTTCGGACCAACCCTCAAGCTTGGCGACGAGGGTGACATTTTCCCGAGCCGTCAAATGAGGGAAAAGCCCAGCGCCTTGGACTGCGTATCCAATACCGCGGCGAAACGCCTCGAGATGCTGTGTGGGCACCGCTTGGCCCAAGACCTCAATCTGACCAGCATCGGCTCGCTCCAAGCCATTGATCATTTGCAGCAGAGTGGTTTTGCCGCTGCCACTGGTGCCGACGATTGCTGTGGTCTGATCCTTGGGCAGCCTCAAGGACAGATGACGAAACACCGATAAGGTGCCGAAGGATTTGTCCACGCCATCAAAGAGAATGGCTGGCTCCACCGGCAGCTCCAGTTCAGCCACGATCGTCCGCCAACCCATACTTGTCCTTCAGCGCGACGCCATAGTGACGCAGCTCATTCAAAACAGCCTGTTTGTCTGCGGTGAGCGAAGCGCCGTTTAACTCATCCAAACGCTGGTTGAAGCCCGACAAGTTCAACCAATCACCGTCGCCAACCAGCTTTTCAGCGACGTATTCCCGCCAGGCATCGGCCTCTTGGGGCGCCAGTAAGTCGGGAAAGGAGCGCGCCTTCATCCGCGCAGCCAAGGTGGGCAGACGAGCATCACGGTAGTCCATATCCGTCCAGCGCCCTTCGGCCAGCTCTGAATACAGGTGATTAGAACGTGCCTTATCTTCTTCCTGCAGGAAGGCTCCATAGAGTGCTGCATCGGCGTCTTTTTCTTGGGGCATACCGTCTTGCACGAACGCACGACGGACCTTTTGCGACAGCGCAGGCTGATTGAGGCGTCGCCAGCGCTCCTTAATGACTTTTTTGGACAACGACAGCTTTTCAATGTTCTCGTCGGTGAGCACCTCGAAGGGTGCGATGAATGGGCTGCGATTCACCTTCACCTCACGAAGCGGCGCGCGAGTTTCGCCCCTGGGCACAAAAAGCTTGGTGCGAATCTCATCCTCGGACCAGTCCAGCAAACACTCGATGTCTTCACCCAAATCCGCCACCACGATGGCGTTAGAATTGCTCGGGTGCCGCGTAATGGAGACAACCGGAGCGACGTTGAAGCGATCCTTTCCATACATCGCAGAGACGTGGGCGCACAGGCGCGCACCTAACGGTTCCAAGAGCGACTTCACATTTTTCTTCTGGCGCATGCCGTAGTAATACTCGAACAGTTTCGGCTGCTGCTCTTTCAGCAGTCGCGCCATACCAATGGTCGCATGAACATCTGACATCGCATCATGGGCCTGACCGTGATCGATGCCGTTGGCCTTGGTCAGCTCTTCTAACCGATAGACAGTCTGGCCATTCTCATCGGTGGGCCAATGGATTCCTTCAGGACGCAGGGCTCCGGCCGCACGCACCAAATCAACCAAATCCCAGCGGGTATTGCCGTTGCGATACTCCCGCGCGTAAGGGTCCTGCAAATGGCGGTAGAGCGCGTAGCGCATAAACTCATCATCAAAACGCAGGCTGTTGTAGCCGAGGGTGCAGGTGCCTGGCGCATTAAATTCCTGCAGTATGTTTTGCAGTGCATCGAACTCACTGATGCCTTCAGCCGCCAACTTGCTCGGTGTGATACCTGTGACTAAGGACGCATCGGGGTTTGGCAATACGTCATCGGGCAGTCGAACGAAGAAGCACAGTGCCTCGCCGATGGGGTTTAAATCCAAATCGGTTCGAATACCCGCAAACTGCACAATCCGATCCCACTTCGGATTCGTACCCGTAGTTTCAAGATCGTACCAATAGAAACTGTCAGCCATGTCCGCTACCCTCGCCAGCCATGTTAAAACCATACCCTAATCCGCGAACACTGGCCCTGTACTTGGGTCCGTTTATTGCGTTTTGTGCGTTTTTTGCCTTGTGGCAAAGCAGTGGTGACACCGAGGCGGCTATCACGCTAGGGGTAACTCTGTGGGTCGTGGTTTGGTGGATCTTTGAGCCCATTCCGATTCCCGCGACCTCCCTGTTGCCCATGGCGCTGCTCCCGTTATTTGGGGTTTTGTCTGCCAAAGAATTAGGTGCCGCGTATGGCAACCCCTTGGTGCTTTTGATGTTGGGTGGTTTTTTGCTCGCGACCGCTCTGGAGCGCAGTGGCGCTCATCGTCGTATCGCTCTGTATATGGTTCGCACTTTTGGTGGCAACAGCTCACGCCGCCTCGTTTTCGGGTTTATGTGTGCCAGTGCATTTTTGAGTATGTGGATTTCCAACACGTCCACCACGTTGATGCTGCTGCCTGTGGCCCTCGCGGCACTAGAGAAGTCTGACGACGCGAAGCTGGCGGCTCCGCTTCTGCTCGGCATCGCCTATGCCGCTAGCATCGGAGGCATAGGCACACCCATCGGTACGCCACCCAACATGGTCTTTATGGGGGTTTATACGGAAGTGACCGGCTCTGCCATTTCCTTTGGTCAGTGGATGATGTGGGCAGTACCCGTGGTCGTGGTGCTTCTGCCTATCGCAGGATTCTGGATCACGCGGGGTGTGTCCAAACGGGGCGGCGTCGCGCTGCCAAGCAGTGGCGAGTGGACCCTTGCCGAGCGCCGGGTGCTCACGGTTTTTTCTGTCACCGCTGGGTTATGGATGACCCGCAAGGGTCCCTGGGGTGGATGGAGCGAATGGCTCTCCCTGCCAAATGCCAATGACGCCATGGTGGCGTTTCTGGCTGTGGTTGCGCTGTTCGTTATCCCCAGCGGCCAGACCAACGGCAAGGGCGAAACCGAGCGCCTACTCGACTGGGAAACCGCTGAACGAATCCCCTGGGGCATGCTGCTGCTGTTTGGCGCTGGCATCACCATCGCGACGGGCTTCATCAATTCAGGCCTCAGCGGCACGATTGGACAATCGTTGGAGCAGCTCTCTACCCTGCCTTTGCTCCTCATGATCGCGACGATCTGTTTGGCGGTCACCTTCCTGACGGAAGTCACCAGCAATATGGCGACGACAACCCTGCTCATGCCCATCTTGGCGGCTGCGGCGCTGGGAGCTGGCACTGACCCTGCGTTGTTCATGATCCCGGCGGCCATGAGTGCTTCTTGCGCGTTCATGCTGCCAGTGGCCACTCCACCCAATGTCATTACCTTCGCCACTGGGCGCTTTTCTATCCAAACCATGGTGCGCGAGGGCGTGGTATTAAATTTGGTCGGGGTCGTGGTAATCAGCCTCGCCTGCGTGCTCTTGCTTAGAAATATTTGATGTACTTGAGCGCTAACTCATGGAACCCGCACACCAACGGTTGCTGGCCCAACCCGACAGTGCCACCATGCGGCAACCGACTTTTGACTGATTGATCATGCATGTTGTAAAGGGCATTTTAGCCTGTATCTCTATCGCCATCGCCACCGTTGGTGTCTGTGCTGTCCTACTTGTCTGGTCGCTTCACTTCGCTATCGCGCCAAAAGCCAGCAAACCCGCTATCCAAAAACGAATGGATTACATCATCATCTGGTGGACCAGAGCCAATCGTTGGATGATCCACCGCCTGAATCTTGTCTCACCCGAGATTCTCTGGGAGGGACGGGAACACTTGTCACCGGAGCAGTGGTATCTGGTGGTTTGTAATCATCAGACTTGGGCTGACATTTTGCTGCTACAAACCTACTTACTCGACGACATTCCTCCACTGAAATTTTTCACGAAATCTCAGCTGATTTGGCTCCCCTTTGTCGGCCAGGCGATGTATGTGCTGGGGTTCCCCTTCGTAAAACGCGTCACTAGGGAGCAAATAAAGAAAAATCCACGTTTGCGCAGTGCAGACAAAGACAACGTGATGAAAGCCTGCGAAGGGTTAAAGAATCACCCGAGTACGATTCTAAATTTCGCCGAGGGCACACGTCGAACGGACGAAAAACATCGCCTTCAAGATTACGCCTTCAAACATCTGCTGAAGCCCAAGGCTGGCGGCATCAACTACACCCTCGAGGGCATGGGCTCCCATTTGAACGGATTGGTCGATGTCACGATCATTTACCAGGATGGTGTGCCTACATTTTGGGATTTTCTGCAGGGCAAAAGCGGCCGAGTCATCTTCGATGCCCGCTACCGCCCTTTGCCTGAATTTGCCGCGGAACCACTAGGTGAGACCCAGCGCAAAGCTCAAGTCGCCCAATGGGTCCAACACCTATGGGAAGAAAAAGACGTCCTGATATCACGTCATCTTACAGGCGACTGAACACGTCGCTCTTGGTCTGTCCTCAATGGGCCTCAATCCAAAGTGATTGGTGCCGCAGCTTGAGGCCTTTCGGCGTTGGCATTTTGCATCCTCGCCAGCTCACGCTCCACTGCCACCAAGCGTTTGTTTGAAGCGATCCGAAACGCATCAAAGGCCAGCACTGCCTCAGTATTTTCCAACACCTGAGGACGTAAACCCGCCTCGATCTTTGCGAGGTTTTGACTCGCTACATTAGTCTTATCGACCAATTCGCGCTGGGATCGCAACATCTGCTGCAGCTGAAGCTCGAGACTGGTGACCTGATCGATGAGTTGTTGCTGAACCTTCAGGGCCTCTTCGTGACGCCCAGTGGCCGCCTTCAAATCGCGGTTAGTCGCGCGAATACCGTTTAACGTCGCGCTGACGGTTTTGAGCCGAGACTGGTTCTCCTTGATCCAATCTCTGTTGCGCTCATTCGCAATGGCCCAGAGTTTGCGAATCTCGGATTCCCACAAGTTAATTTGCTGTTTCGTATCCTGGCCTTCTTGGCTCATCGCATTATCGGTTGCTGACAAACGTTGTTCGAGAACCGCCAGCCGTCTGTTTGCGTCGTTCAGTCGATCTTGCTCTGCCGCGAGCATCTGTTGTTGGTTGGCGATAAACCAGCCCGCACCAGACAAACCCGCGATCATCAACGCCAACAGGAGCGTCGTACCCATCCCGCTGCTGCCCGAAGACTTCGTCGACGGCCTGCGCGCGCCACCGGAACGATAGCGATCATTCTCTTCAGTAGACAAAACGTCCTTGGGGGATTCATCCATGGGTTGCGCTCTTTTCATCGACACAGGGCCCTCGATTATAGAAACGATGCGCATCACATGACAGCGGCGAGTATAAAAATCCTGACGCAGACCGCTGATCCAGATAATGCTACAGCCTGTCGGTTTCGTATTTTGAGTGCAGCCTGCCCCCGTAGTCTCGACCTTCTTGGCTTAGCAGGGTTTGCAATGACTTTTTTGAGCGCACTGCGCGATCTTCAAACAGTGGTCGTTCACAAGAGTCACGCAAAACCAAGCGTTTCCGGTCATGGGCGAAAGCTCCTCACATTAATCTCAATTTCAGGCCTCTTGTTATGACGAAAAAACCTACGAAAAAATCCATCGCGCTTGCGGTAAGCGCAGCGCTTGCGGCATCGACCATGGCTCATGCGAATTCGCCATCGAACAATTCCTCGCTACTCAACGCTTCCACCTTGGAAGGCGGTTATATGCAGTTTGCCATGGCTGGTGAAGGCAAATGCGGCGAGGGTAAGTGCGGCGATACCAAGGACGACAAAGGAAAGGAAGGCAAATGCGGCGAGGGTAAGTGCGGCGATGCCTAATCCATCCCTGACTCGAGCCGCTGGAAGCGGCAGTAACGAAATACAGGGTGCGGGCTTAGGCCTGCGCCGCGTATTTTTAGACGAATTCGCTCGTAAACCTCCAGCGCATACGCACTTCTTTGAAGTAGCTCCGGAAAATTGGATCCATGTCAAAGGCCGATTTGCCTGTCTACTCGACCAAGTCGCTGATCGTCTGCGGATGGTATGTCATGGGTTGTCGTTAAACCTTGGCGGACAGGCGGATTTGGATATTGGCCTCATCAAAGACATCCAGCACTTTCTGCAACGCTACCAAGCGCTCTGTTACAGCGAACACTTGAGCTACTGCGGCGACACAGGCCACCTCTATGACCTGCTGCCCATCCCCTTTACCCAACAAGCCATCGAACACGTCAGTGACAGGATCAAGCTGGTTCAAGATGTCCTAGGACAGCAAATGGCCATCGAGAACGTGTCCTATTACTGCGCCCCAGGCCAATAAATGCCAGAGATCGATTTTTTGCTCGATGTACTGGAGCGAGCCGATTGCTTGCTGCTGCTCGACGTCAATAATGTTTACGTCAATAGCGTGAATCATGGCTACGAGGCCGTGCAGTTTTTGCGGCAGCTGCCAACGCAAAAAATCGCTTACGGCCATATTGCCGGTCACTACAGGGAACACGAGAAACTGCTCGTGGATACTCATGGCAGCAATGTCATCGATCCGGTGTGGGCCCTGTTGGCCGATGCTTACGAAATTCACGGCGTTTTCCCGACGCTGCTGGAGCGCGATTTTAACATCCCGCCCCTACAACAGCTGGAACAAGAGCTGCAGCACATCGTCAAAATCCAACAACACACAACCGCCATGCCATCTGGCGCGAAACAAGCGGTATCGGGCTCTTGAACGACGCGCTGGACATCGTTCAAATGCGCTTTACGGGCTACCTTCGTGACCCTATTGCGGTTCCGATACCCTCAGATTTACCGGCAGAGCGGATGCAGGTTTATCAAGACTTGGTCTTTCGCAATCTTGACAGCTTGCTTGCCGGCAGTTTTCCCGTTGTTCAAAGCATCACCCAGCCCCATGACTGGGAGACACTGATTCGCGGATTCATTCGAGATTACCGAGCAACTACCCCACACTTCCCGTTGCTGCCCCAAGAATTTCTCGGCTATTTGCAGGGCCTTTACCAAAGCAATGATTCGATTTTTGATCGCTGTCCGTTCATTTGGGACCTAGCCCATTACGAATGGGTAGAGCTCGACGTTCAAATCGCCGACACCCCGGAACCAACACGGGTTACCACGACAGCGCAAGCCGACGACGTGCTCGAACTAAACGCTACGGCTCATGTGTTGGCTTATGAGTGGCCGGTGCATCAGATCGGCCCCGAATTCATACCAACCGAGCGACCGGAGACACCCACGTTCTTGACGGTATTTCAAAACGCCGAAGCAGATTGCGAGTTTATGTCGCTAACACCTTTGGCCGCCCTACTGCTGGAAAACATCGAACATCATGCCGCCTGTTCGTTGGCCGATCATGTGGCCATTCTCGCGAAACAACACGACACGCTATCCCGTCAAAGCCTTTTCGACGACACCGTGAACCTTGTCGACCGGATGCGAACAAAAGGCTTAGTGTTCTGCCGTGCAGCGGCAGGCTAACTTATCTGAAAAGCGGTCATAGGCGGACCGTTGGAGGCGATATGCGCAACCCGATACAACGAGCAAACACGCTGCTGGACTACCTAGAACCCGGAGAGCTTTTCGCGGCACTTGCCCTTCGTCTTTACCTTGCACCAATTTTTTGGATGGCGGGCACCCGCAAGTTGAACGATATGAGCAGCACGATCGCTTGGTTCGGCAACGCAGATTGGGGGTTGGGATTGCCTCTACCTGCCGTTTTGGCGTGGCTCGCCACGTTGACGGAAGTACTGGGGGTACTGTTGTTGCTCATCGGCCTTGGCGTCCGCTGGGTTTCGATACCACTCATGGTCACCATGCTGGTCGCTGGGTTGGTCGTCCACTGGCAAAACGGATGGCTGGCAATCGCCAGCGGATCCGGGCTTTTTGCGACCGAGCGTACGATAGAAGCCACAGAACGGCTGGGGCGGGCCAAAAGCATTCTTCAAGAACACGGCAACATTGATTGGCTGACAGAACACGGCAACTTCGTCGTGCTGAACAATGGCATCGAATTCGCTGCCACATATTTTGTGATGCTGTTGGCGCTGTTGTACTTAGGCAGCGGTAAGGCGGGGGCAGACTACTGGATCAATCGCCGGTTTCATCTGGGTTTATAAGGCAGGTGACCTGTTGTGACAAAGCCATGCCCAACACATCAACCGTCTGTGGCGCACACAAAAAAGGCCCACCAGTTTCCTGATGGGCCTTTGTCATTGCTTCGTGCGAACCTGTCGACTACAGGAAGTTCAGAATCGCTACCAAGACGACGGTCAGTGCGAGTCCACAATGAATCACGCCGCGAACCGTGGTCAGTGGACCTTGCTTACCAAATATTGCGTTGGCTTCCAGCGCCGCGACGATGGCGACACAGACCCATACCGCGGTCGTGCTCGAGGCTAGGCTGCCACTGGACAGGTGTGCGCTCGAACCCATGAGATACAGCATGGGCATGGAGAACAGCGTGTTTGTGCGAGAGGCCAGTGCAGCCTTCGGTGCAGCCGCTGCAGCCTCGGGGTTTGGCTCGTTACCGGCCTGTACACCCTGATTGGACTCCACGATGATTTTTTGATTCG
>MDSV01013609.1_pt1 | contig 27499 bp, 24 predicted proteins | sample 810851 | NCBI WGS metagenome assembly MDSV01 (sample SAMN05326640, study PRJNA326480) | marine metagenome | isolation source: seawater | place: Atlantic Ocean: North East | collected 2012 | reverse complement strand
GCTCTCCCACGGGCTTGGTGTCCCGGATGCCGTTCGGCTTTCCATCCGCCACCGCGGGCGAAACAATATCACACGCAGCCGAATTCAAGTTACAAGATGTCGCGAAAGCGACAGTGAGGGGGGGGACTATCACCGCGAACGCCCTCACAATTTGAAATGCCGCGCCACCCTCACTGCCCCTGTCGGGGCATCTCTCCCGCCAGCGGGAGAGAGTATTGGGTGCAAGCCGCAAGGCCACATAAAGATCGCTGCCCTGGAGTGTATTCATCGGCTGAATGACCGTGAAACAGAACCGCTCACCTCACCCTCCGGGCGCCCAACCCGGTTCGGCGAGTTCGAAATCCTCGAAGGTGAAGCCCGGGGCGACGGTGCAGCCGACCAGCGTGAAATCGCCGGTGGTCTCGGCCGCCTGCCAGCATCCGGCGGGAATCACCCCCTGCGGGCGCTCGCCTTTCAGGATGTCCGGGCCGAGCATCTGCGTTTCCACCACCTTGCCGTCGGCGGAGCACATCAGTTTAAGGGGGGCGCCGGCGTAATAGTGCCAGACCTCGACGGCTGTATGCAGGCGGTGCCAGTGCGACCGCTCTCCCGCCTTCAAGAGGAAATAGATCAGCGTCGAGGCCCCGCGCCCGCCGCCGGCCGAATCACGAAATGTCTCGGCGAACCATCCGCCCTCGGGATGGGGTTGGAGCCCGAGCGCTTCGATGATCGCGTCGGCGGTCATCAGAAATTGTCCTTGCGCTTGCGGATTTCGGCCAGCACCTCGGCGTCGCTCGCCTCTTCCATGACGAGCCCCTTGCGGATCGCCGGATCGGCCACCCTGAGAAACGGGTTGGTCTTCTTCTCAAGCCCGATCGTGGTCGGAATGGTGAAGCCGCCGGCCTCGCGCAATTCCGCCACCGCCTCTGCCCGCTCCTTCAGCACCGTGTTGTCGGGATCGACGGTCAGAGCGAATTTGGCATTGGCGAGCGTATATTCATGGCCGAAATAGACCTCGGTCTCGTCCGGCAACGCCATCAGCTTTTGCAGCGACGGCCACATATCGGAGGCCGGGCGCTCGAACAGGCGACCACAGCCCATGGCAAACAGCGTGTCGGCGGCGAATAGTAGCCCATCCTCGACGAAATGATAGCAGATATGGCCGGCGGTATGGCCGGGGGTTTCGATCACCTCAACCTTGTGGCCGGCAAATTCGAGTTCGTCGCCCTCGAACACGGCGAGATCGAGACCCGGTATCACCACCGCCTCCTCGATCGGCCCGACGATGCGGCAATCATATTTCTCCTTGAGCATGAGATTGCCGTCGACATGGTCCTTGTGGTGGTGGGTGGTGAAGATGTCGGTGATCGTCCAGCCGCGCTGTTCGGCCTCGGCCATCACCTTTTCGCCATCGGGCGCGTCGATGCTGACGGTCTTGCCGCTTTCCGGCTCGTGCACCAGGACGCCGTAATTGTCGGAACGGCACATGAAGACGGCAATTTCCAGTGAACGCATATCAGGCCTCGCAATTGCTTACTCAATGGAGTTCAATGTAGTACGGTGGACATTGAAGTCCAACCATCAGCCGGGTCAACCTCAGCTCATGAATGCCGATATCGTAGACCTGCGCGCGTTTTATCACACCGAGCTCGGAAGGCTTGCCGCCCATTCGATCACGATGGCGCTGACGCCGATATGGCAGGCGCTGCCGGAGGAAAGGCTGGCGGGGCTCGGCTACTGCCTGCCCTATCTCGACCGCTTCGCCGGCGAGGCCGAAAGAACCATGGCGCTGATGCCGGCCTCGCAGGGCGCGATCAACTGGCCGCCGTTTGGGCCGTCGGCGACCGTGCTCGTCCATGAAGAGGAACTGCCTCTGCCGGATGCCTCGATCGACCGCGTCCTGCTGGTGCATGCGCTCGAATTCGCCGAGGCCCCGCGCGAGACCATGCGCGAATTGTGGCGGGTGCTGGCGCCCGGCGGCAGGGTCGTCATCGTCGCCCCCAACCGGCGGGGCGTGTGGGCGCGTCTCGAACATACCCCCTTCGGCAATGGCCGGCCCTATTCCAAGGGGCAGATCATCGAATTGCTGCGCGAGACCAATTTCACGCCCGCGGCTTTTGCCGAGGCGCTGTTCTTTCCGCCGTCGAAAAGCCGCGCAATCCTGAAATTCCGCTCCAGTTTCGAGCGCTCCGGCCGTACCTTCTGGCCCGCCTTTGCCGGCGTCAACATCATCGAGGCGCAGAAACGGCTCTATCAGGGCCTTCCCGTCGCCGCCCGCGCCGCGCGCAAGGTGCTGGTGCCGGCTCTCGCCCCCCAGGGCGTGCCGACCACCCGCGCGCGACATAGCGGCTGACACTCGACAAAGACCCCAATCGCAATTATTGCTGCTGACGCTAAAAACCGGCCGGAAAAGGCCGACAATTTTTCGAGGTTTCCGATGACCGAACAGATGATCAAGCCAACGCCGCGCCCCGGCATCATGGAGATTGCCGCCTATGTGCCCGGCAAGTCCCACGGCGAAGGCACAGGCAAGGTTCACAAGCTGTCATCGAACGAGACGCCGCTCGGGCCGAGCCCGAAGGCGATCGCCGCCATGCAGGCTATCGGCGAGCACCTTGAGCTCTATCCCGACGGCCAGTCGAGCGCGTTGCGCGAGGCGATCGCCGCCAAATACGGCCTCAATATCGGCAATATCATCTGCGGCAACGGTTCGGACGAACTGCTCGGCCTGATCGCCCATGTCTATCTCGGCGAGGGCGACGAGGCGATCATCACCGAACACGGCTTCCTGGTCTACAAGATCCAGATTCTCGCAAACGGCGCCACGCCCGTCACGGTGAAGGAAAAGGACGCGCGGGTCGATGTCGACGCGATCCTTGATGCCGTGACCGAGCGGACCCGCGTTGTGTTCATCGCCAACCCGGCGAACCCGACCGGCACCTATGTGCCTTTCTCCGAAATCCGGCGGCTCCATGCCGGCCTGCCGAAAAACGTAGTGCTGGTGCTCGACGCCGCCTATGCCGAATATGTCCGCCGCAATGATTACGAGGCCGGGCTGGAACTGGTCGCCGACAACGCCAATGTGGTGATGACCCGGACGTTTTCGAAAATCTACGGGCTTGCCGCGCTGCGCGTCGGCTGGCTTTACGGCCCGACCGATATCATCGCGGCGCTGGAGCGCGTGCGCGGCCCCTTCAACCTCAACGCGCCGGCCATCGCGGCGGCGACGGCGGCGATCAAGGACGACGCCTTCACCCGGGCGGCGGTCGATTACAATCTGAAATGGATCGAACGGCTGACCGAAGAACTTACCGCGCTCGGCCTTTCGGTCACGCCCTCGGTCGCCAATTTCGTGCTGATCCACTTCCCGGATGAGGATGGCAAGCGCGCGGCCGACGCCGACCGCTATCTGAGCGCGCGCGGCTATATCCTGCGGGCCGTTACCGGTTACGGCTTCCCGAACGCGCTGCGCATGAGCGTCGGCACGGAAGAGGCCAATCTGGGCGTCATCGAAGCGCTGAAGACTTTCCTGGCCGCCGCGCCGGAAACGGAAAAGGCATGATTGCTTTCGAACGCATAGCGCTGATCGGCATCGGCCTGATCGGCTCATCGCTTGCCCGCGATATCCGCGCCAAGGGGCTTGCCCGCGAGATCATCGTCTCGACCCGCTCGCCGGAGACGCTGCGGCGGGCGGAGGAGCTGGGGCTCGGCGACCGCTATACCGCTTCCGCCGAAGACGCCGTGCGCGGCGCGGATCTGGTGATCGTCTCGGTGCCCGTCGGCGCATCCGGCGCGGTGGCCGAGCGCATCGCCCCCAATCTGAAGCCCGGCGCGATCCTGACCGATGTCGGCTCCACCAAGGCCTCCGTGATCGCGCAGATGTCGCCCTTCGTGCCGGAGAACGTGCACTTCATTCCCGGCCACCCGATCGCGGGCACGGAGAAGTCCGGGCCGGATGCCGGCTTTGCAGGCCTGTTCAAGGGCCGCTGGTGCATCCTGACACCGGCGGAAGACGCCGACCCCGTCGCCCTGGACAAGCTCACGCAGTTCTGGCAGGCGCTCGGCTCTCGGGTCGACACCATGGCCGCCGACCACCACGACAAGGTGCTGGCGATCGTCTCGCACCTGCCGCACATCATCGCCTACAATATCGTCGGCACCGCGGACGATCTGGAAACAGTGACCGAATCGGAAGTGATCCAGTATTCCGCCTCCGGCTTCCGCGACTTCACCCGCCTTGCCGCCTCCGACCCCACCATGTGGCGCGACGTCTGCCTGCATAACCGCGATGCTATTCTGGAAATGCTGGCGCGGTTTTCGGAAGACCTTGCCTATCTTCAGCGCGCGATCCGCTGGGGTGAGGGCGACAAGCTGTTCGAACTGTTCAGCCGCACCCGCGAGATCCGCCGCTCGATCATCGAGGCCGGACAGGATGTCGAGGCCGCCGACTTCGGCCGCCACGCGCTTGACGACAAAGATTAGCGCATCACGTCAAAGAGGCGGTATCTTGCCGAGCGGGATGAAGCCGAGCACGGCCCTGCCATGTTCGACGCGCACGTCCAGCGTCACCGTGCGCTGGCCGCCGGTGAAGTTCTTGACCAGGCCGGTGACGGAATTGATGACGCCCGCAGCACCGGGGAAGCTGAGCGCGGCAAGCTGGGCGACGCCATCTATGCCCGTCAACTCGAAGCTGAAGCGACCGTCGAGATAGCCGTCCTTGTCGAAGGCGAAGCGGCCCGAGACCGCCATCATCGACTGGCTTTCGCCAATCGCGAGCGCCGCCTGGTTGACGATGCCGCTCTTGCCGCGCAGCATTTGCGGGTGGAAATCGGTCTCGAGCAGCGCGCCGCCGCCATCGACGGTCGCCAGAAGGTTGAGCGAAACGGCGGGCAAGGCGTCGGCATTGTTCTGCGGGCGCAGAACCGCCTCGTTCAGGTTCAGCGCGACATCGAGATCGCCGTTGTCATTGCGCACCAGCCCCTGCCCCTGTTCCGCCGTCAGCGTTCCCTGACGGCCCTGGGGATCGGCGAAACGGGCGGTCACGGCCTCGAAATCGAAGGAAACGAGGCGCGGCGCGCCGCCCCTGTAGATCAGCTTGCCGCCGAAATCCTGCCACTCCGCCCGCAACAGCATGCCGGCGTCGTTTTGCAGCGTGGCGGGGCCGGTGAGCGTTGCCAGAACCGACCACGGCGAATAGACCGGCGCCTCGGCCTTAAGTTGCGGCGCGTCGAATACCGAGTCCGACGTCCGGTCGCGCACATGCAGGTCGTCGCAGAAGAAACCGAATTTGGCGGGAAAGCCGTTATAGCCGATGTCCTCGCAGTTAACGACGACGTTTTGCTGACCCTGGCCCTGAAGCAGCGTGAAAATCCGGGCCTTCACGGTGCGGGCGATGTAGAACCAGCCGAGGGCATAGGCGACGATCACGGCAATCAGAACGATCAGCGTCCATTTCAGAAACTTGCGCGTTCGGGTTGATCTCGCCATCATGGGCCTCATTGTAATTTCGGAACTCAACGGTGTCAGGCAATAGCATATGGACGAATTCTGGATATTTGGCTACGGCTCACTGATGTGGAATCCGGGTTTTGCGACCCATCGACGCATGCCCGCCCGGCTTGCCGGCTATCACCGCAGCCTCTGCGTCTATTCCCACGTTCACCGCGGCACCGCCCACAAGCCGGGCCTCGTGCTGGGCCTCGACCGCGGCGGTTTCTGCGAGGGCGTGGCGCTCGCCGCCAGGGTCAAGGACGAGGAGGAAATCCTCGCCTATCTGCGCGGTCGCGAACTCGTCACCCGCGTCTACCGCGAACTGGTGCTGCCGGTGCGGCTGTCATCGGGCGAGAATGTGCCCGCCATCACCTATGTCGTAGATCACGCGCATGAGCAATATGCCGGCAAGCTCGATCTCGACCACGCCGCCGAACTGGTGCGCGGCGGCCATGGCCAGTCGGGCCCCAATCGCGACTATCTCCTGAATACCGTTGACCATCTGCGCGAGATGAAGATCAATGACGCCGCGCTGGAAACGATCGCTGGCCTCCTGAAGAACGAGCAGCCGCGCCCGGTGCGCAAGGACGGACTCTAAGCTCCGTCAGACGCCCGCAACTCGGCAACGCGCTCGCGCGTCACCTCCGGCAGGTCGAGATGTGGATTGGCATCAACGGTTTCGATCAGCAGGCGGTCGCTTTCGCGCTCCATGGTCTCGACAAGCTGGTCGAAAAACTGCCGGGGCTCCTTTCCGGGCGCAATCGCCGGCAGGATGCGGACCTTGAAATGCCCGCCTTGGCGGAGGAAACTGCCGCGCGGCCAGAACAGGCCCGGATGCATGACCACCGGAATGACGGGCACGCCGAGATCGCGGTAGAGCCGCTGGATGCCGCGCTTGTAGTCGGGCGCCGCCCCCGGCGGCCGGCGCGTTCCCTCCGGAAAGATCACGAGCTGGCGCCCGGTCTCGACCTCGGCCTTGGTGCGCGCGATCGCATCCGCCATGGCGCGGCCGGTCTGCGCCCGGTCGACGGCGATCTGGCGCTGCTTCTTGAGATACCAGCCGAACAGCGGCATCTGGATCAGCTCGCGCTTGAGCATGAACACCGAATCCGGGATCCATGGCAAAAGCATGATCGTGTCCCAGGCGGACTGATGCTTGGGGGCAATGATACATGGCCCGTCCGGCAGGTTTTCCAGCCCCTCGATGGTGAAGGTCGCGCCGGCCCAGAGCCGCATCTGCGCGTTCACGAAGCGGCCCCAGCCCTGCACCACCCGATAGGCGTTCTTGCGCGAGGCCAGGAAATAATAGGGCGACTGCACGATCATCAGCACCGCAGTGCCGAGATAGAAGGCGATGTTGAACGCGGCGGAGCGGATCATCCCCATCAGTTCCCCTCCCCGGCCGGCGCCAGCGCCGAAAGCCCGGTCTCGGCGCGCAGATGGGCGCCGAGAAATTTCATGTATTCGGAGCCGAGAATCCTCAGATAGCGAAGGCTCTGCCGCCACGACGCATCCTGGTCGCTGAACGGCACCGGATAGCCGACGAACACGGTATCCGGATCGATATGCCTGAGCTCGAAGAGCCCGCGCTGCATGTGGTAGGCGCTGGTGACGACGAGAATGCGGCGATAGTCGTGCTCCTCGATCCATTTGCGGGTTTCCACGGCATTGCCGTAGGTATCCAGCGCCTCATACCCGACATCGACGCAGCATTCGAAAAGCTGGCTGTCGCCGCCGATCACGTTGAGGATGCTCTCGGGCGTGGTCGAGGGATTGACGCCGGAGATCAGCAGCCGCTCGCCCGCGCCAGCCTCCAACAGCGCAAATGCTTCCTCGATCCGGCGCGAGCCGCCGGTAAGCACCACGATCGCATCGGTTTCGTAAATCTGCGGCGGTCTTGCGGTCAGCGCGTTGTAGCAGAACGCCACAAAACCGCCGCCGAACACCAGCACGATCAAAAGAAGCAGGAAGCCGACAAGGCGCGCGAAACGGCCGGCGGCAGAACGCCGCGTCCCGCGTTCGCTGCCGCCTTTGCCATGCGGCTTGCGCTCCCTTTCCGCCATGCCCGATCCATTTCCAGTTCTGCGCCCGGCTCGCGGGGTCGTTCTCTGAATGTTTGTGAAACCGTCCGAATCAGACGATTGACCCGCCAACCTATACAACACAGGAAATAGAGTTGAAATTCAGGCGTCAGGTCGGAGAAGCAATTCGAAAAAATCAGCCCGTATCGCTCCGCTCCGGGTCGGAGCGCACGATGTCGATCTCGCGGATTGTCCTGATCACCGTCAGCCGCGTCGTCAGCGCCGTCAGACCGGCGATCGCGACGATCGTGAGCAGGATGCCGAAATAGGCGCCCCAGCCGATCGAGATCGTGCCGAACAGCGCCGTGGTCTGGTCGGCGCCGGGGGTCGCCAGATAGCGCCGCTGCCAGAACCGCGCCAGCACGAAGAACAGGCAGGCCAGCGCCCCGCCGAGAAACGCGCCCTTGAGCGCGACATTGAGGAAATGGCGCTGGAACTGACGGGCGACGAACGAGGCCTCCGCGCCGACGAAATGAAGAACCTCGACGATATCGCGGCTGCCGGCAAGCGCGCCGCGCGTGGCGAAAACCACCGTAAGAACCATGGCCGAAAACACCAGCGCCATGATCGAAACACCGATCGTGGTGGTGGCGTCCGCCATCGCCGACAGCCGGCTCACCCAGGCGCGATGATCGTCGAGCGATGCGCCGGGCACCGCCTTTTGCAGCGCCGCCGCCATGGCCGTAAAATCGGGCGGATTGTTTTCGTCGATGGTGACGATCACCAGCCGCGGCACCGGCAGCATGTCGAAATCGAGCCCGGTGCCAAGCCATGGCTCCAGGAGCCGCTCGGTTGCCGCCTCGTCGACCACCCTTCCATCCAGCGTGCCGACAAACTGAAGCGCCACGTCGCGCGCATTGAGCAGCGCCTGGTTCATGTCGCGGCCCTCGCGCGGCTTGATCTGGATCGTGACCTCGCGCGAAATGCCGCCCTGCCAGCTTTCAGCCGTCGCGCGCACCATCGAGACGGCACCGAGCGTGAGGCAGGCGAGAAACGCCATGATCGTCACCACCGCCATCAGCGCCCGCGTCTGGACATTGGAGGGCGGCACGATCGGCGTGGGCTTGCGCGGTGCCTGGCGCGCGGGCCGGAAACGGGTCTTGCCGCCGAGCTTGGGGCCCGACTTGGAACCAGGGGCCGGACGCGGGGCCCGCGCTTTCGGCGCGGCCTCTGCGGATGGAGAAGCGCCCGGACGAGGCGGCTCGGCGCGCCGCGCAACCGACGTTTCCTGGCCTTGCGGCACGGGATTGGCCCGCGACCGGAATGCTGGCGTCGGGCTTGATGCCTTCTTCCGCGCCTGCGCCGCCCGTCGGACCTCTTCGGCTCGCTCGACCTCTACCCGCCGGGTCTCTTGCTGTCGCGCCGCCTCGCGTTCCTGCGCGCGACGCTCCTCCAGCGCCTCGGCGCGGCGCTGCGCGAGCTGGCGCTGCTGTTCCGCCTGGCGTCGGGCAACCTCCTCCTGCTGCTGGCGGATCTCCTCCAGACGCCGCGCCTCCAGCAGGCGCTCTTCCTCGGCGCGTTGCTCGGCAAGGCGTCGTTCGGCGCGTTCTCTTTCCTCGATGCGGGGATCGCGAAGCGAGCGGGGCGGCCTAGTCATGAATATCGAGCCTTCCTTCCGAAAGGATCATCCGGCGCGCATTATAGCGGTCCATCAGCGCGATATCATGGGTGGCGATGACAACGGCGGTGCCCAGCCGGTTGAGCTCCACAAGCAGGCTGAGGATGCGCCGCGCCATCGGCGGATCGACATTGCCGGTCGGCTCGTCGGCGAGCAGCACTTCCGGCTGGTCGATCAGCGCGCGGGCGATCGCCACGCGCTGCTTCTCGCCGCCGGAAAGCACCGGCGGGCGGGCATGGAGCCGTTCGCCAAGCCCGACCCATTTCAGGAGTTCGATCACGTCATTGCGGTAGGAGACCTCGTCCTTGCCGCGCACTCGGAGCGGCAGGGCGACGTTCTCATAGGTCGTCATATGGTCGAGCAGGCGGAAATCCTGAAACACGATGCCGACCCGGCGGCGCAGCATCGGCAGTTCCTTGTGCGGAATGACGGCGACATCGCGGCCGAACAGGCGGATCAGGCCGCGCGTCGGCTGCAGCGCCATCAGCATCAGCCGGAGCAGCGTGGTCTTGCCCGCACCGGAGGGGCCCGTCAGGAACTGGAAGGAGTTCCGGGGAATGTCGAAGGTCATGTCGCGCAGGACTTCCGGGCCCATTCCATAGCGCAGGCCAACATTTTCAAACTGAATCAGTGCCATGCCCTGATACTGTCCTCGTCTTTCCATCGCCTCCATTATCCGCGATTATGAATAACAGGTCGTGAACAGGCCGCAAGTTATGCGATTTTGGCGGATATCCACGGCGTTTTGGCCTCGAGGCGCGGTTGAACCCTGACTTGCGATTGCCCGGCTGCGCCAAACCCAGTAAAACCGGCCATCTTCAAACATATACGGCGTTTCCGGCCCTTACGGCTCGGCGCTGGAGGCAAGGGAGCGCGCCATGCATGTCGTCCGCGGCAAAAAGATCGAAGTCCTGTTCTCGCCCGAGGAGATTGCCGCGCGCAACGAGGAGCTCGCCCGCGAGATCGCCAGCGGCCCGTCGCAGGACCTTCTGGTGATCGCGATCCTGAAGGGCTCCTTCGTGTTCGCCGCCGACCTTATCCGCGCGCTGCACAAGATCGGGCTTGCGCCGGAAGTCGAATTCATGACGCTGTCGAGCTATGGCACCGGCACGGTCGGCAAGTCGGTACGGATGGTCAAGGATATCGACAGCGAGGTCGAGGGCCGCGACATCCTGCTGATCGACGACATTCTCGAATCCGGCCGCACGCTGCGTTTCGCGCGAGAACTGATGCTGGAGCGCGGCGCGGCCAATGTTTCGGTCGCAGTTCTTCTCGACAAGCAGAACAAGCGCGAGGAAGCGCTTGAGGCGGACTACGCCGGTTTCTGCTGCCCGGACAAGTTCGTTGTCGGCTACGGCATGGACGTGGCCTACGCCTTCCGCGAGCTTCCCTTCGTCGGCGTGGTGACCGGGGATGCTTAATCAAGCATAAATACAGTCCGAACAGCTTGTTAACTACATAAACCGCCACATTTCGATGTTTACCTCTCGCTAGGAAAGTTCTGGTCATCTCCATTGCAACAAAGCCTGGAACAACAGGTTTGCAATACGGGTTTTGAAAGACAGAGAGAACTGGATAGCGCCATGGCGAGGATTCTGATCACCGAAGACGAGGCATCGCTGCGTATGTTTGTCGCCCGCGCCTTGCGGCTCGACGGTCACGAGACGGTGGAAGCCTGTGACGGCGCCGAGGGGCTCGAACTCCTGAGCGAAAGCCACTACGACCTTCTGCTCTCCGATGTCCGCATGCCGATCATGGACGGAATTGCGTTGGCGCACGCCACCGCGCACGACCATCCGCGCACCAAGATCCTGCTGATGACCGGATTTGCCGAACAGCGCGAACGCGCCGATGACCTGATGGAAAAGATCGTCGACGTGGTTTCCAAACCCTTCGCCCTGCCCGATATCCGCAAGGCCGTGGCCCGCGCGCTGGCGGCATAGGGCCGGGCTACAACCGCCGCAGTTTTGAAAAGGCCGCTTCCCGCCGAGGACAACGGCCCTTTGCTTGCCTCACTGCGCGGCGTAGCCGCCATCCACCAGATGGTAGCTGCCGGTGACGAAGGAGGCATCTTCGGAGAGCAGGAAGGCCGTCAGGGTGGCGACCTCCTCGGATTTTCCGAGCCGACCGATCGGATGGAGGGCGACGAGGCCTTCGATATCCTCCGGCTCAAGGTTCTCATCAAGCAGCGGCGTGCGGATGAAGCCGGGGCCGACGGCATTGATGCGGATACCGCGCTTGGAATATTCCAGCGCCGCAGACTTGGTCATGCCGACCACGGCGTGTTTCGAGGCAACATAGGCCGGCGCGGTGGAAAAGCCGTTGGTTCCAAGGATCGACGACATGTTGACGATCGATCCGCCGCCCGATGCCTCGATCGCGGCAAGCTCATATTTCATGCAGTAGAATACCGAATGCAGGTCGACATTGAGCACCTTGTGCCATGCTTCGATATCGTAATCGCCGATCGGCTCCGACGGACCGCCAATGCCGGCATTGTTGACCGCGCCATAAAGTCCGCTGAATGTCTTGACGGCGAAATCGACCATGGCTTCCACGGCCTTCGGGTCGCTCACGTCGACGGCGAAGGCGGCGGCCTTGCCGCCGGATTGCGCGACCTCGGCGACGGTCTTCTTCGCATGGTCCTCGTTGAGATCGGCCACAACCACATTGGCGCCCTCACGCGCCAGGAGCTGGACGCAGGCCTCGCCAATGCCGGAAGCGCCTCCGGTCACGATGATGGTTTTGTTTTCGAATCTCTTGGACATGACGATACCCCTTGATGCCGACGCTCCGATGTGGGCGCCATTGATTCAAGTGGCGCCGAAAGGGTGCGTTTTAAAGGCATATTGAAGCAAAAATCAGTTCTGAGACTGGGGTTCCAGAAGCCGCTCCAGATAGGGCGGTTCGGAGGGCAGCGGCGCCTGTTCGTTCAGCCGCTCGCGGATGGCGTCGAGAATTTCGCGGGCGCGCTGAACGGTGATCTCGTCGGGAACATCGACATTGTCGCCGAAATCGAGCCCGTCGGCCCCCTGATTGCGGCCAAGCGGGTCGCGGCCGGCCTGGTTGCCCCAGCCGGTCTGTCCGCCCGGGCCCTGCCCTTGCTGACCCTGCCCCTGCGCCATCATCGAATTCATCATCTGCTGTGCGCCCTGGCGCAGCGCCTCCAGCGCATTGCCCTGGCCCTCGACGGCCGCGGACCCCTCCCCCTCGCCGAGCGCGCCGGCCGCGCCTTCCATGGCCTCGCCGGCCTGATCGAAGCCTTCCGCCGGCGGCATGCCAAGTTCGGAGAGCTTCTGTTGCATTTCCGAGAGCTGTTCGGCGAGCCCCTGCTGCTGTTCCTGAAGTTGTTTCAGCGCCTCGCGCAGCTCCTCCGCCGTCATGTCGCGGGGCGCTTTCTCGCCATCCTCCGCCTGATCACCCGGCGAAGGCTGCGGATCGCCCCAGCGTTCCCGGTCTTGCAATTGCTGATCGAGGTCGAAGGTCTCGTTCATCAGCCGCTGCTGTTCCTGTATCAGTTCGCCAAGCTTGTCGATCTGCTGACGCATCTCGGAATTCTGCTGCCCGCCCTGTTGCTGGGCGGTTGAAGATGGCGGCTGGAGATTATTCATCATCCGCTGCAGCTCCGACAAAAGCTGCTGGGCGGCATCGCGATTGCCGGAGCGGGCGAGGTTTTCAAGCTGGTTCAGGAGATTGTCGAGATCGCGCTGGCGCAGCGTCTGCTGGTCGCCGGGCATCTGCTCGGAGGGCTGCATGCGCTGGGCCATCTCCGACATGAATTCTTGCATCGCCTCGCGCAATTCCTGCATCAGCCGGGCGATCTCGGCATCCGATGCGCCGTTCTCCAACGCCTCGCTCAGCGCATCCTGCGCCTCGCGCAGCCGCCGCTCGGCATCCGACAGCGCGCCATCCTCGATGCCGGTCGCGATATCCCACATGTAATCGGCGGTATCGCGATAGCTGTCGGCGTCATGGGCAAGCGCCATCCGGGTCTGGGCCGACTTGATCAGGAGGAATTGCGTGAGGTCCGGGATCGTCTCCTCCGGCCTGAGCGTGATCGCCGCGCTATATTGCAGCGCCACCGGCATGCGGCGGGTGTCGAGCGCGAAGATCTGGCGCTGCTCGGCAACCGAGCCGGCAAGCAGATTGCGGAAGGTGCGCTCCGGCAACACCATCTCCAGCGCCGGGCTTTTGCCGACATGGCCGGCCGCATCCTCTGCGATCAGCGTGATCGTGACCGGCGTGCCGGAAAGCGGGTGTTCGGTCAGATTGCGGCTGGTGAAGGCCGAATGATCCTTCGACGAGCGTGCCGGCATGTTGAGCGGAAATTCCGGCAGCGGATAGACCGGCTCGGCATGCGGATCGACATCGCCGGCCGGTGCGATTTCGGCATGGGCGCGGGTGACGCCGTAATCGTCGGTCACGGTGTATTCGAGTTCCAACGCCCCGTTTGCCGCCGCGCGCGGTGTGCCCTTGAACGCAATCATCGGCGCCTCGTCGGGATCGACGGCAATCTCCCAGCTCCGTCCGGCGGCATCAAGCCGACCGTCCGAAGCCAGCAGAAAGCTTGCGCTGTTGGCGAGCGCGCCCTGTTCGGCCTCGGCCGGCGCCTGCGCTTCCGCGTTGCCGTCGGGCGTGAAGGTGATCGGCTGGTCCGCGCCCTCCCCGGAAAGCCGCACGGTCAGCACCGAGCCTTCGGGAATGCCGGTGATCGCCTCGCCGCCATCGGACTGAAGATAGACCGGTGCCTTGCGGGTATAGGCGGGCGGCGAAATCCAGGCATCGAATCGGAGCGCCACCTGCGTCTCACCCTCGCCCCCTGGCGGCGCGAAGGCATCGGCAAGCCGCGACGCACTGTCGGGACCGGCATAGAACCAAGCCACAAACAGCAGCAGCACGGGAACCGCGCGCAGCGCATAGGGGTCGACTCCGGCAAGGTCCGGTTTCGGCAGGCCGCTGTCGATTGCGCGAAGGCGTTCGGCCATGCGGCGCTGATGGGCCTGCCACAGCGCCATCGCCTCCGGCGTTTGCCGCGCCGGCCGGTCGAGCCGAACCGAAATCGCCTGATGCGCGAGCGCGTTGTGCGCCTCCAGCCGCCGCTCGGCGGCGTGGACCGAGGGAATGCGCAGATGACGCAACGGCCACAGGCTGACGACGAAACCGACGACGAGGAAGAACAGCAGCGCGATCCTGACGGCAAACGGCAGTAGCAGGAACACGCCGAGCCATGACAGCGCGACATAGAGCGCCATCACCGCAACGGGCCACAAAAGAAGCGGCACAAGCTGTTCAACGAAAAGATTGAAACGCGTGAGCGCGCGCTTGCGGCGGATGCGGCGCGTCAGCGCATCATCGACAGCGTCTTTGGGTTTTCCCGCAGTGTGATTCTGCCCGGTCATGAGCCCCTGTGGTCGCGCGGCGTGATGGCCTCAGAATAGCACGCTTTGTGTCGATAGCGAGGTGAGGCCTGGAAATTCCCGGTTCACATTACCGCGACCGGCCTAAAGCCAGTCGGGCAGCGAATCGAGCCCGATCAACTCGTCATAGCTTCCGCGCGGTCGCACCACGTGGAAGCGGTCGCCATCGACCAGCACTTCCGGCACCAGAAGGCGGGTATTGTAGGTGCCGGCCTGGACCGCGCCATAGGCGCCCGCCGTCATCACCGCGAACAGATCGCCGGGGTCGGGGCGCGGCATTTCGCGCGACAGCGCCAGATAATCACCAGTCTCGCAGACCGGGCCGACGACATCGGCGGTCATCCGCTCCGCTCCGGGCTTCAGCACTACCGTGCGGATATCGTGATAGGCGTCGTAGAGCGTCGGGCGGATCAGGTCGTTCATCGCCCCGTCGACGATGACGAAGCTCTTCGCCTCGGCATCCTTCACATACAGGACCTCGGTGACGAAGATGCCGGCATTGCCGGCGATCATCCGCCCCGGTTCGGCCACGATCCGGCAATCGAGACCCGCCAGTTCCTCGCGGATGACGCTGGCATAGGCGAGCGGCTCCGGCGGCGGATTGTTGTCGAACTGATAGGGAATGCCGAGCCCGCCGCCGACATCGACATGGTCGATCTCGTGGCCGGCCGCGCGCAGCTCGCTCACCAGCTCCCGCATCAGCCGGAAGGCATCACGGAACGGCGAAAGCTCGGTGATCTGGCTGCCGATATGCATATCGATGCCGTTCACGCGAATGCCCTTCAGGCCCGCCGCATGGGCATAGACATCATGGGCGCGGGAAAACGCGATGCCGAACTTGTTTTCCTTCTTGCCGGTGGAAATCTTGGCATGGGTCTTCGCATCCACATCCGGATTGATGCGGAAGGAGACCGGGGCGACAACGCCCTTCGCCATGGCGCGCGCATTCAGCACTTCCAGTTCCGGCTCGGATTCGACATTGAAGCAGTAGATGCTGGCGTCAAGCGCGAAGTCGATCTCTCGCACGGTCTTGCCGACGCCGGAAAACACGATCTTTTCGGCCGGGACGCCAGCGGCAAGCGCGCGGCGCAATTCGCCTTCCGACACCACGTCCATGCCGGCGCCGAGTTTGGCGAGCGTCTTAAGCACCGCCTGGTTGGAATTGGCCTTGACGGCGTAGCAGACCAGCGCATCGGTGCCCGCGAAGGCTTCGGCGAAGACCTTGTAATGGCGGGCGAAGGTGGCGGTGGAATAGCAATAGAACGGCGTGCCGACGGCCGCCGCGATCGCCGGAATGGAAACGCCCTCGGCATGGAGAACGCCGTCGCGATATTCGAAATGGTTCACGTCTGGCCTGCGTCAGTTAAGCAGTGGATCGAGAAGGAAGGGCTCGCCATCGACGGCGGCATCCGGCCCGGCATTGACGACATTGTCGCCCGAGCCGTCGAACACGATCGGTTTGTCATTGGGGGCAAGCCGGATGGTCGGTTCGGATTGCGTCTTCGCGGCGCGCGCCTGCTGTTCGGGCGTCGGCGGCGGCACTTCCAGCGGCCCGCGTCGTCCGCAGGAGCTAAGGGAAAGCGCCATCAGCGCAACAACTGCAATCGTGATTGTCTTCATCAAGAGCCCCGAACCGGATACGGGCCCCGCAAACGCGAACGCCCTGGCCATTCTGATAACCGATCAGAACCGCTTTGTGCACCCCAAATTGCGCGACTGAAAGAAAGTCGCCGCCGACGGGACCGTGTCAAACCCGCGCGGGCGAACGCTTCTGAGCATAAAGCAGTCGAAGCTCGCTCCCAATATTCTCTCCCGCTTGCGGGAGAGAATATTGGGAGCGAGGGTGATGCAGCATTTCGAAACGTGAGAGCGTTCGCGGGGATAGACTCCCCCCTCACTGTCGCTTTCGCGACATCTCTCCCCTCCGGGGCGAGAAGGTTCGGGGGCTATGCGGCCGGCTCAGACCCGCTCGCGCCACCAGGCGACCTGCTTCCTCACCTCGTCCGGCGCCGTGCCGCCGAAGCTCTTGCGGCTGGCGACGGAGGCCTCCACCGTCAGCACGTCGAAAATGCCATCGGTGATCGCCGGGTTGATGCCCTGCAATTCCTCCAGCGAGAGTTCGGCCAGATCGCAGCCCTTCTTCTCCGCCAGCGCCACGGCGGCGCCCGTCGCGTGGTGGGCGTCGCGGAACGGCAGGCCCGCCTCGCGCACCAGCCAGTCGGCCAGATCGGTGGCGGTGGAAAAGCCAGAGCCGGCGGCGGCCTTCATGGCTTCGACATTGACGGTCAGGTCGCCGACCATGCCGGTCATCGCGGCGATCGCGAGATCGAGGTTGCGGGCGGCGTCGAACACCTGTTCCTTGTCTTCCTGCATGTCCTTGGAATAGGCGAGCGGCAGGCCCTTCATCACCGTCAAGAGCGCCACCAGCGAACCGTTGATGCGGCCGGTCTTGGCGCGCACGAGTTCGGCGGCATCCGGGTTCTTCTTCTGCGGCATGATCGAGGAGCCGGTGGAAAAACTGTCAGACAGCCGCACGAAATTGAACTGCGGCGTCGACCAGATCACGATTTCCTCCGCCAGCCGCGACAGATGCGTGGCGCAAATCGAGGCGAGCGACAGGAACTCCAGCGCGAAATCGCGGTCCGAGACCGTATCGATCGAATTGCGCGTCGGCCCGCCGCTGAAACCAAGTGCTGCGGCCGTCATGTGCCGGTCGATGGCAAAGCCGGTGCCCGCAAGGGCCGCCGCCCCGATCGGGCTTTCATCCAGATGCTCGATCGCGTGGCGCACGCGAGCCCGGTCGCGGCCGAACATCTCGACATAGGCCATGCAGTGGTGGCCGAAGGTGACGGGTTGGGCGGTCTGCAGATGGGTGAAGCCGGGCATCACCGTATCGGCATGCTCTTCCGCGCGCGTCAAAAACACGTCGATCAGCCGGGTGAGTGCCGCCTCGGTGCGCTGCAGCTCCTTCTTCACCCACAGGCGAAAATCGAGCGCGACCTGGTCGTTGCGCGAGCGGGCGGTGTGCAGGCGGCCGGCGGCGGGGCCGATCAGCTCGCGCAGCCGCGCCTCGATATTCATGTGAATATCCTCGAGCTGGCGCGAGAAGGCGAAATCGCCCGCCTCGATCTCACGGCGAATTGTAGTCAGACCCTCGATAATTGAGGCGCTGTCCTCTTTCGTAATGATGGCTTTTTCGGCAAGCATCGTGGCATGGGCGATCGAGCCGTCGATATCCTCGTTATAGAGCGCCTTGTCGAAATCGATGGAGGCATTTATCTCCTCCATGATCGCATCGGGACCGGAGGCGAAACGTCCGCCCCACATCTTGTTCGAGGTGCTGTTGTCGGAAGCCATGAAGTGCCTATCTGGAGAATGACATGACAGAGAAGAAGAGCCGCAAAAGCCCGGTCTCCGCCAAACTGGTTCTAATCGCGCTTGCCGCAGGCCTGATTGCCGGCGCCGTCGCGGTATACGTGAAAAACGCCGTGACTGGCAATGGCATGGGCGATCTCGCCGAAAGCCAGTGCAAACCCGCCGCCGAGACCGCCGAACGCCTGAAGCCGCTCGCGATCGGCGAGGTCGCCGCCTTCATCCCCGCCGAAAAGCCGCAAAAGCTCCCGAACCTCGCCTTCCGCGACATTAACGGCGAAACCACGCTTGCAAACCTTTCCGGCAAGACCGTGCTGATGAACCTCTGGGCCACATGGTGCATTCCCTGCCGCGAGGAAATGCCGGCGCTCGACCGGCTGGAGGCCGATATGGGCGGCGAAAACTTCGAGGTCGTCGCCGTCAACATCGACACCGGAACCGACGAAAAACCGGTCCGCTTCCTCGACGAAATCGGCATAAACGCACTCGCCTTCTACCGCGACGAAACCATGACGACCTTCAACACCCTGAAAAAGGAAGGCCTGGCCTTCGGCCTGCCGTCAACGGTGCTGATCGATGAGAACGGGTGTTTGCTGGGGGCGATGAACGGGCCGGCGGAATGGGATAGTGCGGACGCCAAGGCGTTGGTGGGGGCGGCGCTTGGGGGGTGAGAGTGAGAGGCTGCGGATGCAGACGTGGTAGAAATACGACTCCGCTTAGCGAAATAGACCCGTTTAATTTAAAGTCAGAGTTTTGGGCTAAGAAGGCAACAACTACCTCTGCCGTGCCGCCAGATTTAATCATAAGAGGCACGCCAACTTCCCCACTGTACCTTGTTTCGAAAGGTGCCGGACGTGCAAAAGTTCATAAGAGAGTTTTATGGGGCGTGTGATCCTCTATGCTATTTTCGGCTAGCTCGAATTTCTCACCTGTCCAAATCGCTTTATGCCGTTCCAGCTTCCGAGCAAGCGAACGACTTTCGGCATGTCTTCTGAGCTCTTTTTGTGCCTTCTCGTTGCTGATATCAAGTCGCAGTAATTTGCTACCGGTGATCGTCAGGTAAATCATAATTATCGTAGCAACCAATCCGAGAACACGAAAGATCCACTTAGGTTCAATATAGCCGGGCAGAGGAAGAAAAGTGATTAATGCCAATATTATTGCACCGCAACCTGCAAAGGATTTCTTAGCAAGCTGCTTCCGCTTTAGCATTGATGTGACGTCTTGGCAGAGCGAATTTAATGCCGTGAAATCTTCACCCCTCTGCCGTTGCAGTTCCTCCTCAGCGGTTTTCCTCGCAGCCGCCTCTGCCTTGATTTTCTCTTGGTCCCTTGCGCTTCGTGCTCGCGCTTTCTTCTGCTCCCCTTTGAGAGTGCTTTCGTGGATCCGCCTTTCTTCTTCGAGATAAGGATGAAGCATCTCGTTGAACAACTCGGAGATGTTATCCGCATTAGGCACGCTCGCTACACCCAATGTCTTATCCATCAGCATCTGCGCGCTCCGATCGCGGGAAACGAGCAAGTCAAGCTGCCGAACCTTTTCTTCGTCTCCGAGTTGCTGCGTGATCTGCCGAACCGAGTTAACAACACCCGGTCGTATTGCGAGAACCTGTTCACAACTGGCGAGTAGTAAGCGCTTCGGTATTTCGAGATTGCCTGCGCCGAGCCCCGTTCTCAGCCATATCGAGGTGGAGAATACACGCCGATGCACGACTGGCGGGATCGATGAAGGCCCCAAGGCTCCTAGATCAACACACTTTCTTCGGGTTAGCTGAGCAAGAAGTCCATTCTTGCTCAGAAGAACAAATCCCGCTTTGAACAAATCGCGAGTACTGCGCCCCTTCCGCTGACGCATGATAAATGTACTGGCGGTAGCGTCATGTTCGCGTGCACGAGGATTCTGTTGAAAACTTATCGCCGAGTACAACTCCTGATAATGACTATCCGGAAAATAAGCGATCTCATCAGGGTTCTGCTCAAGAGTTCGATGGGAGGTCGGAACACCGATTTGTGACAGAAAGGTCTCTGGATCTCCGGCGACTTCTGCCACGAAAGAGCGCAATACATCACCTCGAGCAATCGCTTGAGCGGTCGGTCCGGTCGGTCGTGTATTTTCAAGCACTGCCGATAAAGTTGTCTTAATTTCTTGTAGACTCAGACCATAAATCCTGACCTGACATCCAATGCGCTTCAGTTCGTCAATAATCGGCGCGATGTTCTCTCGGGCCGACTTTCCGCTTACACCAAGCAATTCCATTGCAATGGGCGCATCTAGATAAACTACGAGATCGGACCTTTCGATTTGGCTAACGGGTTTTACAAAATCCTGCACAACTTCGGTGAGCAGTCCGATTGAAGCAATACGGGATAGTACTTCGCCGACTTTTGGATTGTTCTTGAGAGCATGCTGGACGTAGCGAGCACATAGGAATTTATCTTCGTCCCTGAGCGTAGTAATATCGGGAACATCAACAACTTGTCGGAGAGTTCCTCTGGAGTCCTTTTGCGTTCGAGTGCTAAAATTCAGATTGTGCTCGCTAAATGCTTCAATATAAAGAAGCCACTCTATCAGAATATCCTGAAATTCCTCGACTGAACGAGGCAAAGCGGTCAATGGCGAGAGATTTTCTGAGAATTTCTTGAAGTCACTAGCAATTTCTTCGAACTGGATTAGTACTCCGTCGCTCAAACTGTCTGTTTGATCTGGCGAAACGTCGTTTTTCTGGGCAATAAAATAAGCAATGTTGGCCGCGGAAGAGTCTCGGGCGACGAGCCAGCCACGCTGCTCCAATCGAGGCACAAAAACTTCAACAATATCCTCGTTGAAATTCCATTTGTAGGCATTTCTCACATCCTGGGCGATCGCAGCAGTGTCGAGGGGTTGCCCTGCTCGCGCAGCAAGGATCGGTTCAAGAAATGGAATCAACCGTTCGATAACATCGGTCGAGCCGTCCCCAAAATTGTCGAGAACAGCGTAAACGCGAGCCGCAGTCTTCGTCAGGCGTTTGATAGAGTTGTTTTCCGCTGTATCCGCCATCTCGACCTCATTCCTCCGATGCTGGGCGATGCTACCATCCAGCTAAGTCAAACCGAAGCCCTCTATTTTCTATGTGAAGTTTCCTTTATTACTCCTCTACAGACGGATTGAGAATCGACAGTGGAGTAGCCAAAAATGGCAACTCCACTGGGGCAGAAAAGCCCTTTTTGCCCGTATCTCAGTTTTTGTTCAAGATGCGCTATTATATTGTTCTTTGGCTTGTTCGACCAGCAATTCTGGAACCTCACCCCACCCGCTCCTCCAGCCGCGCAATCACCGCCTTCCCCAGCGTCTGCGGCTTCACCGCCAGCGCAGGCTCCTCCCCCTTCAGCCGCCCTTCCATATCGCCGATCGTGAACGCCGCGGCGCTGTTCAGGTCGTCCAGTTCCTCCCAGGTCACGGGCGTTGCCACGGGGGCGTTGGGGCGGGCGCGGAGTGAATAGGGGAGGATGGCGGTGGCGCCGCGTTCGTTGCGGAGCCAGTCGATGAAGATGCGGTTCTTGCGCTTTTCCTTCGACATGGTGGCGATGTAGCGCGCGGGGTCTTCTTCGGCCATCATATGGGCGAAGGTCTTGGCGAAGGCCTTGACCGTGTCCCAGCTCGCCGTCCGTTTCAGCGGCACGATGACGTGGATGCCCTTGCCGCCGGTGACCATGGCGGTCGATTTGAGGCCGATGTCGGAAAGCGCCGCGCGCATTTCGAAGGCGGCCTTCTTCGTCTCAGTAAAGCCGAGGCCCTCATCCGGGTCGAGGTCGAAGATCAGCCGGTCGGGCGCTTCGATCCTGTCGGCGCGCGCGCCCCAGCCGTGAAACTCGATCGTGCCCATCTGGGCGGCGGCAATGAGGCCCGCCACATCCCTGGCATAAAGATATTCGCCGGTGTCGCCGTCCTTCTCCTCGATATCGATGCGGACGAGTTCGTCGGGAAAGCCCTTGCCGGCGTGTTTCTGGAAAAAGCTCTCGCCATCAATGCCCGAGGGGCAGCGAAACAGCGAGACCGGGCGGTGGCCGGCGATCTCCAGCATGCGGCTGCCGACAGTCGCGTAATGGCGCGCGACATCGGCCTTGGTGACGCCGGCCTTGCCGTAAAGCTGCCGGTCCGGATGGGTGATTTCGATGCCGGCGACTTTGTCGCCCTTCGCTTTCTCCGCCTGCACCGCGCCTGCCTCCTTGTCCTCTCTCAAGCCCAGAAACGCGCCGTGGCGGACATGGCCATCGGCGGTGAATTCGGCGAAATCGATCTCCGCCGCAAGCTTCGGCGTTACCCAGCGCGCATTGCGCGCGATCTCGCGTGGCACCTCGGCAAAGGGCGCGGTTTTGCGGGCAAGGCGCTTCAGCCGGTCGCCGAGATCATCCAGCGTCTTTTCGTCAAACCCGGTGCCGACGCGGCCGCGATAGCAGAACACGCCGTCATCATCATACTGGCCGATGAGGAGCGAGGCAAAGGGCCGGCCCTTCTTCGTGGACGGCGAATAGCCGCCGATCACGAATTCCTGCCGGCGCGAGCATTTTATCTTGCGCCACGCGCTGGTGCGGGTGTGGCGATAGGGCGCATCCGCCCGCTTCGACACGATCCCCTCGCCGCCGGCCTTGCAGATTTTTGCCAGGATATCGCTGCCATCGCCCTCGACCCAGGTGGAAAGGCGGATCGGGCCCTTTTCGGTGTCGAGCGGCGACAGCGCCTCCTCCAGCGCCTGTTTGCGCTCGCTCAGCGGCAGGTCGGTCAGCGATTTGCCGTCGCGCTCCAGAATATCGAAGACGTAGAAGATCAGCGGCGCGCCATCCTGAAGGGCGGCCTGCAGGGCGGAGAAGGCGGAGCCATCCTTCGGCACCGAGGCCGCCATGATCTCGCCGTCGATCAGCAGGCTTTCGCCCTCAAGCGGCGCGAAGGCCTCGGCCAGTTCTCCATATTTCTCCGTCCAGTCCTTGCCGGAGCGGGTGTAGAACCGCGCCTGGCCATTGCTTATGGCGGCGATGCAGCGGTAGCCGTCGAACTTGGTTTCGTGGATCCAGTCCTCGCCGTCGGGCGCTTCATCATAGAGCGTGGCGAGCTGGGGCTTGCGGAAGGCGGGGAATTCCGCCTTTCCGCGCGGCTTTTTCTTCGCAGGCTGCTGCTTGTCGGCGGGCTTTTTGGTGCGGCGTTTCCACACATCGTGGCCGGCCTCGATCTCGCTGAAGGAGCGTCCGGTGGTCACGCTTTCCTCGAAGTCCTCCGTCAGCCGGTCGGGGTCCTCGCCCGCCTTGTCGTCGCGCTCCTTGATCAGCAGCCAGTTCTCGCGCTTCTCGCCGCGCCGGCCGCGCATCCTCACCAGCGCCCAGCCGCCCTGCATGCGCTCGCCCTTCAGGCGGAAATGCAGCTTGCCTTCTTTCAGCCCCTCCTCCGGGTCGTGCAGCGGCTCCCAGCTTCCGGCGTCCCAGACCATCACCGTGCCGCCGCCATATTGACCCTTGGGAATGGTGCCCTCGAAATCGGCATAGTCGAGCGGATGGTCCTCGGTGCGCACCGCCAGCCGCTTTTCGCCGGGGTCATCGCTCGGGCCGCGGGTGACGGCCCAGCTTAGAAGCACGCCGTCCCACTCCAGCCGGAAATCGAAATGCAGCCTTCGGGCATCATGCTTCTGCACCACGAATTTGAGCGCTCCTGCGCGGCTCTTGCGGGCGCGGCCGCGCTTGGGCTCCTTGGTCTTCTCAAAGTCGCGGCGGGTTTCGTATTCGGCAAGCTTGTCGGGAGCGGCCATGTCACGATGCCTTCTTGCGGCCTGTGGATTTCGACGTGGTTTTGGTACCGGAGGATTTCTTCGTCGACCCGCCGCGCTTGGCGGACGAGGACGACTTGCCGGATTTTGCGCCGTCCAGGCTCTTCTTCAGCGCGCTCATCAGGTCAACCACATTGTCGCTGGTGCCGGAGGCGCGGTCCTTCTCGTCGGCGCTGGCGCGCGGGGTCTTGCGGTTCTTCTGCTTGGCCTTCAACAGCTCCGTCAGCGCCTCGCGATAGTGGTCGTGATAGTTCTCCGCCTTGAACGGCGCGCTCTTGCGCTCGATCAGCGATGTGGCGACCTCAAGCAATTCATCGTCGCTCGCCTCGTCCTCGATCGAGGAGAACAGCGGGTCGGCATTGCGGATCTCGTCGGCGTAATGCAGCGTCTCCAGCAGCAACCCGTCGCCGCAGGGGCGCACGGCGGCGAGATATTCCTTGCCGCGCATGGTGAGCTGGCCAAGCGCGGTCTTCTCCGAGCGCCTCAGCGCATCGCGGATCACCCGGTAGGCATCCTCGGCCAGATCATCGGCGGGCACCACGTAATAGGGCTTGTCGTAATAGATCGGCGGGATTTCGCAGGAGCCGACGAACTGCACAAGCTCGAAGGTCTTCTTGGTCTCGAGCTTGATCGCGTCCACTTCCTCGGGGTCGATCAGGATATACTCGTCGTTCTGCTCATAGCCCTTGACGATATCGTCGGCATCGACCGGACCAACGCCCTCGACCACCTTTTCATAGCGCACCCTTTTGCCCGTCGGCCGGTGTATCTGGCGAAAGGATATGTTGGACGCCCGGCTGGTGGCCGAATGAAGCTCCACCGCGATCGACACCAGCGACAACCGCATCTGCCCTTTCCAAATCGCTCTCGAGGCCATGGTCCATGCTCCGGATACAAATACTCTTTACGCGATTGCAACGGGGAGGCAGGGCCTTTGGTTCCGCGAAGCGTTACGGGCCAAATGTCGCTTAGGCCGTTCGGCGGGCGCATTTCCGCCATATTTTGCCCGCCAGAACCTTGCCCCCGGCCCGGCTCCCCGCTATTGAAACCGCATTGAACCCCGGACCCGGTGAAAATCCGGGTGGCTCTTCCGGCCGCCGATCCGCCGGACAACCATTGAAACCTGTTTCCTCCCAAGGCCGGGCGCTGCCCGCAGCAAACAGATTTTCAGGGACCATATATGTCATTTTCGCTTTCCACGTACCGCCGCGAGTGGTTCGGCACGCCGCGTGCCGATATTCTCTCCGGCCTCGTCGTGGCGATGGCGCTCATTCCGGAGGCCATCGCCTTTTCCATCATCGCCGGCGTCGATCCCAAGGTCGGCCTGTTCGCCTCGTTCTCGATCGCGGTGATCATCGCCTTTGTCGGCGGCCGTCCGGGCATGATCTCGGCGGCAACGGCGGCCACCGCCGTGTTGATGACGCCGCTGGTCGCCGGCCACGGGCTGGAATATCTGCTGGCCGCCACCGTGCTTGCCGGCGTCATTCAGGTGATCTTCGGCATATTGAAGCTCGGCGCGCTGATGCGCTTCGTCTCGCGCTCGGTGATGACCGGCTTCGTCAATGCGCTGGCGATCCTGATCTTCATGGCGCAATTGCCGGAGCTGATCGACGTGACGCCGATGACCTATGTTCTGGTGGCAGGCGCGCTGGCGATCATCTATCTCCTGCCGCGCTTTACCAAGGCCGTCCCCTCGCCGCTGGTGGCGATCGTGCTGATCACGATTGTCGCCGTGGCTTTCGGTCTCGATGTCCGCAATGTCGGCGATATGGGCGAACTGCCGGAAAGCTTCCCGTTCTTCCACCTGCCGATGGTGCCGTTCACGCTTGAAACGCTGCTGATCATCCTGCCCTATTCCCTCGCCGTCGCCGTGGTCGGGCTGCTGGAAAGCCTGATGACCGCGCAGCTGATCGACGACCTGACCGACACCCGTTCCAACCGCAACCAGGAATGCGCCGGCCAGGGCATCGCCAATTTCTGCACCGGCTTCATCGGCGGCATGGCCGGCTGCGCGATGATCGGCCAGTCGATGATCAACATCAAATCCGGTGGCCGTGGCCGGCTTTCGACCTTCATCGCCGGCGTGGTGCTGCTGCTGCTGGTGGTGGTGCTCGATCAGTGGGTGCGCCAGATTCCGATGCCGGCACTGGTGGCCGTGATGATCATGGTTTCGATCGGCACCTTCTCGTGGTCCTCGATCAGGAACCTGAAGGATCATCCGCGCTCCTCCTCCATCGTCATGGTCGCGGTGGTCGCGGTGGTGGTCGCCACCCATAATCTCGCCATCGGCGTTCTGGTCGGCGTGCTGCTTTCCGGCATCTTCTTTGCCTGGAAGATCGCCCAGTTCTTCGGTGTACGCTCCGCGCTGTCGGAAGACGGCAATACGAGGACCTACCACGTCGAGGGACAGTTGTTCTTCGCCTCGGTCGAGGACTTCAATGCCGCCTTCGATTTCCGCGAGGTGCTTGAAAAAGTGGTCATTGATCTCACCCGAGCCCATATCTGGGATATTTCCAGTGTTGCGGCGCTGGACATGGTCGTGATGAAATTCCGCCGCGAGGGCGCGGATGTGGAGGTTATCGGCCTCAACGAGGCGAGCGCCACCATCGTCGACCGTCTCGCCATCCACGACAAGCCGGACGCGCTCGAAGAATACATGAAGCAACAGGGCCACTAGAGGAGGATATGGAAATGGAAAAGCTGACAGCTTTCATCGATGCCTCGAATTATGCCGAAAGCGTGTGCGACCATGCCGCATGGATTGCCGGGCAACTGGGCATCTCCGTCGAGCTGGTGCATGTGCTGGAGCGCAGTGGCCAGGCGCATACCAACCTCTCCGGCTCGATCGGCCTCGGCGCGCGTTCGGCGCTGCTGGAGGAGCTTGCGGAGGCCGATGCGCAGAACGCCAAGCTTGCGCAACAGCGCGGCCGGCTGCTGCTGGAGGCCGCCGTGGAACGGCTTTCGGTGGAAGGCGTCACCGCCGTCACCACCAAGATGCGCAATGGCGATTTCGTCGAGGCAATCGAGGACGTCGGCGCGGATTCGCGGCTGATCGTGATCGGCAAGCGCGGCGAAGGTGCGGATTTCGCCTCCGGCCATCTCGGCTCCAACCTGGAGCGGGCGGTGCGCACCGCCAAGCGCCCGGTCTTCGTTGCCGCCCGCGCGTTCAAACCGATCCACAAGGTGCTGATCGCCTATGATGGCGGCGCGAGCGCCGAAAAGGCGGTGGAGCGGGTAACCTCGAGCCCGATCCTGGAAAAGACCGACGTGACGCTGCTTGCGGTCTGCAAGGAGAGCGACGCGCTGGCGCAAAAGGCGGCGGACGCCGTCAAGCGGCTCGCGGCCGCCAATGTCGCCGCCCGGCTCGTCATCCGCCCCGGCCACGCCGAAACGGTGATCGAGGAGGTTACCGCGGAGGAAAAGACCGATCTTCTGGTCATGGGCGCCTACGGCCATTCACGCATCCGCACGTTGGTGATCGGCTCGACCACGACGGCGGTGCTGCGCGCCTGCAAGATCCCGGTTCTGCTGGTGCGGTAAGATCAGCGCGCGCATGGCCACGGTCATGCGCGCGTTCAAAGGCGTCAGACTTTTTTTGGTGTCTCCAGCGACCAGTCGCGCCGGCACCCAGCCCTCAGGATATTGTTTATATTGCATAATTCCTTGAGAATTGCGCCAGCGGCCCGCTGCTCTCCGTTAACGTGTGCAGACGCGCAATCCGGTATCTGCTAGCCCGGTCTTCATCGGCTAT
>MDSV01235025.1_pt1 | contig 27513 bp, 29 predicted proteins | sample 810851 | NCBI WGS metagenome assembly MDSV01 (sample SAMN05326640, study PRJNA326480) | marine metagenome | isolation source: seawater | place: Atlantic Ocean: North East | collected 2012 | reverse complement strand
TTTATCTTTTTTCTTTTTTTTGTACATTTGAAGCATTCTTTGTGTAACTAAAAAGCCTCCAAATATATTTATTGCAGCTAGTATGATAGCTAAAAATCCGAATATACTAGATGTATCAAATATACTATCCGAAGAACTTGCTAGAGCTGCAATTATTGCCCCGACAATTATTACAGATGAAATTGCATTAGTTACTGACATTAGAGGAGTATGTAGAGATGGTGTAACACTCCAAACAACATAATATCCGACAAAAATTGCCAAAATGAAAATACTAAACCTAAAAATAAATGGATCAATTTCCATATTAGTTATCTCCCTTAATTAAAGTGTTCTTTATTATTTCATCTTCCATATTTAAAACAAATTGTTTTTTTTCTCTGCTGTAAAGATTTCTAACAAAACTAAATATATTTTTTGCATACAAATTTGAAGCAGTAAGTGGTAATTTATTCATAACATTTCCGATTCCTATAATTTTTATTCCATCTTTATTGACTACTTTGTCTACCTCTGAATAAGCAGCATTTCCTCCTTGAGCAACTGCTAAATCAAAAATAATTGAACCTGATTTCATTTTTTTAATCATGCTTTCACTAATAATTCTTGGTGCTTTTTTTCCAGGGATTAAGGCGGTACAAATTATAATATCACTTTTTGAAGCTGCGTTTTCTAACATTTCGCTTTGTTTCTTTTTAAAATCTTCTCCAGCTTCTTTTGCATAACCACCCTTGGTTTCCAAATCTTCGGATCCCTCTACTGTTAAAAATCTTCCTCCTAAACTTTCTACTTGTTCTTTTGCGGTTAGTCTTACATCTGTTGCTGAAACTATTGCTCCCAGCCTTTTAGCTGTAGCTATAGCCTGTAAACCTGCAACTCCAGCACCAACAACTAAAACTCGTGCTGCTGGAACTGTACCTGCAGCTGTCATCATCATTGGAACAGCTTTTTCATACTCATATATTGACTCGATTACAGCTCTATATCCTGCAAGATTAGCCTGGGACGAAAGAACATCCATAGACTGTGCTCTTGTTATTCTTGGCAATAGATTTAATGCAAAAATATTTATGTTTTTTTTAATTAAACTATTTTCTTTTTCAGGATTATAATTTGATATTATTAAATTTGTATTTGCTTTTAGAGAATTAAGTTCTTGTTCGACCGGGAGATTAACTTTACATATTAGATCAGATTTCGAAAATACTTCACTACTATTGTTTAAAAATTCTGTACCCTTATTTTTATATTCTTCGTCACTATAACCTAAACTTTCACCATACCCTTTTTCTAAAAAAACATTTAATCCCAAATCTTTTAAATTTTTTGAAGTATCGGGAGTAATCGATATTCTTTTTTCCGGATTTTTTTCTTTTGTTGACCCTACGTTCATTAAGAAAATTAGCCTTGTCTGGCTTTGAACTTAGGTTTTTTTTTATTGATTATATAAATTTTTCCTCTTCTTCGAACCATTTTTGAGTCGAGGTCTCTTTTTTTCAGTGATTTCAAAGAACTAGCTACTTTCATAATTTTAAGCCTGGCAACGACCTACTCTCCCACATCTTAAGATAAAGTACCATCGGCGCTGAAGGGCTTGACTTCCGAGTTCGGAATGGGATCGGGTATTGCCCCTTCGCAATAATTACCAGGCAAACTTATATATTATGTTTTCGTATATATGTAAATACAGTTTTTGACACAATTAAGTAATAATTTATAAGGTAACTGATAGGAGAAAATGAGCCAAGTCGATATTATCTTGCCTAATTATAATAAAGGAAATTATTTAAAAGAAGCAATTGATTCAATTTTAAATCAATCTTTTAAAGACTTTCGATTATTTATCATAGATGACAATTCCAATGACAACTCATTAAAAATTATAGAAAAATATTCTGACTCAAGAATTAGTTTGATTAAGTTAAAAAAAAATAAAGGTGTTTATTTTTGTAGAAACTTAGGAATGAGATTATCTAAGTCAAAATATATATCTTTTATAGATTCTGATGATTATTGGGATATTAACAAACTTAAAAATCAAATAAAGTTTATGGAGAAATTTAATTATAGGTTTACTTATACAGATTATATTCCATTTAAAAGTAAAAATAATATTAAGAGTTTTAGAAAAAAAATAAATGTTAGCAAAGAATACAGTTTAAAAAGTTTTATTCATGATACGTCGATTGCTATGAGTACAGTGATAATCGACAGATCAATTTTGAATACTTTAAAATTTAAAAAACTGGAAATTTGCGAAGATTATTTATTTAAATGTGAAATTTTAAAAAAGCAGAATGCTTTTAAGTGTGAGGATACAGTTATGTTTTATCGTATTGTGCAATATTCTTTACAAAGCAATAAGATGAAAAATTTTTATTGGGTTTGGTATATAAATAAGAAATATAATAAATTAAATTTTTTTAGAAATATTATTTCTCTATTTTTTATCTCAATAAGTTCATTAAAAAGATATGGTTTCAAATAATAGCAAATTAGTCATTAAACATAATTTGTTCAGAGTACAAATAATCAGAAAAAGACTCGTCATTAATCTTCTTAAAAGGGAAAAGTTTTCTAACAGTTTTGATAACAAAATTTGGATTATATTTTAACTTATCATTATCATTCGAATATATCTGCCCAATAAATATATTTTTACTTCTTAAGCAAATCTTGGTGCATATTTCTGGAGCATATTTTTTACACTCATTAATGTTTGAAATATACAATATATCAAGAACATTAAGGTTATATCTTTTTTTTCTTTTTAGTAAAAAATATAAGGACTCAGTTTTTTGAGTCTTATCCTTTATAACAAAATTTATACAATTAAATTTTTTATGATCTTGATAGATTTTTTTATCTTTTTTATTTAATTCATTTAAAATATCAATTTCCTTATCCAAAATTTCAAATCTTTTATAATTTTGTGAAAAAAATGATAGAAAATTAATTCCAAAACCTGCACTATATTTCAAAGATTGAATATCAAAATTGAATTTTTTGAAGAAACCTATTAGTGATTTTCTTGGAGCAGTAGCAGAAATAATAATTCTTTTTTCTAATAATGGAAAGAAAAAAGCATAAGAATACAATCTAAATTCCTTCTCAACATACCATTGTGCAAGACTACAACAAATAACTTCTTTTTGATTTATTATTCTTTTTGAAAAAATAGTTTCTAAAAACCCTACTATAAAATTGTTTTTGGTATTCATCATTAAATAACCCAGTGGGTATTTTTCATAATCCCAATTTTCTCCAAAATGCAATTGGATAGGATTAAAAGTTATTTCTAAATTTTTTCTACTTTTTAAATACTTTTCTGCTAATTCTTTATTACTATTTGTTACTTTTTTAATTTTTATGTTTTCTGGAATTCTTTTTTTTATTTTATCAAAGAATTCTTGTGATCTTTTGTTAGTGCTATGCATTTAAATAGTTAATTTCAGTTTGGTGGGCGTGATAAGAATCGAACTTATGGCCTCTACGATGTCAACGTAGCGTTCTACCATTGAACTACACGCCCGTTAAAAATTATTTTCAAAATTTAAAATAATTAAAAAACTTTTTAATTTGTAGTTTTTTTAACAAAATTTGTTGGTTGTATAAAGAATACCCTTTTTGATTGTAAGTTTCTTTATTTTTTTTAATCCAATCTTTTGTTTCAGAAACATACAAAGAAAAATTGGTTTTCGAAAGGTTTTTGCTGTGTCTTCTATATTTTGCTAAAGACTTGTTAACACCTGAAAATTTTGTGCTTAAACTGAGTTTTAAAACAAAATCAAAGTCACCAATAATATTATAATTTGAATTAAAAAAATTATTTTTAAATACATCTCTCTTAACTAGAATTGTTAAAAGACCAACTCTATAATCATTTAAAAGTTCCTGAGTAATTTTGCCTTGGGGTAGTTTGTTTTTCACGAAAATTTTTTCAGTCTTTTTTTCTTCGTCATATATATTACAATTAGAATAGATTAAACTACAGCTTGGATCTTTTTTATATAATTCAATTTGTTTTTCTAATTTATCACTAAACCAAGAGTCATCGGTATCTAAAAAACTTACAAAATTTCCACTACATTTTTTTATTGCCAGATTTCTAGCATCATAGAGATTAACAAATTTTTCAGATTTATAATATTTTATCCTTTGGTCTTTAAATTGTTCAAGTATTCTTTTGCTTCCATCTGTAGAAATATTATCAAAAAATATTAATTCCCAATTCTTATAGGTTTGATTAATTATGCTATTTAAACTCTCCTTAAGATATTTTTCACCATTATAGCAGTTCATAACAATGCTAATGAGTGGTGATTCCATTTTTTTTATTTTCTTCCAACAAATACTGAAGTGATATTTTGTAGATATTTATACTCGTCAACTTTTTTTAAAGATAAATTTTTAAATAAATTTTTATAAAAACCCTCATTTCTTGCAATCCAATAATTAAAGTTTTTTTCACCATCATAATTATTAGTGATATTTTCATTTAGAAGAAGAATTCCATTCTTTTTTAATTTCGAATTAATGAAATTGGATATTTTTTTTAACTCTTTAATCTGAATGCCCCCTAATACATTCGCGATAAAAATAATATCAAACTTATAGTTAATTTGACTTAATTTTTTTAAATGAATATATTTTATTTTTTTTGTTGGTTTTGCTAATTTTATAAGTTTTTTTTCTTTATCTACTGCTATAACTGAAATATTTTTGTTTAGTTTTGACAAATCTCTTGAAAACCTCCCCGTTCCACAACCAAAATCTAATATTTTTTTTTCATTTCCAGAAGTAAATTTTTTCAGATTTCCCAACAAAATTTTTTTTTGAAAATTTGTTACATATTTGAATTCTTCTTTAGGTGTTTGATGGGCATCTATAACTGAATATTTTCCAAATACATCAGCTCTTTTGCTCCAGTCTATTTTAAAATTTTTGTTTTTTATTTTTTTTAAATTATATATTTTTAAATATAATTTTTTAGGATTAATTAATAATTTAAATATTCTTAAAATTAAATTTTTTTCTAGCCATGACTTCAGAATCGTAGTTCTAGACTGAGTTTTTATTTCTTTCATTTAATAATTAATGATTTTTAAAGTTTATACTTTTTACCACTTATAATTAAAACTTTTATCAGAAGGGTCTTTTCTCACCATTTCTTTTTCATTATGAGGAATAGTTAAACAATTTGCTATAATTGACTCTTCTTTGTCCAAACCCTTAAATCCATTCCAAATATTTGGAGGAATAGTTACTAAAGAATAATTTTTCGGTGAAAGTATAATTTCTTGGTATAAATTTTTTGATGAAGAGTTTTCTCTAGAGTCAAATAAAACAAGTTTTACTTCACCCTTTATACATGCATAATTTAAAAAGGACTCCTTGTGTAAATGCCAACCTTTTATTGATTTAAAATAGATAGTAGAAAAGTAAATCTCACCAAATTTTTGAAATACTTTATCATCGCTTCTCAGCATGTGCATCACCTTTCCGCGGTCATCAACAATCTGTTTGAGTTTATTTACTTTTACACCTTCAATCATAACTCTAGTACTTTCTATCAAATTCTTTTACTGACTTTATAACGTAGTCAATTTGTGAATTTTTTATATCTGGAAAAAATGGCAAACTAAATAACTCCTTCCAAACATTAAGTGAATGTCCAACTTTTTTATTAAATTTTTTATAGATTGGATGAAGTGGAAGAGGCATAATGTGTACGCTTGTTGCGATACCTTTTTTCCTTAAAAAACTCATTAATTTATCTCTTTTTTTTGATCTTAAAGTTAATAGCCAGTAACAAGATTTTTCTAATTTATACGGGAATGCTAAGTTTATATTTTTGCAACTTTTTAAAGCTGACAAATATCTTTTTAAAATAACAATTCTTCTTTTATTAAGATTATTTAATTTTTTCAATTGTACTATCCCTATAGATGCAAGTAGATTATTCATATTATATTTATAGCCAAGATTTTGAATTTCATAATACCAGTTTTTTTTAGTGCTTCTCTTTAAATGTCTTTTCCAAGGATCCTGGTCCCAACCATGAAAAGATAATGATTTTAATAATTTCATTTTTTTCGTGTTGTTTGTTACTAGCATGCCCCCGTCACCTGTTGTTATTACTTTTTTATCTTCGAAACTAAAACAACCATAATCACCCCAACTTCCAAGTTTTTTATTCTTGTAAAAACCTCCGCAAGTATGAGCACAATCTTCGATAACAATAATTTTTTTCTTTTTTGCCCAGGACATTATTTTATCCATTTCACAAGGGTGTCCACCAAAATGGACTGCCATCAATGCTACACAATCTTTATCATATTTTCTTTTTAGATCTTCAATATTTAAATTTAGGTCTTTTTTATTAACATCAACAAAAACAGGTATGAGATTATTGTATAAAATAGCTGCAGCTGTTGCGCTAAATGTAATAGACGGGACTAAAACTTTTTTATTTTTTTTAAATTTGTTTACAGCTAACGCTAGATCTAATGCAGCGGTACAAGAATTAAGTCCGATAGCGTGTTTTGTACCAATAAAATTACTAAAATTTTTTTCAAATTCTCTTACTTTTTCTCCATAACCTAGCCAAGAGTGCTTGAAAACACTTTTGATAGATTTTATTTCCTCATTACCTACCGATGGTTTAAAAAGTCTAATATATTTATTTTTTGTCATTTAATTTTTAAAATTTTTTTTTTTAGTTTTTTTATTCCAAGGAATTTTTTTAAATCATATTTTTTTTCATTTATTGCTTTTATGTCTTTTATGTTATCTATTGAATGCCAAAAGCCACTAATTTTAACAAAATTACTTTTGCCGTCTTTTATAAACTTTGGAAATATTTTTTGTTCAAAGTTTTCAGATTTTTTATAAACATTTCTAAATTTACTCAATAAATTTGAATTTATTAACGATATTCCTGCATAGTTAAATGCGATATAATTTCTTGAATTTCTTGTCAATAAAGATTCGTAAAGAATATTTCTTCTAAAATCTACAACCTTTCCATTTTTTACTCCTACAGTTCCATATTGATATGTTATTTCTCCAGAAATAAAGGTTATGCCAATTTTCTTTTTAATATGATTATTAAAAATTTTAGTTAAATCAAAATCAAATATAGCATCACCATTTAGTAACAAAACATCTTTACTTTTAATATAATTTTCAACCATGTAAATTCTTTTTCCAATATTGGTGTTTACTCCTGTATTGATTAAATTAACTTTTGAACCAAAGTTTTTATTTCTCTTAAAAAATTTTTTAATTTGATTTCCTTTATAGCCCAATGGAATTATAAAATTATTATATCCATGAACTTTGAGTATTTTTATTATATACCATAATATTTCTTTGCCTTGAATTTTGATTAAAGTTTTTGGTGTATTCTTTCCAAGAACCCCTAGTCTAGTTCCTTTGCCACCACACAAAATTATTGCAGTTTTATTTTTTAACATATTTGAAAATCTTATTTGCTGTACTTCTTATTAATGAAAAATAAACATTTGGAAATAATAAATTATTAAATATATGCTTTTTAAAATTTATATAATTCAAACCTTTTTTCTGACCACCTAAAATAATTTTAATTAGATAATTAGAAAAATTTCTTAAAGCAAAGTTTTTACAAAAAAGATACCTTTTAAAGCTCATTCCTTTACTTCTATAGAAGTCAAGAAGCTCTGGTAGTCGGGCTATCTCAATAAACTCGTATAGATCACTCCACTCTCTTTCGCCTTGAAGATTAACACTTAGAGGATCTGCACAAATGTAAGCTGGTGAGTCTCTAAATGCGCTACACATAATTTTTGGATGAATTAAAGTATTATCTGTATTAGACCAGTATCTAGAGTCTTTGATTTGATCTGAGTCCAAAATAGACTTGTGTTTTTCCCATTTCTCTCTTTTGAAAACACTTAAAAAAATACCAATTAAAAAGTCCCAAGAAACTTCTGGATCTATAACTTCCCAAAAACTTACTTTTTTACTTTCTTTAACTTTAGAAATACTCTTCAAATTTTTTGGCATAAGATTAGCTGTATTAAAAGGTCTATCAAATTTTTTTACAAAGTCAGAGTGAAGATGAAAAGAATTAATAAAGAAATATTCAACATCTTTATTTTCTTTAAAAATTTTGTTTAACTTATTTAGTGAGTTAGGCATTAATAAATCATCATTACCTATCATCCAAATATACTCTCCCTCAGACATTGAAACAGTCTTTAATGCATTTATAGCAAAACCTAGGTTTTTTTTATTTTTATTATATTTTATTTTTAATTTTGATTTATACAATTCAATAATTTTATCTGTATCTTCCTCAGAGCCATTATCTGAAATACAAATTTCATATTTAAAGTCTTTTTTATTTTTATCAGCAATTAAAATTGAATTTAGACAATCATTTAGACTTTCGACTCTATTGTAAGTGGGTATACATATTGATAATTGCATAGGTTTATTTTTTAAAATTGTCTATAGTTTTTTGTAAACCTTGTTTAAGGGAAACTTTTGGATACCAGCTAATTTCTTTTTTCACTTTTTTTATATTGGGATAAAGGTTTTTAATTTCATCTTTTCTCATTTTAATTTTGCCAAACTCAGGATGACCTGCTTTTACAATATTAACTATACTTTTAATAACATTATTTACTTTGGTAGGCTTTCCATATCCCACGTTATATAATTTACCTCTGGCTTTTTTATTTTTAAAAATCTTAAAAATTAAATTTATTAAATCATCAATGTAAATAAAGTCTCTTTTTTGTAAGCCTTTTGAGCATGGGAATTTTTTATTTTGAAGACAGGATTTAATTATAAATGGAATAAGTCGATCGAGTTTTTGATTGGGACCATATGCTTGATAAAGTCTAAGCGATGTATAGGGAAAGCCATTCTTACCATAAATTTTTTTTAAAAATTTATTAGATTCTAATTTTGATTTTGCATATTTTGTTTTGGGTTTGCATTTAGCATTCTCATTTTGAGGAGATTTTAAGTTGCCATACTCTAAACATGTTCCTATTTGTATGAATGAAGTAATATTTTTATTTTTAATAATATTAACAATATTTTTACATCCTTGAAGGTGAGTTTTAATAATATTGTTATTATTGTTATGCTCTATATAGCCAGACAAATTAACAACATAATCAAAATTAGATTTTAGCATTTTTCTTAGATTGCTTAATTTTCTAACATCACAAATTAAATATTTTACCTTTTTAATTTTTCTTAGAGTTGTTGGATGAGAGGTTGATACACTTGTTGAATTAAAATTCTCTTTGATAGACCTTTTCAATAAATGATGTCCAATAAACCCTGTACCGCCAAAGACTAATAATTTTTTTTTTCTTTTTTTCAATTTTATTCAAATTTATTAAAGTTTTTTTCTAGAATTTCTTTATCTCTTTTGGTGTCCATACACTGCCAAAATCCATCATGTTTGAAACCTAATAATTGTCTATTTTTACTAATATTTTGTAGAGGTTCTTTTTCTAAAAAAGTTTTATCATTTTTTATAAATTTAAATATTGATGGTTCAAAAATAAAGAAGCCTCCATTTATCCAACCTTCGTCTAATCTTGATTTTTCCTTAAAATATGTAACATAATTTTTTTTTATTTTTATAGCCCCAAACCTTGCTGGTGGTCTCACATAAGTTAGTGTTGCTATTTTTTTTCCTTTTTTATGAAAACTCAATAATTTATTAATATTTATATTTGATACGCCATCTCCATAAGTAAGAAAAAATCTTTCATTTCCTAGCACTTTTTTTAGTCTCTTAACTCTTCCGCCAGTCATCGTATTTAAACCTGTGTCGATTACTTTAACTTTAAAATTTTTAGATTTATTTTTATTAAAATAATTTTTAATTACCTTTTTTTTGTATCCAACAGCTATTATAAAATCTTTAAAACCAAATCTTACATAATGTTTTATAATATAATGAATTATTGGTTTTCCTTTTATTCTGATCATGGGTTTAGGAATATCCTTTGTGTATTCAGATAATCTTGTTCCAAAACCTCCTGCTAGTATAACTACTTTCATTTTAATAATTTATTTCTGTTTAGGCTTTTGTTAAATAACTCAAAATTTGATTTTTTGTAATATTCAGTAAATTTTGTTTTTTCATGAATGCTAAATGCCATTCTACCGTAATCTCTACTGCTTTTTTGATCGGCATTTTAGGCTTCCAATTTAAAGCCTTAAATACTTTCTTGCTATTGATATTTAGGTCTTTTGACTCGAAAATTTTAATTTTATTTTTTATTTTTTTAAAATTTCTATTTATTACTATTTTTGATTTAGATTTAAGTTCGCTTCTTAGTAATTTAACAAGCTCGATTACTTTCATATTCTGTCTGCTGCTAGGTCCAAAATTCCATGCTCTAGCAAATTTTTTTCCTTTTTTTGATGATAGTTTTTGTGCAAGCAAAACATAACCAAAAATTGGCTCTATTACATGCTGCCACGGGCGGGTTGCTTCAGGTTTTCTTAAAATAAGTTTTTTATTTCTGTAAAAACTTTCTAATGAATCTTTTACAATTCTATCTTTTGTCCAGTCTCCTCCTCCAAAACAATTACCAGCTCTAACAGTCGCAATATTGCACATAGAGTCTTTATAAAAAGACTCTCTAAAACTATTAGTAACAATTTCGCAACTAGCTTTACTTCCGCTATAAACATCGTCACCCCCAAGAGTAGAATTCTCATCAAAATATTTTTTTGTCTTATAATTCTGATAAACCTTGTCTGTAGTAACAACTATTATTGATTTAATTTTTTTACTAAATTTTAATTCATCTAAAAGAGAAGCTGTTCCAATTATATTAGTTATGAGTGTTTTTTTTGGGTCTCTAAAACTCTCTATAACACTAGATTGTGCAGCAAGATGGAATACGATTTCAGGCTTTGCTTTAGCCAAAGCTTTTTTTAACATTTTTTTGTTACAAATATCTTGTCTGAAATCATTTTCAAAAATTTTTTTTATTTTAGTGGCGTTAAAAAAATTATCTTTACCTATTGGATCAAGCGCCAAGCCAGAGACTTTACAACCTAAAAGTTTCAAAAAAACAGATAACCAACCACCTTTAAAGCCTGTATGCCCGGTTACTAAAACTCTTTTGTTTATCCAAAATTTTTTATCTATGTACATTGTTAGTAGTTATATGCCAATTTATTAAAATTTTTTTTTAAAAAAGATTTATAATTAGATATATCAACAATATGAAATCTTGGAAGGTGAAAAACCAATTTACCACCCATTTTTAGAAATGATAATTCTTGCTGTATGACTTCTTTTCTAAATGACCAAATTAGTACCCATAAATAATCTGGTTTTTCTTTTCTCATTTGATTCTTTGATATTATCTTAATATTTGATCCAGGAGTATAACTTCCTATTTTTTTACTGCTACCATCGCAGATTTTTTTAATTTGAAGATTATTTATTTTACAATGATTTAAAACTACATTTCCCTTTGTTGATGCACCGTATCCAATAATATTCTTATCCGATTTTTTATCAATAAAATTTTTCATTAAGTTTTTGGTATTGTTTATCCTCTTATTAAAATTTTTATATGAATTAATATTTATTTTTTTTTCATCATTTAATAACTCTTTTATTTTTAGATTTCGCACATTAATTTTACTATTTTTTTTTGAACAAATAATTTCGATACTACCTCCGTTTATTTCATTTAAACTCACATCAATGACTTTAAGATTATTTTTTTTCGCAATTTTCTCAAAAACACTAAATGAATAATAGCTAATATGTTCATGACAGATTTGATCATAGGTTAAATTTTTTAACATTAATGGTAGATAAGATAATTCTAACATCCAAATACCATTTGGTTTTAGTAAACTATTTATATCTTTGCAAAAAGAATTCGGATCATCTACATCATAGAACATGGCAAACGAGGTTATAAGATCAAAAGTATTAAGTTTTTGTTTTTTTTTAGAAAAATAATTTTCAATATTATTTTTAGAAAAAAAATTATTTATTATATTTATTTTTTTTTTATAGTATTTTTTAAATTTATAAGCTGTCGGGTCTGCTCCGTACAACTTATTACAATTAAGGCTATTTAAAAAAGTTCCATCGTTGCTTCCGATATCTAAAACTGAAGAAGATTTATTAATATATTTTTTATTATTTAAATATTTAATTTTTTTTCTAAGATGTGAGATCATGAGATTGCTCAAAGATGTTCTATATTCATAAAACTTTCCAAACATTAAGTTTTTTTTTGCAGTTTTGAGAAGCTGAACGAGCTTGCAATTTTGACATATATATAAATCAAGTGGAAATTTTTTAAGTTTTTTAGGTATTCTTTTATAAAATATTCCACTTAGAGGCTGAGCACCCAAGTTAACAATTTTTTTTAATTTATTTTTTTTACAATTAATACAATTTTTTTTTATATTATTCATTTTTTTAGATAAACTTAAAAATTTTTCTTAATTTATTGATTTTGAAATTTTTTTCCTATGGTTATAAAAAAACCCGGGTAGTATTGACTCTGTTCTAATTTTTTTTTTCCAACATCATATAGTTTTTTTTCCAAACTAATTATTTTTTTTGGATCATCAATTTTTTCAAATTTATTAATGCTTGTTGCAACAATTTTATAATTGCTGGATTTAAATACCTCTATTAATTCTTCAAAAGTATGCTGTGTCTCATGCGGATGAAGCACTTGATCTCTAAACCACGAGTATAGTTTTTTTTCATCTTTAATATTTTTGTGTATTTTTTTATACATTAAAAATTTATGTTCTTCGCTTTTAGTTTTCATTTCTTTAAAATAATCGAGAAAAGGTTTTCTGCCGTATTTATGATAAAGTCCTAAAAATAAATTGGATTTTTCATTTCCATATTTGCAAATATGTTCGATAGCTTTTAAACAATCATTAGTGTGATGCAGAACTCCAAGAGATATTAAAAGATCATATTTTTCATTATTTTCATATGCGGATAGATCAGATAATTTAAACTTTGAATTTAGTTTCATTCTGTTGCTTATATTTTGTGCATATTCAATAGCTTTAGGATTAAAATCAACTCCAGTTACTTCGGCCTTGTTACCTAAGTGAAATGATAAAGAATTTACTAGCCATCCAGCACCACAGCCAAAATCTATTATTTTTAATTTTCCATAGCTTGAAATTATTTTTTCTAATTCAGGATAGACTTTCAAAGGATTAAATTTTCTTAATTGATCTTCATGTAAATCCAAATTACCAGAAATATTAAATGGTAATTCCTTATAAAACTCTAATACTTTTGTATTTTTTAGTGTCAAAATTAAAATAGATTTTTTAATTTTCTTTTTATTTGAAAAAGTAAATCAACATTAAACTTTGGTTTAAATTCCTTATCGAAGTACCTAATGTCTATTGTGTATCTCGGTCTAAAATTAATCGAAGTACTTGGGACAGATCTATGAAGTGTTAATGGATGAAACATTACAGCCTCTGATGGCTTTGTAACAACATTAAATATTTTATCCTCATTAATCTCTTTTTTGTTTTTTATATTAAAATATCCTTGTCCTTTTACAAATGAGTGATTGTGTAACTTTTCTTTATGTGAATATCTTACTAATTGGATCCCATCACTTTCGAAAGTTCCATTTATTGATAGCCATAAAGTAGCTGGAAATTTATTTATATGACTAGGATTTTTACTTAAGTGCCAGGTTCCTTCATCTTGATGCCATTTATAAATTGTTCTTTTTTGATTTGGTATTCTTGCTCTAAAAGTACTTATATCAAAAGGTTCAGGATTATTAAAAATTAATTTAAATGAATTTAAAATACCTTTAGAATTTAATACATTTTTTAATTCTGAGGAAGTATTTATAGAGTTCATTAAATCAGAAAAAAAATTTTCTTTTGGAATTTCTTTAAATTTTAAATTTATTTTTTCTTCTAGTGAAATATCTGTGTTATGTTCAATTAATTGATTTTTTGTTACATTATAAATTAGTTTTTGAAGGCCTGTGAGCTCATCATCAAAATTTACTTTGAATACTTTTGTAAAACCGTTTTTTTGAAAATCTTCTATCATTAAAACACCTACCACATAGGATAAATATCGTCTGAGGACTCTTTTTTCTTTTTTCTTTTTCTATAGAAAAAATAAATTACTCCTAGAATTATTATTCCGAGTATTATGATCAATTCAAAAGACATTATTTAGCTATTTAATAATTTTTGGTTTAATAACATTAGATATATATTGATTGCCTAGATCAGTCAAATGTGATCTGTCAATGAAACACCAATTTTTCTTTTGGTTATTTTCTCTAAAATATTGATTGCTATCAACAAAACTAATCCCATATTTTTCACAATGTTTTGATACTAAATCTAAATATTTTTTATATGAGCTTTCTAAAGTTTTTTCTGATTCATAAACTTTTAAATTATTAATATCTAATTCTTCAAAAATTTCTTTCTCTTCTACACTCAAATTTTTATTACACCAACTAAAAACAGGCTGAAGTACATAGAGAATTTTTACATTATATAATTTTTGAATATTTGACCAATATATTAAATTTCTATTTAAATAATTTTTTATTAAATTATCTTTTTCATCTTCATTAAAATTATTTTTTTCCTCACTTTTGTTAAAAATCATCTTAAAAATTTGTTTTTGAGATATACTTGACCAGTCTACGTTTTTATCCAAAAATGGGGAAAAAAAGAATTTTGCTATTTTTCTCTTTCTACTAAGGAGGCTATTATCCATTCCTATTTTAAATTGATTTGCATAGTAGTGAGGTCCATACTCAACATCAAAATTATTTAAATAATTTAACATGTACAAATCGTTATAACCTGAGAGAACAACAATATATTTTATTTTTTCTAAATGATTTATTAAGGATTGATGTAATATAACTTCTTGAAATCCTGAGAAGGCAGTAACACCCAAATTAAAAAAATGTACGTTTGTTTCCTTGGAAAGTATACTGCTAATTGTTTTGTCATCGCTGGAAGCTCCTAATCCATAAGCTGTTGATGCGCCAAAAACTGCACCGTGCTCTTTAGAATTGTTTCCTTGTTCAAATATACTTTTAGTATTGGATTTTTCATTAGATCCATTAAATCTTAGACCATATTTATCTGTATTTAATCTTTCTGATTTAAGATTTGTTTTATTTGAAAACATTACAAAAGGTTTCCATTCGTGTGTATAACGATCATACACTTCCATTTGAGGGGCGTATTTATACATTTTTGATCTAATGATTTTCATATTCTAATAAATTAACTTAAATTATAATTCATTTTTGAAGAATTATAATTACCTTTTAATATTTTGTTGAATATTTCATAGTTTTTTTTCTTAGAAATATTTTTAGATGATAGATACTGATAAGTAATTTTTTTATTATTTTTTTTATCAATTTTTTTTAAAAAATTTTGGTCATTTTTATTTAAATTAATTAAGCTTGTTTTATATTTTTTTGATATAAATTTCATATAGTCAAGTAGAGATGGGTTCAATTTTTTAATTTGATTATTATAAATAAGAATAATTGGCTTATTACTCGCGCTAGCCAGACCAACTGCAGTACTAGCTGCAATAGAGATTACAAATTTTGATACTGGTATAAATTTATGTGCAGCATCTAGGTCGTGGCAAACTTTGAACTTTTTACTGTAATATGGATTTAACGACCTTTTAACTTTTGGGTGAGGAACAATAATTACTTTGCAGGAATAAGTTTTTTCAATTTTAAAAAGAAACTTGTTTAAATCTGAATACCAAAGTTTTTTATCATATTCAATTTTGATTCCAAACAGGTTGTAGTCATTTACAAAATGTGGTCCTGGACCATCTAAGAAAACTACAAAAGGTTTTTTAATTTTAATTTTTTGTTTATTGTATGAAATCATTCTTGAGTAATCGGGAGAGTGTATATTAACAAAAAATTCTTTTTTACATCTAAGGTTTGGTATATAGTTAATATTATTTCCATGATACAAATTGTAAATCTTATCAAAAACGATAAATTTACACAAGAACTGAAGAAATTTCGTTTTTATAAAAAATAAAAAATAATTTGGATTTTTTAAAACGTTTAAAATTTTATTTTTATAATTGCTGATTATAAATCTTTGCTTTTTTTCATGCCAATAATTTGGCTGACCAGGATCATCTAATTTAATTATTTTTTTACAATATTTACTTAATTTATTTTGAATAACTAACGATTTAAATGAATTTAAGTCCAAGTTATTGAAGACCACAATATTATTATTTTTTTTAACTAGTCTTTTCATATACGCGTCCCATTCTTTTATTGAATTAAATTTTTTCGCTTTTTTATGTCGCTTTAAGCGAAATGCTCCATTCCATTTCGGGTTAATTATTTGCGATAAATCATGAATTTCAATCTCTTTACAAAGTTTTTTTTCAAAAAAATCGAATTCATAATGCATATAATGAAATTCTGTAAATTTATATGGATGTAATAAAATAAGCATTTTACTTATTAATGATACTAGTAATTAGTCAGTTTAATTTTTTGTATAGTTTTTAAAACATTCACACCTTCATTGTATGAACAGAGAAATTTTGAGTTTTTATTAGAAATTATTGCTTTATGCATATCAATATATGTATTGTTAGGATTATAATTCTTTTGAATTATTTGTTTTTTTTTTGGTGTTGTAAAATTAAATATATTTTTTTTTAAATCAATTAAAATTGAAAACTTTGATCCATCAATTAAAATTAGTCTTAATTCATTTTTTGAATAATATTTAAGGTCTAAAGCGATTTGAGTTTCTTTAGCTTTGCCGAAAAGTCTCAGGTAGTCTTCTGTATGAATTTTAAGATTAGATTTTTTCCCAAATGATACATAATTTATTTTTATGTTCTTAAAAAATAAGTGTATTAAATCTAATTCGTGACTTAAGTCTAAAATAATCCCGCCTCCTGTTGATTTGCTGGCAGTATAATTGTTTTTATAGGAAATATTTTTTCTCCAATTTGGCAAATATGAATTAGTTATAAATTGGATATCATAAATATTATTTTTTTTTAAAATTTTATGTAGTTTAATTATTAATGGGTGAAATCTTAAATTATAACCAACGTAAACCTTGTTATTTTTTACTTTGAATTTGTTAAATTGGTGAAAAAGGGGTTTTTCAATTAAAATTTTAATTCCTTTAAAATTTTCCTCTAAATAAGTGAGCTGTTTAAGATGTTTATAGGTCTCACTTGCTATTATCACATAATCAGGCTTGATAAATTTAATATATTTAAAATCTTTAAAACTTCTAAACTTTTTAACTTTTTGTTTTGTATGTAAAAAAATTTTACAATTTTTAAAATTTTCTTTCAGAATACTGGCGTGCCGTCTACCTATAGACCCATAACCTATAATAACTATTTTCATAAATTAGATGGCTGTCCAGCCTCCATCAACAATTAAAGTAGAGCCAGTAATATAAGATGCACCTTCGGTAGCTAGAAATACTATTGGATTAGCTACTTCTGATGGATCTGCCATTCTACCAATAGGAGAACGGTAAGAATAATTTTTAAGAAGTTTTTTATAAAATTTATTTTTTTTCATTTTTTTATCAAAAACACCACCGGGACAAACATTATTTATTCGAATACCAAATTTTGAGTAATAGGATGACATTTGTTTTGTTAAATTTATTATTCCGCCTTTAATTATAGAATATGAAATATTTTCATTAATTTTAGTACCTTTATAAATAGAATTATCTTGCCCAATCAAACCGTAAATTGATGAGACTAAAACAATACTGCATTTTCTTCTTTTTTTTAAATTCATTTCTGCAACTTCTCTAATGAGAAAACTAGAATTTACAAGATTTGTATCAATATTTTTTTTTAATGATAAAAACTTTATTTTTTTGAAAGAATTATTTTTCCAATCTTTAGTCTTTGGATACGAGCAATTAACAAAAATGTCGGGTATTCCATATTTTTTTACAACTTTTTTATAATTTTTTATTACTTTTTCGTTCTTGCAATCAAATTTAAAAAATTTAAGTTTTTTTTTATTAAATTTTAGGCTTTCAAAATTTGAATTTTCTTTTAAATCAAGGTTAACTACTGTGCAGCCACAAGATAAAAGCAATTTAGTAACCTCATTACCTATAAGGCCTGAACCTCCAAGAATAAATGCCTTTTTATTAATTAATAGATTCTTATTGAAATTTATCATTTTTTTTTATCAGAAATTTAACCACATTAAGATCATATATATCATCAATATCTGTAGACCTATTTCTTGGCATTAAAAACATAGAAGTTTTATTATTAAGTAATTTAATTTTGTTAATTAAATGTTGTCTTTTATAAATATAAATTGATGCGTTCATTTCATAAACCTTTGGTGCATCCTGTCTTCTAGATATACTATAATCTGTCGCATAACTTCTGGAAAATTTGTTTGAGTTTTTTTTAAATTTTACAATTTTAATTATATTTTTTCTCTTTTCAACCATATTAAAATAAGGATTTTTTTTTGAGTCACAAACTGTAATTAAGTTTGAAGCATTTTCTCGTTTAAATTTTTTGTATGCCTTCTTAATATCTATAATATTTCTAAGTGGAGATGTAATATCTAAGTCTATACAAACCTTAAAATTTTTTTTGAAATATTTTTCTGACTCAACTAGCGCATGTCTTACAGCTGTTAACTTAGAGCTAAAATCATGTGAAAATTTTTTTGGCCTTAAAAACCAAGACTTTGCACCATAATATTTTGCTGTCTTTTGAATTTTTTTTGAATCAGTGGAAACAACAATCTGATCGAATAGTTTAGATTGAATTGCCTGTTTTATAGTATAATAAATCAATGGTTTACCATTAATTCTTTTTAAGGTTTTATTCTTCAAACCTTTAGAACCTCCACGCGCGCAAATTGTACAAAGAATACTCATTTATTTTTATAAAGTGTAATCATCACCATATTTTGATTGATTTAACTTCACCCATTCAATTGTTTTTTTTAATCCTTCATCAATATTTACTTTAGGTTTCCAATTAGTTAATTTTTTTATTTTTTTATTTGCACAGAGAAGATTGTTTACTTCGCTTAAGTTAGGTCTCATTTTTTTACTTGTTGATCTAATTTTATATTTTAATTTCATAATTTTGAATATTTTTTTAGCTAGATCATTTATAGAAATATTTGTATTTGTTCCAGAGTTGATAATTTGACCAAATGATTTTTTATTATTACATACTTTGAAAAATGCTTCACATGTATCACTCACATAACTAAAATCTCTTTTGGGATTTACATTTCCCAAGATTATTTTTTTATCCCTGCTTTTTAGACATTGATTAATTATTGAGGGTATGATCGCTCTATTAGATTGTCGTGGTCCATATGTATTAAAAGGCCTCAAAATTTTAACTGGAAGATTAAAAGATCTATAATAACTTAACGCAAGCTGATCGGCTGAAGCTTTTGATGCGGCGTATGGTGATTGAGAGTTAATGGGATGATATTCATCGATTGGTATGTACTGAGCTGAACCATAAACCTCACTTGTTGATGTTATAATAACATTTTTACAATTTAAATTTTTTGAAGCTTCTAGAACATTGTAGGTCCCTTCAACATTGGTTTTGACATAAGCCATAGGTGAAACATACGAATATGGAATTCCAATTAATGCGGCTAAATGAAAAATAGTTTTACATCCTTTCATAGATTTATAAACAGAATCGTAATCACGAATGTCTCCTAATATAATTTCTATGTCTTTCAGATATTTACTATTTTTGAGACAACCCAGATCTCTATTGGAGTTATACCTATCAAAAGCTACTACTTTGTAACCTTTTTTTACTGCAGTTTCACAAAGATGTGATCCTATAAAACCTGTTGCTCCTGAGATAAAGATTTTATTTTTCATTTTTAAAATATTTTATAAATTTATTTTTAATTTTTTATTTTTAAAATTTCAAAAGCTTCAGCAGCATTAGCTCCAATTTCTGATCCACGAACTCTTGCTAACGATTTTATTGCTGTTACACTTCTAGGAAATGGGAATTTTTTAATTTCACTTTTGTAAATTTTCATAGCAGCTACTTTTTTATTTAGAAATTTTGAAATATCCTCATAATAATTTGGTTTAAAGAAAGTTTTTTTTTGGAGATTAAAATTTGTTTCAGATAATACTTCATAAGCTAATATTGTTTTAATAAATTTAAATCTAAAACTCTTAGTACAGGTTGAAATTACTTCAGATACTACTTTATGATCAGAATGTACATCGCTTACATGTGGAACAAAAATCTCATCTGGTCTTATATATTTAATAACATCTGTAATTTTTTCAACTAGTAATTTTTTTGGAACTTTGTCGAGCTCTGAAGGTTTAAAATTTAAATTAAAAAATTTTTTTATTTTAAAAATTTTAATTATTTTTTCAATTTGAGACTCTCTTTTTTTGATAAAATTTTTTGTGTAATTTGGTACTGTTGGCATAGTGATCAATAACCAATAGATTGAGTTATTTTTTTTTATATTTCTTTTAAATAAAGTGCCTCCAACTCCTAATACCTCGTCATCTGCATGTGGTGCTATTACTAAAGTTTTCATAAATACATATTTAATTTTATTTTAATTTTCGGACGATATTCTAGTAACATAATAGAGTGTTTACCACATTTTATAATTGGGCATGAATTATTAATTTTAATAACTTTACCTGGTTCTAAATTTTGTTTTTTTAATTTAAATATTTTAGCTTTCCAAACCTTTATGATCTTTTTATTAAAAAAAAAATGTGAGCCTATGTATGGCTTTCCCAAACCCTTTATAAGATTAAGTATATTATCAGCATCCATTCTCCAATCTATTTTTCCGTCTTCGAAATTTCGTTTTCTCCAATAATTTCCTTTAAATTTATTTTGTTTTTGTGCAAAAATTTTACCTTTTTTAAAATCATTTAAAATTTTATAAATTTGGTTAGAGGCAACATTATTAAGTTTTTTATACAAATTACCTGCTGAATAGTTTTTTTTTATTGTGATTATCTTTTTTGAAATAATTTTACCATCATCTATTTTTTTATTCATTAGAAAAAAGGTTGATGCAGTTTTTCTAAGTCCAAGCACGATTGACCAAATTATTGGATGTCTTCCTTTGTTTTTCGGTAAATCGGAAGGATGATAACCAATTACCCCCAACCTCGGGATTTTCAAAATTTTACCATCTATAATGTGAGACCATCCTAAACATATTATTAGATCAGGGTTTTTTTTTTTTAACCATAGAAAAGTTTCATTATCATTAATATTTTTAGTATAAAACCCGTCAATTTTATTTTTATATTTTTTGACTATATCAAAGTGATCAGAATTGATTTTAGATGTTTTTTTTCCAATTAATCCATCTATCAAAAATTTTCTTTTAATTAAATTATCGATGATATTTTTTGTAAATGTAACTGATCCTAAAATTATTATTTTCATTATTTTTTTAAATCAATAAATTTTTTTAAAATTAATTTTTTAAATTCTATTTTTTTTAAAATATTTTTAATGTTTTTCGAAGTATTTTTTTTGTAATATGGATTACGAATATTTACAATTTTACTTCGAAATTTTTTAGTCAAACAAAAATTTATTTTTTTTAAAAGTTCTTTTGTTTCGTGAGAACTATCAATAACTGACATGGCCCTAGCCCTTCCCTTTTGTCGTATACCAACATTAATACTAGGTTTTTTGAAGCTTGGGATTTCAATTATACCGCTTGAGGAATTTCCAATCATTAAATCAATATGTCTGCATAATGAAAAATATTGTTCATGACCTAAGGATTTGACTAAAATTGAATTCTTATTTTCTAATACAAATTTACTTATCCCTTTTGTAATATTTTTGTATCCGATATCTGCGTTAGGCATAGTAAATACCAAAGTGAAGTCTTTGAGATTTTTCAAGGCTTTCAAAAATTTATTAAAATTTTTGTTATTATTTGATTTTTCTAAAGTTTCAGGGTGATAAGATATCAACACTATTTTGTCCTTAAAATTCAAATTTAATTTTTTTTGTAAAACTTTTTTTTTAATGATATTTACTTTATTTATTGCTTCCACCCCTAGTGAACCAACGTTAAAAACATTTTTTTTATTTTCGCCAAGTTGTATAACTCTTTTTTTATACTCGTTTGTTGAAACAAAATGCAAATGAGACATTTTTGTAATAGAGTGGCGTATACTTTCATCGATTAAACCTTCGGTTCTTTCACCTCCATGAAGATGGATGATTGGTATCTTATTAAAACATGCTGAAATTGCTGAGGCAAAAATTTCATATCGATCACCCAAAATTAAAATAGCATCAGGTTTAATTTTTTCAAAAATCAATGAAAATTTTTTTACACCTAAACTAAAAGAATTTGAAATATTTTTGATGTCATCATTTTTTATTGATATATTGATAACCCCATCAACTTTTATATTTTGTTTTTTTATATAATTTAATGTTTTTCCAAAATATTTTGATAAGTGAGCGCCTGTAACCAATAATTTTGTTTTAAAAAAATTATCTTTTTCTAACTCTAAATATAAAATTTTAAGTAGATCAAACTCTGCTCGCGAACCTGTTATAAAACATATTTTCATCTTTTAAATCTTTATATTTTCATCAGGTTTAAAATAAAAACTTGATTTTTTTCCAATAATTTTTTCCCATTTAGAGGCGGGTATTCCTTTGGTTGCTCTTTTAGTAACGATATTTTTTTTACTAAAGATCTCACCTTTATTTATATATTTTTTTGCAACAATTTGTTTTCTTATTATATCGATATTTTTGATTTCTTCCTTGTAAGGTTTTTTGAAGTAGCCTCCCAAACTTTTTTCAAACTTCCTCACACTCTTAATATATTTAAATAACTCATGTGGATTTAAACTTGATTTTTGATCTGGACCCTTAAATTTTTTATCTAAAGTGAAGTGTTTTTCTAGAACAGAAGCTCCAAAAGCTAATGCAATTAAAGAGGCCTCATGACCTAAACTGTGATCTGAATAACCTACTTTTACTTTAAGTTTATCTTTAATGTATCTTATAGCCATTAAATTTAATTTTTCAGTTTTTGCAGGATATTCTGTATTACAATGTAAGACTGTAATATCTTTTTTTTTTGTACCATTAGATATTAAAACTTTTAATGCTATATTTATTTCTTTTATATTTGACATCCCTGATGATAAGATTACTTTTTTTTTTAATCTTCCAATTTCTTTTAAAAGTGGGATATTTGTAATTTCACCCGATGCAACTTTAATAAATTTAAGATTAAGTTTCTTTAGAAAATCTAAACTTTTCTGATCGAATGGACTAGATAAAAAATTAATTTTTTTTTTTTTACATCTATTTTTTATAGTCTTGAACTCTTGAAATGTTAATTTTAAAGCATTTAACATTTCTAATTGTGATTTTTTTTTAAAACTTTTTTTTTGATAGTTTGCCTGACCAAATTTCTTTTGGCATAACTCATTAGGTATAAATGTTTGAAACTTAATATAATCTGCTTTTGCCTTTGAGGCTACATCAACCATTTTTAGGGCTTTATTAAGGTCACCATTATGATTAACACCGGCTTCAGCGATAATAATTGTTTTCATGTTATTTAATTATTGAATTATTTTTTATATTCTTTTTGATTACTGACCCCATACCTATTATACAATTTTTTCCTATTGAAACACCTTCCTTAATTATTGCACCACTACCAATAAAAGTATTTGATCCTATTAGAACATTGCCATTAATTGTTGCTCTAGTTGAAATATGCGTGTTTGACCCAATACTCACATCATGTTCAATTAAAGCATACGAATTTATTATTGTATTGGAACCAATAGAGGCACCTCTATTAATCAATGCATTGCTAAAGATCATTGTACCTTTGTCTATTTTTGCTTTTTTCGATACAACCGCATATTTTGAAATTATAACTGGAAATTTAAAACCCATATTTTTAACTTTTAAAAATATATTTTTTCTTTTTTTATAATCCTTTATTTGACCTATAGTAATTGCAATATTGGTTTTATCTTTATCTCTGATATTTTTTAAAAAACTGTCACATCCTAATACTTTATATTTCTCAAAAGTCTCTTTTTTTTTATTGTCTATAAATCCCAAAATTTTATACTTTTTAATGGACTCTATTAAATCTAAGCAAGATTTTGCGTGTCCTCCTGCACCTATCAAAATCAGTTTATGCATACTATAAATAAGAACTACTCGGGATATTAATAATTTTATTTTCTATTAAATCCGCATTTTTAAGATTCATTTTTGGGTATTTTTTTAAAAAGTTGAGCTTATGAAGGGGCCTCCATATTGGTCTTGCTAGAATTTTATTTTTATGGAATTTATTCAACAATTTATTTTTTTTATTTTTGGATGCTTGTTTTAAAACTAGAGTATGTAACCAAAAATTACTTCTACATTTTTTTGGTTGATCAAGTAATTCGATTTCTTTCGTATGTTTCATTAATTGCTTAAATTTTTTAAATAGAGATTTTTTTTTCAAAATTAGATTTTCCAATCTATCTATTTGTGAAATTCCAAGAGAAGCATTAATGTTTGCTAATCTATAATTAAAACCGATCTGATCATGGATAAATTCCCACTTATGTTTGATTTTTGAAGTTGTGGTTAAATGTCTAGAAACTTGAGATAATTTTTTATTGTTAGTTATTATAGCCCCACCTACACCTGTAGTGATTATTTTATTCCCATTAAAACTTAAAACCCCAATTTCACCAAAAGTTCCTACTTGCTTTTTTTTATAAAGACTACCTAAAGCTTCTGCCGCGTCTTCTAACACTTTAATTTTAAACTTTTTACAAATTGAAACAATATTTACAATATTTGCTGGATGACCAAAAACATGCACCACTATAATTGCTCTAATTATTCTTTTTGTTTTTTTATTAATACATAAATTATTTTTTATTATTGTATTTTTTTTTAAATATTGCTTTAATTTTTTGCTATCAACTCCAAAATGATTTGGCTCGGAGTCTATAAAATGTGGAATTGCTCCGTTATATAAAATGGCATTCGCAGGTGCAACAAAACTTATTGACGGAATTAATACCTCATCATTAAATTTAACTCCCAAGCTTTTTAATCCAATATGTATTGCTGATGTCCCGTTAATTGTGGAAATTACATATTTTGACTTTATTGTCTTTTTAATTTTATTTTCAAATTTTTGAATGTCTTTTCCTGCAGTTGATACAAAACCAGATTTCATACCCTCGATTACTTTTATCTCATCTTTTTTAGTAAGACTTGGTTCGTGTAAAGGGAGATGTTTCTTTTTAAGTTTTTTTCTTTGTGTAACTAAATATTTAATCAACTTTTCCATTTATTTTTTTTGTTTTAAAATTTCTTTAAGAGTGTCTTTTCTGCCAATATCTGCCCAATATTCATATATTGGATAAATATTAGCCTTGAAACCTTGTGAAATTCTAGATTGTATTAGCCTAACCATATCTATTTTTTTTAAATTGATTTTTTTAAGTGTTTCTTTTTTAAAAATGTATATTCCAGCATTTACAAAATTGATATTTTTTGGTTTTTCAAGAATTTTTTTTACCTTATGCCCCGAGAAAAGTATCTCGCCAAATGGTGAATTACTAATATGTTCTTTTGCACATATGGTAATATCTGAATTTGTTGTTTCGTGAAATTTTAAAAAATTTTTTAAATTTAAATTTGATATAATGTCTCCATTATGAACAATTATATTATCTTTTAATTCCTTTAAATTAAGCATCCCCAAACATCCTGCTGTGCCAAGTGGTTTTTTTTCCAGTAAATATCGAATATTAACTCCAAACCTTTTACCATTTTTAAAGTAATTTTTGATAATATTAGATTTATAATAAGTAGATATTTTAAAGTTTAAAATACCATATTTTTTAAAATTTAAAATTATTGTTTCTAATAATGGTTTTTTGTTTATTTTAATCATTGGCTTTGGTATCTTAGATGTTAGAGGCATTAGTCTTTTTCCAAAACCTCCAGCCATTAGTACGACATCAACTTTTTCATTTAGTTCCCTCTCTTCTTTCTGATCCAATAATTTTATAGATATTAAGCGATTGTTTTTATTTATCCTGGGAACAAGAACAATATTTTTTTTAGTAGAATAATTGACTGAATTTTCATTTAAAATTTTTTTTGGATTTTTATTTACAAATTTATTAATTTTAGTCTTGATTGTATAACCCTTGAGCATTCCTCTTCTAATGTCTCCATCAGTTATAGTTCCTATTAATATATTTTTATCATCTACAATCACTAATGTTTTGATTGGATTATTTTGAATCTTTTTTATTGCCATTATGACAGATTTATCTTTATTCAAAATAAGTGATTTGAATAGTTTATTATTTTTTATTTCCATAAAGTTATTTTATTTTAAATTATAAATATTATTATTATATTCTGATTCCAAATTTAAAAGTTTTTGAAATATTTCCTTTGATAGACTTTTCCTTAAAAAAGTTTTTTTTTTCTCTAGATGTCTTCTTAAACTAAAATTAGGACATTTTTTTTTTTTCATAATTTTTTTTGTTTTATTACTTAATTTTGTTTTTAAAAATTTTGCTATTTTTTTTAGTTCGGTATAAGTATTTTCTGTTATATCTCTGTATGTAGTGGTATACAAAAATAATTTATTCTTTATTTTTCTTTGTTGTTTTACTGAACGTAAAGTTTGATTAATTACATAAGTAGCACATTTTTCTTGATCATTAAGTTTGTTCCAATTTTTGGGCAAACTATTTAATTTCCATGGATAATTTTTATTATTATGTTTAACTTTTAAAGTAAAAGATCTTGGTGAACTTTCTAAATTTTTAGCAAGATTTCTCTTATACCAGGAATATGTTAGATCAAAAGGATTTCTATAGATCTCTACAAATTTTATTTTAAAATTAAGTTTTTTAAAAGCATCGTAATAACTCATTATATCATGTGTTACAAAAGGCAAAATAGGATCTATTTTTTTTAAATTTTTTAGAACAATGTCTCCGTCTGGTTTATTTAACCTTTTTTTATAGATATTTGGTTTATAAAAGTTTTTGAGACCCGTGATATCATTTGGTCTGAAATTAACATTTCTTGAAATCATTTTATTATAAATTACTTGATTTAAATAATTTGTTAAAAAATTTTTTGCAAAATCTTTAGAACACTTTTTAAGGTTCAAAGCTGACATAAAATGTTCAAAATTTTCACCAAATTCTAGAATTTCCATTTTTTTAAATGAAGAAATTAATGAGGCTGTAAGTATTTTACCTGATCTTGCAATTCCATCTACAAACACTATTTTTTTAATTATAGTTTTTTTATCAGAATAATTTTTTAAATTAATTTTTTTCATTTAATGTTTTTCTTAAAAACTCTTATGACTTTTTTCA
>MDSV01147969.1_pt1 | contig 27523 bp, 26 predicted proteins | sample 810851 | NCBI WGS metagenome assembly MDSV01 (sample SAMN05326640, study PRJNA326480) | marine metagenome | isolation source: seawater | place: Atlantic Ocean: North East | collected 2012 | reverse complement strand
TATTTCTCTGAAAGCTTTACAAAGAAACATAAAATTTTTTTGTTTAGTAAGCCTTCCAACTGACAAAAAATAGTCTTTGTAAAATATTTTTTCTTTTTTTTTTTTATTAATTTCTCTTACTTTTATTATTGGATCATATAAAATTTTTAATTTTGAACATTCAACTATATTAAGATCTTTTAAATAATTTAATGTATTAAGCGTTGGGCAAGTTACTAAATATATCTTTTTTAAGGCAACTTTCCATAAAAACTTTCTTATAAAATTCATTCTTGGATAGCCTGAGATTCTTAATATAAACTTTGTTTTAAATTTAAAAAAAATTAAAATAATTAATGGTAATGAAGTTATTAAATGAATTACTAAATAATCAGGTTTATTTTTTTTTAAAACTTTTAGCAAGGGAAAGAATCCCATCAAAAATAGTAATAAAAAAGAAAATCTACTTTTTAATTTTCCTTTGTAAGGTAAGTACTTTGCAATATTAAATCTATAATAATTCAAAAATTGGAATAGTTTATTCTCAACATATAAGTCATTAAATTCTCCAAAGAAGTTGATAATAAAACATTTATAATTCTTCCCATATTTCATCAAAGAATTTGCAGAATTGATAACAGCTTTAGATGTTGCAACTGATGATAAAAATGGTGACCAATAATAGATTTTTTGCTGTCTCAAAGTGTTTTTAGTTTATGTTTTTAATTTAATAGTATTTTCAATTATATCTTATAAAACAAAAAACTTAAATAAAGTTATTTTATGAGTGATTTTAGTTACAAATTAGATAATGGTTTATTTCCAAAAATTTCAAAAATTAATAATCCAATAATTTTAGAGTTAGGTGTTGAAAAAGGAAGATCAACTAAAAAATTTTTAGAAATTTGCAAGAAGAATCGAGGAACTCTTTATTCAATCGACATAGATGATTGTTCAAATGTAAGTAATGATCAAAATTGGAATTTTTATCAAACAAGAGATGATAATTTTGATTTTATTAAATCAAAAATACCAAAAGAAATTGATGTAATTTTTATTGACACAGTACATGAAGCAGATCATGTTGAAAAAATTATTTACGCATATTATGATTTACTTAAAATTAACGGATATCTTTTTATAGATGATATCTCTCATTTACCGTATGTAAAAGATTCGCATAGAGAAAATTTTTATTGTGAAATTAATAATAAAGAAACTTTTAACCGAATTTTAGAGATATATAAACAGAATCAAGATAATTTTGATCTAGAATTCTGTTTTATTTCTTCAGGACTATCAATAATTAAAAAAAAAACTATCAATAAATTGAACCAAAAGACAAAAATTTATTCTAAGGAGTATAAATTTAAAAATTTTTTAAGAATAGCTAGAAATTTTTTTAAGTAAAATTATTTCAAATAAGAATTTTTAAACCAATTTACTGTTTCTTTTAAGCCTATCTTGTAATTTATAAACTTATTTTTATTAATCAATTTTCTAATTAATTTATTGTCCCCATGTGTTTTAAATATTTCAATTTTTTGTTTTCCAATTTTTTTTATTTTACATTTCTTTCCATACAATCTTTCAATTTCTTTTAAATATTTAATTAAATTTATCGATTTACCAGAGCAAATATTGAAGGTTTTATTTGTAAATATATTATTATTTAAATCTTTTATTTTTAACATCATTTCAACTACATCATCTATATATGTAAAATCTCGGTAGTGATTTCCATTATTATATAAAGTGATTAATTTATTAAATTTTAACGAATTTAAGTATTTAAAATAAATCATATCTGGTCTTCCCCATGCACCATAAACTGTAAAAAATCTCAAACCTACTAGTTTTAATTTAAAGTTGTCAAAATATAATTGAGCTAATTTTTCATTAAAATCTTTCGTAATAGCATACAAGTTTTTTTGATTTTTTGTAAAATTTTCTTTAATTGGAAATTTTTTTTGATCCCCGTAAACTGAACTTGAGGATGCATAAATTATCTTTTTTACTTTTTTTAAACGTGCAAACTCTAAAATATTAAAAAACCCCTCTATATTTGATTTAAGATAACTTCCAGGATTCACAAGAGAATATCTTACACCTGCTTGGGCTGCAAGATGGTAAATAACATCAATCTTTTTTTTGTTTAAAAAATTATTTAATTTTTTTTTATTTTCAATATCAATTTTTTTAAAATAAAAATTTTTGTTTTTTTTTAAAATATTCAATCTTTTGTTTTTAAGTTTTACCGAGTAATAATCATTAAGATTATCAATGCCTGTGATTAAATTTTTTTTATTTTGTAATAATTTTTTACTTAAATGAAAACCTATAAATCCTGCACAACCTGTTATTAAAATTTTCATTTAATTATTTTTCTAAAATGTTTAATAATTTTATATACTGCAATAATTAACAATAAAAATATATTTTGACCATTATCAAACCTAATTTTCATTTCTTCATAAAAGAGTTTTCTGTAAGGAATTTTACTGGAGTATCCACCTCGCCTAAATACGCCTACTATTTCATTTTTTTTGGTTGAAATTCCTGACATTTTTTTATCTACGATCATTCTATAAAAATAATCATAATCTGCATGGTATTTATATTTAATATTATAATAACCCACTTTTTTAGCTGATTTTAGTTTAATAAAAAATCCTGTTGAATGGCTAGAATAAAACCCCCAGCTATAAGATATTTTTTTTGGCCTATAACCATGTAGAACACCCCAATGTTTTTTAACACTACCAAAAATAAAATCTGTATTTGGATATGACTTTATATATTTCTTAATAATTGAAAGCGCATTTTTCGTATAAATGTCATCAGAGTTTATTATGCCAACAAAATCTCCTTCGCATTTTTTTAAACCTTTATTGAAGGCATCATAAAGGCCCTTATCTTTTTCACTAACCCAATAATCTATAAACTTTGAATATTTTTTAATAATATTTAAACTATTGTCTGTGGATCCTCCGTCTATGATAATGTATTGAAGTTTTTCTTTTTGAGAAATAACACTTTTTATTGTTTTTTCTAAATATTTTTCTCCATTGAACACAACTGTGATTATAGAAAAAGTAGGCTTAATTTTGGATTTAGTCATAAATAAATATTTTATATTTTTTTGTATAATAATACTTTAATAATATCAAACTAATGAAACATCAATTAACTGTAATTGTTCCATGCTATAATTCTGAATTATATATCAAGAGAAATATTATTAAATTAAATTTATCAATAAACAAATATTTCAAAAATATTGAATATATTGTTATAAACGATGGTAGTACCGACAACACAATAATTCAATTAAAGATACTTAAAAAAGAAATTAAAAATTTTAAAATAATAAATATTAAAAAAAACATAGGTAAATCTAATGCAATAAGAATTGCTTTAAAAATTTCTTTTGGTAAAAAAATTTTGTTATGTGACTCTGACATACCTTATTTTAATTATATAGACAAAGTTTTAATTAAACTTAAAACAAATGAACTTGTTGCAATTAATAGAAGACACAAAAATAGTAAGATAATAATTAAAGGTAGAAAAATTTATAATTTTACGAGAACTTTTATTGGTAACCTAATGTCTTTAATAAATTTTTATTTTCTTAACATAAAGATAAAGGATACGCAAGCTGGCCTAAAAGGTTTTTCAAATTCTTTAGATCTGAAAAAAAGAAATTTTATTTCACAAAGGTTTTTTTTAGACATTGAAATTTTTAGTTTTTTCAAAAAGAAAAATATAAAACCGTTAGAAATTCCAGTAATTTTTAAACTAGAAAAAAATAAGTCATCAATAAACTTTTTTGATATAAAAAAAAATTTTGAAATATTTTTAGAGTATTTAAAAGTTATTAAAAATATTTAACTTTCAAATTGACTTCATTCACCTCATTATATGGCCAAACTTTTATCTTATAATTATTATCTTCATTAAATTTTCTTATTTCACTTTTCCATTCTGGACAATCTTTACACTCATAAAAAGTAATGTATTTTTCTATTCTATAATCATAAATACCAGTAAAAATAGATAAGAAAATTAAAAAAAGAGAAATCTTTTTCAAGATTTGTAATTTATTTTCAATAAAACATAATTTAAATAATATAAATATAATACAAAAAGAAGGTATTACTGAATATCTTCCTCCTACAAAATCATTAACCCCTCCAATGGTTATTAATATCGAACAAGTTAAAAATAAATATATTAAACTTATTAATTCAAAATTTAATAATAAAGTTCTATTTTTAATTTGATAAAAAATATAAATTAATAAAAGTAATACAATTGATATTACAAAAAAAATTATAAACGTTTTTAATTCATTATTATTTTCAACCTCAAAAATTTTTATAAGATAATTTGATAATGATGATGATAGGAATGGTCTTGTCAAAATATTATATGTAAAGCTTTCAATTTCATTGAAATTCAAAAAATAATTAAAATTGAGTTTTCCAGCGTATAATTTACCTGAAAATTTAGCAAATAGTATTATTGAAAATTGAATAATTGAAGCAATAATTAAAGTTGAAGAGTTAATTAAATTAACTCTAGTTTTTTCTTTTAAGTATTTATAAATAAACAATGGTGTTAATAGACAAGTATAAACGCCAGAAAGGCCAGCAATACCCAGGATAAGAGGTGAAAAAATTTTTGAACCCATATTGTGTTTTATAAACAATACAAAAAAAGATAATAAACAAAGATAAATTTGTGAATTCATTGAATCTAACCAAATTTCAAATACGAATATTGGTGAAATCGAAATTATAATTGAAGCAAATATTTTTGATAAATTTGTTTTTAAAAAATCAGATTTATAAAAAATAATTATATAATGAATAATAAAAATTACTGAATAACAAAAATAAATATTAAATAGAGCAGCAAACTCAATATTAATCAATCTTGAATTAAAAAAACTAGCTAAGTTAGCAAAAAAATTTAAATATCCTGCTGGCCAATAAACTAAAAAAATTATTTCATGCCAATTACTATTAAGTGCATTTGCATAGTGAATTGCATCATTTTGCATAAATCTTCCGTATTGAAATAAATAAGGAGTTTTTAGATAATGAAGAAAAATTGTAAAAATTATGAATAATAACTTAAACTTATTTTGATTTAAAATTATCACTTTCTTATAAATAATTTTTTGTCAAATGATCACCTAATCTCAATGATAACTGACAAATTGTAAATGTTGGATTTGCATGTCCAGATGAAGCAAAGACTGATGAACCAATAACAAACAAATTTTTAGAATTATGAACTTTAAGATTTGAGTCTACTACCGAATTATTAGGCAAACCCATTCTTGTTCCACCCATGTGATGGTTTCCTCCGTACAAGCCATCGGGAAATTTCAAATTATCCTCTAATAATTCATTATTAATTGCTATAGATCCTAAGTTATTTTCTACAAAATATTTTGATAAATATTCTAAAAATATCGATAAATTCTTTTTTGTCCCAATACCAAAATTACTTTTTACTTTTATTCTGGGTACACCAATATCATCAAAACTATTTTTACTTAACATTATTTCATTTTCGTATAGTGCATTTTGTTCCCATGCAGAAAAAAATCTAATTCCACTGCATTTTTCTTTTTGTTTAAGAAAATTTAAAATGTTTTCACCAATCTTAGGGGATATACATAATAAATCTCTAATTATTTCTTTATTTTTAGAAATATTTTGATATTCCGTAACTCTTACTGCGCAATTATTTACATTCTTATCTTCCATAAATTTATTAGTTGGAGAAAAAAAATATTTATTATTTGTCTCATAATTTATTGAAAAATTTTTTTTAATATCTGCAAATTTTGCTAGTCCTACTCCACAAGGACTATGTGGATGTAACAAAAAATATTTTCCAACTGTTTCGGTAAGGAAATTTAAATTTTTTTTGTATTTATTATTAAGAAGTATTCTGGTATTTTCAATAGCGCCACAACCTAATATAAGATTTTTAACTTTAATTTTTGAATAATCTTTTTTTTTTGAATTAAATACTTCAATTTCAGTTATTACATTATCTTTTTCGAAAATATTAAATACACAAGTGTTCAAAACAATATTTATATATTTTGAATTTTTCATCTCATTTATAATTGTTTCGGAATTGATTCTTAAAGTATTTTCACTTCTTTTAAAATTTACTAGTTTTATGTAAGGATTTATCAACTCATCATCTAGAAATGGTTCTTTAAAATTTAAAATTTTATATGCTTCTTTTTCATAATTTTTAATATCATCTTTTTTAATAGGCCAATCTTTAAAATCATAATCATCCAAAGTTCTACATAAACCAGACCAGCGACCAGAAGTTCCTCCAAATTGTCGAAGTCTACTATTTGCAAGTGATATAATAGAGTTATTACCGATTACTTTTCCTTTAAAAAAATTCTGGGACTCATTGCTGTATTCCATATCTCCTGCTTCTATCATTAATGAAGATATTTTTTTTTCCTCTAATTTTCTTGCTAAACTATATGCAGCTGGGCCAGTCCCTACTATAAAAAATTTAATATTATCAAGATTTAATGTATCTAAATTTACAAACATTACATTTTATATTTATTTAAAATCCAAGTATATTTTTTTGATCTAATTTTAAAAATGGATGCAAAATTTTTTTTTAGGTAAGAAATAAAAGGTAATTTTAAGAAAATGATAAAAAAAACTGAATTATTTATAAATTTTCTTCTACTTTTTTTCATTAAGTGACCTACGTGAATTAAGAAACATTGTATATTAATATCTTAAACTTTAAAGAATTTTTTATATGATGCACTTTCTTTTTGAAATAAAGTATGTCTTTTATGAGTAGAGTCCCAATAGATTGAATCATTTTCATTTATCAATCTTGAGTTTTTTTTTGCAAATAAATAAACCTCTACAAACTGTAGTGAGATTTTTTCCTAAAAACTTTTTTTTAAAAAATATTCTAATAAGAGATTTTAAAAATATTTTAAATTTGTTAGGTTTAAAAGATAATTCGTAATTTTGTGTCTCAATTCCAATTGATTGAAGCGTATCTATTAATCCTTTTGGATTAAAAAATGTGCAAGATGTAGATCCAAAAGGTCCATCCTTATTAATTGGGCAATATAAAATAGCTCTATCAAAATCCTCCTGTAAAATAGCTGTTTCAACTAAAAGAATTCCATCTTCCTTAAGTATGTTTGCAACAATTTTTAAAGCTTGGAATGGATATCTTAAATGATACAAAGTTCCTGGAAAAATTATAACATCAAACATACCAAAACTTTCTGTTGTTAAATCAAATAAATTCATCTCAACCATCTTGACTTTTGACTCAAAAAATGGAATTAAGAATTCTTTTGCTGGTTTTGAAATATCATTATCAATCCCAATTATTTCGCTAGCACCCATTTTTTCTGCCTCAAAAGAATAAATTCCATCACGGCAACCTATATCAAGAACTTTTTTACCTTTAAGATCTAATTTTTTTATTGCTTCTAAATTTTTATGAATTTGAGCACGGTTTATACCAGGAGTAACAATTCGATCATTGAGTTTTATTCTATGATAAAAATCGTATTTACTAATTTGTTTTAATAAATTTTCATCAGTGGTTGTAGTCATATAAAATTACTTATATTAAATAGTTTTTTTATCAAACAAAAAATGTCTATTTTATTTTCAGAGCATTTCAAATGTATATAGGGGAACTAATTTAGTAATTTTCTATATAATTCAACATATTTATTTGCGATAATTTTTGCATCATAATTCATAATTTTTTTTTTAAAATTTAAATCTTTAAAAGCGCCTTTTTGAATCTCATTTGAAACCCATATAATTCCATCTTTTAATTTATCTGAGTCAAAATCTTCCACAATATATCCACTCAATTTATGTTCTACAACTTCAGATAAGCTTGTTTGATCAAAACATATCACAGGTGTTCCACAATAAATTGCCTCAGCAAATGTTTTTGGCCAAGCATCCTGAATGGATGATGCTACAAACATATCTGCACAACTATAAGTCGCACTTAATAATTTTTTATCATCAACATAACCTAAACTTTTGTATTCAATTCCAATTTTATCAAGAGTTTCGTTAGACCAAAAATTTCCAAATATTAATAAGAAAAATTTTGATTTATCAATTTTTTTTATCGCTTCTAAAAATAAATCCCAACCTTTGCGTTTACTTTGTGGATTTTGGGCTCCATATAAAATTATTTGTTTTTGTGTATTTATTTCAAGAATATTTTTTGCATTCTTTTTTGATATTTCTTCAAATTGATTGATATCTATATTGTTATCAATTTTCATAATATCAAATCCTTCTAATACGTCACTTTTCTCTGCTCTTTCTTTTAACCATTGACTAACAGCAACAAATTTAAAATGCTTATTGTAAGTATTTCTTTTAATCTTTTTTATAAATTTTGAAATTGAACCATTTTCATAATATTCAAAATCCATTGTATAATGTGATCCACCAGTAAATGCCCACATATCACGCATTGTCCAAATTAAAGGTTTTTGAATTTTAGATAATGATTTTAAATTTAAAAAACCTTGATTAAGCCAATGAATATGGATTAAATCTGCCTCTTTGTATTCTTTTGTTTTTGTAATATCACTACCAAAAAAACCAATTGTAAATGTTTCCCGTGGTGAATGTAAAAAAAAACTTTTAAGAATTTTCTCACAAAATAAGTTTAAATAAATTTTTATTTTTTGAAAAAAATTATAATTGATTGTAATTATATCTTTATCAAATTTTGATATTTCTTTTAAAGATGTATCATTTAATATCTTTGAGTCGATATTCAAATTCAATAAAGCTTTATGTAAAATATTAGCTCCTTTAAAAGAACCATTATTTGGAGAACCTCCTATTATGTGTAATATTTTCATAAAAAATTATTATTAATATAATCTGCTATTTTGACCTTTTCTGAAGAAAAGTTTTTTGAATTAATGATAAATTTTTTTGTTGAGACATCAGGAATTTTTTCAAAGATTTTAAAAGAATAATTAAAAAGGTTTTCAATATTATCCTTATACTTAATTTTTTCCTCAATATTCCTGCTATCTTTAATTCTTTTTTTAATTACCTCTAATTGTTCGTTAACTAAAATTAAAACATTTGGTTTTGGACAAAACTCTAAATAATTTTCAAAAAATTTATTATCATAATTTAATGCTAAAAAACTTGTTAAACGATGAATAAATCCCTCACTATCCATTATAATCTTTTTTTTAAAATCAAGATTTTTGTAAACATAATGACTAGCAAATAATTCTTTTAACCATCTATCTAGATTTTGAAAATTTATATCATTTGAATCAAGTGAAATAAAAAAATCATCTATTAATTTGCAAAATTCAATATTTTCTTTTCTATATAAAGTTTGATGATTAAAAATAATTGAATTTATTATATTTTGAATTCTTCTTTTAAAAAAAGATTTTTTTTTTTTTGATGGTATATGATAACTTTTTGCTTCCTCTCTTTTTTTATTACAAAAAATTTTTAACAAGTTTTTTTCAATAATATTTAATTTTGTAACTAATGATAGATTACAAAAAAAAAAATTTCTATAATTATGGATAGTGTTATTTTGAAAAACATCAGACTCTAAAAGTTTTTTTTCAAAATAACTCTTTCCAGAGTACGGTGCTCCAATAAACTCAATTATACACATATTTATTCTCTTTAATTATTAGGTGTTTAATTATAAATTGTGTCAAAAAATTTGCATGTTAATATTGATTATGTGCATATAATCTAATAATCAACCTTTAATTTATTAATGTTAAAATCAATATCAATTTTTTGTAATCTTAGACAAAAGTTTATTATACTTTTTTTTTTTATAACACAGTTAATTATTTCTATACTTGAATTAATTACACTAAGCTTAATTCCAATTTTCATACTTTATTTGACAGACCCAAAAAAAGCCTACAGTAAAATTGATAATATTAATAATTTTATTTCTGAAAATTTATTTCAAGTAATTTTTTTTCAATCAATCACGAGTATTTTTATAATCATGGCTGTTTTACTTTTGATAAAAAATTTTTTACAAATATTTTTAAGTTTTACTGAGGGAAACTTAGTAAAAATTCTTAACTATCAAACTATTACGAAAGTTTTTAATATTACTTTAAATCAAAGTTTAACAAAACTTATAAGCAAAAAAGGATCGGAATATTTAAGAAATATTAATTCCGAAAGTACGCAATCTGTAGGTTATTTAATGAGTCAATTTTTGATTTTAAAAGAATTACTTTTATTATCTTTTATAATTTTAACGTTATTTTTAAATAATATATTAACTGGTCTACTAAGTTTAATTTTTATTATAATTGCTGGTTTCTTAATATTTCTTTTTCTTAACAAAAAGTTAATTACCAAAGGTAAAGCATCTTTTATAACAAAGTCTAATTTAATTGAGGGAATTACAAATTATTTAAATATTATTAAAGAAATTAAAATTTATAGACTAGAAAAATTCTTCACAAATTATTTTCAAAAAAATTTAAGAATTAAATTAAGAAATGACTTGTTTAAATATTTAGTGAGTAAACTACCTAGAAATATTTTTGAGATTTCAATAATTTTAATTATAATTATTCTATCATTAGTTGCTAAAAAAACTTCAATTGATTTTAAAGAGTATTTGCCTTTATTAGGATTAACAATAATTGCCTTTTTAAGAATTATCCCAGTATTATCTTCTATTAATTCATCCTATGCTGGCTTAGTTTATAATTATGTATCTTTTCAAACAATTAAGAAAATTTTACTAGATAAAAAAAATGAAAATAAAAATATTTTAAGCAAAAAGGATATTTTTCAGATAAAAAATTTTAGGAAGATTAAATTTTCAAATCTTAATTTTAAGTTTAATGAAAATAAGATATTTGAAAATTTTTCTTTTGAAATAAATAAAGATAAGATAATTGGTATAATTGGTCCCTCGGGTATTGGTAAGTCGACATTATTAAATATCATTACTGGGATTTTAAAAGTAGAAAATTTAGAAATCTTTATCGATGGAAAGATTTTACAACATAAAGAGTTTGAATTCGGTTCTGTAGGATATGTCTCTCAGTCAACTTTTTTAATTAATGGATCTATAATAGAAAATATAGCGCTTGGAAAAAATATTGAAGATTTAAAAAATGAAAAAATTAAAAAGATTGTTGATATATCTGGAGTAAAGGATTTACTTGAAAAATCTAATTTAAATCTTCAGTCGAGTGTATCAGATAAGGGACAAAATCTCTCTGGGGGACAAATACAAAGAATTGGTATAGCAAGAGCTTTGTATCGAGAACCAAGTTTTCTTCTACTAGATGAAGCAACAAACCAAATAGATAAAAAAAATAAAATCCAAATATTAGAAAAATTAAAAAACAATTATACAAATATGACAACAATTATTGTTTCTCATGATCAGGAAATTACAAAATATTGTGATGAATTAATTGATCTTAACGTTTGAAATATTTAAAATATTTAATCAAAAGTTATAATTTAGTTTTTTTTTTAATTTTTTCAGATTTACTTTTTTGTTTGTATATATTTGAAATTGTTTGGAAGCTTGAATAAAACTAAACTCTAATCCATCATAAAATCTAATTTTCTTATTTATGGCTAGTTTTTTTAAATTTGATTTACTATTTATTACTAAATCAAGTATGCAACTAAAATTAGTTAAACTTTTCAAGCTAATAGGACATTTTTTAGTTTTCATTCCAATTGATGTACCATTTATTAGTAAATAACAATTTTTTTTATTTCTTTCATTCCAATTCAAAATTTCTGAATTATTTGTTTTGACCCAATTTTTATATTTCTTTTTATTTCTAGAACAAAGATAAATTTTTGAAATTTTAATTTTTTTCAAACATTCAAAAATAGTTTTAGAAACACCTCCGTTTCCAAGGACTAAAACTTTATCTATTTTTTTAAGCTTAATTTTTTTTAAAAGAATATTAGCAGCATAATAATCTGTATTGTAACCCTTTAGTTTTTTATTTTTAAAAATTAAAGTATTAACTGCATTAGTTTTTAATACACTTATATCTTTTAAATCTAAATATTTTATTATTTGTTCTTTAAATGGCATAGAAACTGAACATCCCTTTAAATTGAATTTTTTAATTAAATTTTTAATATTATCTAATTTGTCTATCTTTATTGGAAAGTATATATAATTTAATTTTAAAAGTTCGTAGGCAGTATTATGAAATTTTGAACCTGTGCTCCCAGGATTTTTTGAAATTGAAATACAAATTTTTGTATTTTGATTAATTGATATACCCATATTTTTTTAATGTCCCAAATAATCTTAATTTACCATGTGAAAAAAGCAATTTATCAAAAGGAGCTTCGTGTAAAGGACACATGTTAAGATAAATTAAACACTTAATAATTTCTACTTTTTCTTCTGAATAATTATTTTTCTTAAGAAATTTATCAAATTCAAATTTTATTTTTTTCATTAATTCATTTCTAGAAGTAAATTTATAAAAAATTTGATTTTTTCTTTCTTTAATCAAAAATTTTCCTTTTTTTATCAAATCATAGTTCATCTCTATACCACCATCTAACTTTGCTAAATCATAATATAAATCCCCATAATTTAAATTACCACCAAAGTCTTCTCTCCAATCAATTAAATAAAAATTTTTATTAGCTGAAATTATATTATCAAATTGCAAATCTCCGTGAAAATTACTGGGAACACCTTTAAAGATGTTTTTCCATGGAATTAAATCAATTAATTCTTTGATATTAGGTATTTTTTTTCCATTAATTGATAAAAAGGTGTCTTTTTTCATATTATACTTTTTAAAAAAAGAATTAATTCTTTTAAGAGTTTTAATATAATAGAATTTTTTACAAACTGAATTTATGTTTATTTTTGATGATTTTTTCCAAAATTTTTGGCTAAGAAAATTAAGTAATTTTAAAAATTTTTTTACACTAGCATCTTCATAAAAAATATTTCCTGAAATAAATTTATATTGAATAAATTGACCTTCTTTTTTTGTAATTGTAGGAAAAGATTTATTGTTTTTTGATCTTAGGTTTAATCTATTAATTTTTTTTTTTGAATTAATAAATTTTATAATTCTTTCTTTGTTAAGATAAATAAATTCATTTTTTTTTCTAAAATTAAACTTTTCGTATTTTTGAAGAGTTGAGTTATAATTATCTAAATTTCCAATATCACTCCACTCTAGCTTTTTTTCTTTAACAATCTTTGAATTTATTAATTTCCTAAATCCATCCGTTACTTGATATTCACCTGCTTTCTTTTTCATATTTTTGAAAGCTGACCAAAATAAATTGTAATCTTTTATATAGGCCAAACCAATAAAATGTTTGAATTTTTTTGATGCAAATTCTTTATCTTTCATCAAAGTGATTTTTGAATTTTTTGAATATAAATTACAATAATGATTTGGGTCAAAAAAAAGTTTTTTAGATACTCCCATCCAATTATTTTTTTCTTTTTTATAAATTTTTTCTTTCCAAATTGTGTCACATGAAACAAAATAAAAACTTTTATTTAAAAATTTTTTACATTGGAGTAAAGATTTTCCTGGGCCACTGCCTTTTCCAGCATAATTTTTGATTTCAATAAATTTAATATCTCTTTTAGGATAACAAAATTTTAAAAATGTTTTTACTTGATCTTTTAGATGTCCGACAGCTACAACAATTTTGGAATCATTGGGAAAATTGTCAATTATATGAGAAATTGCAGCTTTTTTATTTATTGGGAGTAATGCTTTATTCACTAAACTAGAATACTCACTTAGTCTTACCCCCCTACCTGCTGTAAGAATACAAACTGTTTTCATTTAATTTCTGGGATGTTCGTTTCTTAAATGACCTGACGATCTATTAGTGTCGTCATGGATTCTTATTACATCTTTTAAATGAGGAGAAGAAACTTCGTATAAAGTTAAATCTTGCCTAGCTTTAATTCTATGTACTACTTTGGGATATACATTAACAACGCTATTTTTTTTTAGGTTTATTGATCCTAGGTCACTCTTTTTTAAATTATCATTAGAAACTTTTTTATTTCTTTTATAAAATAATGTGGCCGAACCATTTAAAATTAAATTAGTTTCTCTTTTAAAATTATGATACTGGAGACTAGTTTGAAAACCTTTTTTTATAAAAATTTTTTTAAAAGCAAATTCATTGTTTAATGAATTGATCCATAGTTCATAACCCCATGGTTTTTTTACCTTATAAATATTTTTTTTTATTTCTTTAATAAAATATTTCCCTAAATTTCTAAGTTTTTTTCCGACCAACAAAATTTTTATTGAGCCTCTAATAATTTTTAAATTATCGTATTTTTTTAAATAAAAAAAAGTATCTTTTTTAATAAGAATTTTTTTTTTATTAAATTCTAATATTGAATTTTTTTTACTATCTAAAATATAAATGGTAGAAATTAAATTTTTAGGTAAATCAATTTTTTTATTTTTATTCAAATTATAATAATTGTAAAAATAATATTTACTTGAACCTAAAACAAATTTTTTAATTTTAGTATTAAGTTTCTTAATTTTATTTCCACCTAATATCATTAAATTTTATATTTCTTATACTTAGGGAAATTAACAAAAAAATCATCATAAAAAAGTTTAACATAATTCTGCAATAACCACTTGTTATTGAAACCGTATTTTTTTTTCATCCATTTTAGACCTTCTTTATAATAAAGATTCAAATTTTTTGAATAACTATCTGTTTTTATTAAATCGTCATATTTTAGTAAATAATCTTCATTCTCTTCAACGAAAACCTTGTTAGTAATCGCTGCTGCAAAATTATTTGCATAAGCTTTGGCTATGAGCTCACTTTCTAATCCATAACCTCTAAAGTTAGAGCCATCAAAAAGAAAATTCTGATATCCACCATCAGTATTAATTATTTTTATTAAAAATTCTTTATTGAGAAAATAAGCATGATTATGAATATACCAAGAAAATTTAAAACTATTTCTTCCTATTAATCTATTCTCACCCCAATTTTTTGAAGTTGGAGCTAGGATTCCAATTTTTTCGTTATTTTTAATTATTCTATAAAGTTTTAACAAAGTTTTTTTATCTTTAATAACTGTATCATTAGTTATCAAAAAAAAGGCATCATATTTATGAAATAAATTTTCTTTCCATAAATTATATAATCCGTAATTCATACCTCTAGGAAATCTTAATCCATTTCTTTTAACACTTTTAGAATTTGCGTACCAAGTAGTATATTTAGAAAGATTATTTTTAGAAGATCCTGCCTCTATGACAAATATATCGGTTAAGTGTCCCTCATTTTTTTTTATACTCATATATAATTTGTCAGTAACTTTAGGTAAATTTCTATTAAGTATTAATGTTGCTATAGATTTCATTTATTCTACAAGATTAAAATTATACAAATATCTTAATATTGATTTCTTAATTTCTTTTTTGAGCACTTTATCTAAGCTAAGATTTTTCTTTTTTTTCAAATATTTTGCTGCATTTTCTTTTATCTCTAAAAATTTTGGATTTGAAAAAATGTAGTGACCTGCGATGATAGATTTTTCATAATTATTAGCTTTAGAATTTTTAATCATCCATTTTTTCCATTTATTAGATCTCAGTGAGAGATTGATAAAGTCTTTTTTTAAATGATCTAATCTAAAAATATTTAAAATTTCTAAAAATTTTTTTGTTTCAGTAACACCAAATTCTGGTGCAATATTTGCTGCATGAATTCCTAATCTTGGATGCCAACTTAAAGCATCACTAGATAAATAATCAGTGTTATGTGCTTTCATAAAAATATTATATTTTTTACAAATCTCTATCATTTTAGGAACTTGAATTTCAGCTGGAATTTCATTTTCTACTCTAAAAGGTATATCAAAGGTACCCACATTTCTTGTTTCCATAACTCTAGTCCCAGACTGAATTACTACGAAAGTGGGTTTTTTTAATCTATTTTTGTTGCAAAAATCTATAGTTTTTTTTAATGTTTCGTCTAATTCTTTTTGAGTATTGGTTGTCCCAGATTGCTCCTCTGTACCAATTTCAAAAAAAATTTCTTTATTTTTCTTTTTTGCATAATCATTACAAAATTTATAAAGTTCAAAAAGTCTCTTTAGAGCTTTTTTTTTATCATTTTCAACACCTTTTAAACTCAACGATGTATCAATATGAATTATTTTAAAATCTGAGTCTATATCTGCCATATATGATTTTTTTGCAGACCTCATTGCCTGTGAAATATTTAGTTTTTTTTTAATTTCAATATTATTTTGCCAAGGGCCTCCATGATCCCTACAGAGAGTAATAAAATTATTTTTATCTTTTTTTTTAACAAATTTACTAAAATTTCTAGTATCCCAGTTGTTAACATAACCACCACCAAAATCTTTGCTGTCAATTTGCCTTCTACTAGCAATCATCATAATTGGAACTTTTTTTTCATTGGCAATTTCTATTGTTGCTTCAACACAATTTTTGCTCATAGGCCCTACTGCACAAATAGTAGCTTTTTTATCTTTTAAATAATCAATATATATTTTAGGTAAAACTCCATTAATCATATTTTCCAACTACCAGACATGACTTTGTTCTTTGGAAGATCATCTAAACTAAACTTTTTAAAAAATTTATTCATGATATGAATACATGCTTCTGAAACCGCTCTATCTCCACCACTTCTTTTTGTGATGTAGTTTGCAAATTTTTTTGTTTCTTCATTTCCATTTACCGGACAAATGGAATATTTTACTTTTTTCATAACTAGCGAATCAAATAATCCATCACCCATATAAATTACATCATTCAATTTATAATTTTTTTTTATCCAAGACACTCTGCTTACAGTATTTACTAGATCTAATTTAAAACCCATATGATCAACAATTCTCTTTTTGGAAATTTTATAACCCTTTTTGTCTCCAGTAATAAATCTAATTTGAATATAATCTTTCAAAATGCTTAAAGCATCATGATCATCAGGACCAAAGATTTTGGCATTTTTTCCTTTTTCGGTGTAGATAAATTGACCAGTTGTCATAACACCATCTACATCTAAGATTAAAACTAGTGGAGCCTTTTTTTTCATTATGTTTAGATTGTCTTTTGAATTTATTATATTAGTATTATTTTTTATTCAAGAAATAAAATTGTAGAATAATGATTTCAATGAAAATCACAAAAAAAAATTTAGATTACAAAAAGCTTATCAAATTATATGAGAAAGATAAAAATATTCAACTTTATCTAAAAAAAAATTCTAATTTGAAAGATGATGAAATCATTAAAATTTCATATGACATTCAAAGTGGTGCATACGTAAATAAATATTTTAACAAATTCTTTAACAAACAAGAAAAAATGTATTTTCCATTTATTAAAGCTATAAATGAATTTAAAAATATCAAATCTATATTAGACTTTGGTGCTGGAGAAATGACAAATCTTTCATTTTTTATTAAAAATTTAAATCAACAAATAAAATTTTATGCCTCAGATATATCATTTAATAGATTGTATGTTGGTAAACAATTTTTAAAAAAACAATTAAAAAAAGAACAATTTAAACGAGTAAAATATATTTGTAATCCTCATTTATTTATTCCTTTAAAATCGAATTCTATTGACTTGGTAATCACAATGCATGCTTTGGAACCAAATAATAAATATAAAAAAAAAATTTTATCTGAAATATTACGAGTATCGAATAAGGGGGCAATATTAATGGAACCCCATTATGAAAATGCCAATGAAAAAATAAAAAAAAGAATGAGAAAATTTAATTATGTAAGAAATTTAGAAAAAACTATAAAATCTTTAGGTTTTGATTATAAAGTTATCAAAAATCTTTATAACGGCACTCAACATAATAATTCTTCATTATTTATCATTAACAAAAGAGTTAAAAAGAAAAATAAAGTTGATTATATTGATTTTGAGACAATGACACCCTTAAAAAAAATCGATAACTTTTATGTCTCATATAATTCTAAAGAAATATATCCTATTTTAAGTGATATATTTGTATTGAAAAATAAAGAAAAAATATATTTGCCAAAAACCCATGACACAAAGTACAAAAATTATTTCAAGAATTAAAATGTTTAGAAAAATTGGTGACTTAAAACAAAAAAAAATTTTCGATCAACCAACTATTATAAATAAAAAAAATTTAGGAAATAAATCAGTAATATGTACAAATAATTACATTATTTTTAAAAATAAAAAAAATTATCAAATTTTTGATAGAAAGTGTGATCATGCTGGTGGCAAAATAATTTCTAAAAATTCACAACATATTTGTCCGATGCATAATTGGGAATTCCTTCCAAAAAAAGGAAAGTATAGAAATGGTGTCATTAAAAAACCAGTAGCTTATGTTGAAACAGAAAAATCTTTAGAAATTCAAAATGAAAAAATTTTTCCTAATATTACAAAAATAAATCCTAATAAAAAAACAAAAGTTCAAATTAGATTTTTTAATCATGCCTTTTTGATGATCAGTACAGATGAGTTTAAATTTGCCACAGATCCTTGGGCTGTTGGACCGGCATTTAATAATGGTTGGTGGTTACAAAAAAAAACCAAAAGTGACTGGTTTAAGGAAATTAATAAAGTAGATTTTATTTATTTAAGCCATAATCATCCAGATCACTTGCATGAAGAAACTCTTTCTTTAATAAATAAAGATATTCCAATTATAGTTCCAAATTTTCGGAATGATTCTGTGGGTAAATATATAGAGACTTTAGGTTTTAAAAAAATTATTAGATTAGAATTTTTAAAAGAATATAAATTTAAAAACACAGATTTAATTTTAAGCTTACTTAAGTCTGGAGATTTTAGAGAAGACAGTGGTATATACTTATCAGTCAATAATTTTACGATACTAATTGATGTAGATTCTAATGAAATTAATTTTGGACGTTTACCCAGCGTAGATCTTTATTGTTCTTCATTTGCCGGAGGAGCAAGCGGATATCCTTTGATGTTTGATAATTTTAATTTAAATCAAAAAAAAGAAATTATTGAAAAAAAAATAGCATTTTTAAAACAAAAAAAGTTCAAAAACCTGCTTGCAATTAAACCAAAATACTTTCTTCCTTACGCTAGTTTTTTTTCAGAAAAACTTAAAAGGGACGATGAAATTTTATTAAATAACAAAAAAAATCAGATTGACGATTACAATCTTTTTTGTAAAAAACAAAAGATAGATTTATTAAACGTTAAAAAAAAGGATGAATATACTTTTTTTGATAATAAAATTATTAAAAAAAATGTAAAAGAAAGTTTCTTCAAAGAGACTAAGCCAGAGACATATCTTAAAAAGTTTAAAAAAGATTTTGATGAGATTAATATTAATGAAATAAGTACCTATTTTAAAAATAGTAATTTTAAAGATGATTTAGTTTTATATATTAGCCTTGTTAATGATAATTTTAAAAAAAGTTATTTAGATTTTTCAGTAGATTTTAGTAAAAATAAAATAGGTTTTAAAAAGTTGAAAAAATTTAAAGAACAAAAATTAAAAGCAGACGAACAAAAAAGAATTTTATTTATGAAAATTCGTAAAGAAAGTTTTATAAATACAATAAGAAATTTTAATCCTTGGGAAGATTTATCCATTGGTTTTCAATGTAAAATAATAAGATATCCAAATATATATAACGTAAATTTCTGGGACCACTTTACAAACATATATATTAGAGATTTTAAATTGAAATATTATAATAACTGTAATCAATGTGAAAGAATAATTCAAAACCTAGATAAAGAAATTAAAAACAAAGAATTTCATTATGCTTCCAAAAATTTTTAAACCCCAGTATGAGTATAACTTTCTTAGAATCGGAGGTAAATTTGATGGTGGTTATATTGTAGAAAAAGATACCTTCTTCAATTCTGAATTATTAATATCAGCGGGCCTATCTTATGACTTTGAATTTGAGAAGCAATTTATCAATCAAAATAATAAAAAAGTTATATGTTTCGATCATACACTGAATTTTAAACATTATTCCTTAACTTGGTTTTTAATTTTTTTAAAAAGAGTTATTTTACTAAAAAAAATTGGCTCTATTAAAAAAGCTTTTAAAAATTTTTTAAAACCTATTAGGCTCTTTTTTTTTCTGAGAAATGAAAAAGTTGAACTAAAAGAATTAGGATTAGGTTTAGGACATAAAAAAATTTCTCTTAAAAAACTCTTTGAAAAATATGTAGATAAAAAAAAAATTTTCCTAAAAATTGATATTGAGGGAGATGAATACAGATTGTTAGATGATATAATTTATGAGACTGAAAAGATTTCCTCTCTGGTTATAGAATTTCATGATATTGATCTTAATTTAGAAAAAGTGGAAAAATTTATTTCAAACCTAAAATTAGATCTAGTACATATACATCCAAATAACGTGGGTGGGGTCAATTCAAATGGGGATCCTACAATAATTGAATTTACATTTGCTAACTCCCCAAAAAGAATTTCTGAAAGAAAAATTGTAAAAAATGAACTTGATACAGATACTAATCCAAGTTTAAGTAGCGTAGATATGAAATTTAAAGATTAAATTAAATTAATGAAGAAAATTTTAATTAGATTAAAAACCACCTTATTATGGAAAAATTTTTTATTATTTATTTTAATACCCTCCTATAAAATTTTTTGGGAATATATTATTAATTTTGAAGGAAAAATTTTATTTTTAAGAAAAATTAAAAATTTACAATGCTTCCAAGACCTAAAAAATGAAAATAATGATAAATTTATCATAAAAAAAGATTCGAAATTTTCTGAAATTTCATCAGTAATAAACAAAAATCTGGACGAGAATTTTTTAAACAAAATGAGACAAAAAATTCTTGAACTTAAAAAACCTGAGTCCCATTATCTTCATAATAAAGCAAGTTATAAAATAAATATGTTTCCATTTCTTGAAAATGAAATTCAAGACAAGATTATTGAATTTGCTTTAAATGAGGAAAATATTGCTTTTGTATCTAAATACCTAAAAGTTGCACCGATAATCTCTAGTATTTATATAAATTTAAATGTCCCTGTCAAAGACACTGTAGAGAGAGGTCCAATGTTATGGCACAAGGATGATTTTGGATTTAAGAGCTTAGATATTTTTCTTCCATTGAAGAAAATGAGCGAAAATAGTGGCCCACTTTATTTTCACAAAATAAAAAATAACTTAGGCGTTTTTCATAAATATTTGGGATCAGTTAAATCACCTAAAAAAGGAGAGAGAAATAAGATAGATTTAAATTCGTTCGAAAATGTTAATGGGAATAATATTTCAAAATTTATTGGAGATGTTGGAGATGCAATTTTCATTGATAGTTTCAGTTGCTACCACCGAGGTGGATTTTGCAAATCAGAAGAAAGACTTATGATGAGAATCACTTATCAAACTCCAGACTCTATAAGTCTTTCAAATAATGATCCTTTGAGAGGGTTGAACCAAGAAATAATTCAAAAATATAAGAATAAAAATAGTAAATTAATTAATTATAGTTTGTTTAAGAGAAATATATTTTTTAATAAAATTAGCTTACAAAAGATTTTACTTAAGTTTTATAAACTTGTTCATTATAAAGATACAAGTTTAATAAAAAATTCATGAAAAAAACATATGCTCTTATAACTGCCAGAAAAAATTCAAAAGCTATAAAAAAAAAAAATCTTTTAAAAATTGGTAAAGATACTTTAATTAGTAGATCTATCAAAATTCTAAGGAATGCAAAAATATTTCAAAAAATTTTTCTTTCTTCTGATTCCAATCAATTTTTAAACATAGCAAAAAGAATGAACGTTATTCCAATTAAAAGACCAAAAAAATATTCCACTGATACAGCAACTTCAGAGAAGGCAGTTATTCATTTCATAAATTTTCTTAAACAAAAAAAAATAATTTTACCAAAATATATTTTTATAATTCAACCAACCTCTCCCTTCGTTAATGAAAATACCTATAAAAAAGCTTTAAATTTAATTCAAAAAGACAAAGCTGCCTCTGTAATATCATTAATAAAAACTCCACATAAATATCATTACGAAAATCAGAGAATTATAAAAAAAAATAATGTTGTTAAATTTATATTTAAAAAAAAATCAAACTTAAGACAAAAAAAAATAAACACTTATGTCCACGGAAATATCTTTGCAGTTAGAACGGACGAATTTATAAAGCAAAAGAGAATACTTGCAGAACCAATATATTCTTTAAAATTGACAAATAATTGGGAAGCTTTAGACATTGATAACAGCGAAGATATTAAACTCGCTAGAGTAATTTTGGATAATCTAAAAAAAATGTAATTAATCTTTCCATTTAATACTTGGGGAAATAATATCTTTATTAATTTTGTTCAAATTATTTCTAACAAATATAATTGAGTTTTGAATGAATTTTTTTGTAAGTTTTTCAGGCTTTAGACCGATATTTTTAAAACTTCTGTTGGTTGGATTGAAGTAGTGCTTATCCTTCTCTATTCTTGGGTTTTTGATATTTTTTATACTTGTTTTAATATTTAAATCTTTTGCTGCCAAAACAACTTTTTCAGCTAAATCTTTTAATGAAAACATTTCTGTGTATTGGTTTCTTATTTCACATACACCTTTTTTAGGCGGATTTTTTAAAGCCAAAGTGATGCACTGCAATGTGTCATTTATATTTAAAAAAGTTCTTTTCTGTCTTCCTGAGCCGTACAATAACAGCGGTTGTTCCATGGCAGCTAAAGTAAAAAATCTATTAAGTATGGTGCCGAAAATATGATCATAGTGAAAGCTTGTACAAAACTCTTTTTTTAAATTTGTTTCTCTCGTATTTATACCATACACAACACCTTGATTTAAATCTGTTGACCTTAATTTCCATATATTTGTTAAATAAATTAGATTAGCTGAGTCATGACATTTTGATAAGTGGTATATACTAGGTGGACTTTTAGGATACGGAAGTAAATCTGATCTATTTTTATGTTTAATCCTCAAGTAACCCTCTTCAATATCTATGTTGGGTGTTCCATATTCACCCATTGTACCAATTTTTAAAAGATGCGCATCTGGACAAAACTTCTTCATTGCAAACAAAAGATTAAGTGATCCAATAATATTATTGTGCTGAGTAAAAACTGCTTGTTCTCTTCCAATCATTGAGTAAGGTGCTGAAGGTTGCTCGGCATAGTGAATAACTGCGTCTGGTTTAACTTTTGCACACAAATTGTATAAAAATCTGTGATTTAACATATCTCCATATTTAAAATCAATTTTGTGTTTGGAGAAAGAACTTTTGTTCCACAAAGTTACTTTTTTTTGAATTGGGGTTAAATCCATAAGTGGTGTTATTTGGTTTTCAATTTCAATTTTTCTTTTTGAAAAATTATCAATCATAAAAACCTTGTGACCTAATTTGGCCAATCTCATTGATGTTGGCCAACCAAGATACCCATCAGCACCAAGAACTAATATTTTCATTTTTTTATTTCTTTAAATTTTTTCTCTAGACTAATTTTTTTCAATTTGCTTTTCTTTAAAACATTATAAACTCTTTTAAAAGCATGACCATCACCATAAAGTTTTTTGCAATTTGTAACTTGTTTACTTATAAATTTTTTATCCAAAGCTTTTTTTATAGATTTTTTAATATTATTCAAATTAAAATTACTATTAATGACATTTGATGATTTAAGTCGTAAATTTTGTCTTCTGCCCAAGTTGACAACAGGTATGTTAAGATAGGATGATTCTATTATACCACTAGATGAGTTGCCTATTAAAAATTGGCAATTTTTTAATAAGCCAATGAAATCTTCATAAGGAATATTTTTATAAATAGAAAAACTTCTATTTTTAAAAATTTTTAGAGCTTTTATTATTTGCTGAAATCCAAGATCATTACATGGGTATATGCAAATTTTTTTGTGTGGCAACTTTTTTAAACTTTTAAGCGAATTAATTGCATATTGAAAATTAACTTTATCAGTCACATTTTCTGGGTGCAGCATAAATATGATTGGCTTTAAATTTTTTTCTATTTTGTATTTTTTAAAATATACTTCCCTTTTTTCAATCTTAACTTTTTTAAGTGAATCTATATGACTATCTCCTACATTATATACCGTTGATGGAGACTCCCCCATTTGGATCAATCTCTGCAATGATGATTTGTTTGAAACAAAATGATGGTCACTCAATTTTGTAATTGAATGTCTTATTTTTTCATCAATATTTCCAGATAAGTCACCTCCTTGAAAATGAAGTATTGGAACAGAAAAATTCAAACAAACTAATGATGTGATCAAACTTTCCATTCTGTCTCCATAAATCATCATTAAATCAGGTTTTGATGATTTAAAGAATTTAGATAATCTATTTAATAAAAAAGACATTGAGTTTGTTCTTTCATAAGCTGTTCCATTTTTATTAATATTTTTAATCTTAATTAAATGTTGATTATTAAAATTTTTGTCAATATTTTTTGAAGTTGAACCAAAATTTTTGTCTAAATGTTGATCAGTGACGATAATTTTAAGATCAAAATCATTTTGATATATTATTTCCTTGAGAAGAGGCTCCATTGCTTTAAAACCTCCCGCTTTACCTGTTAAAAAATAAATCTTTTTTTTATTCTTCACTTTTATTAAGCCTCCTTATTGGCTCAAAATCTAGCGATCTAAATTTGTAAAAATTTAATTCTAAATTTAAAAAATTCACATGTTGATATGATGACATGTGTGGGCTGATAAGATATTTATTTAAATGATTATATAGCATTGAAAATTCCAGCATCTTTTTGGGATTAGTTAAAAACCACAAATCTGATAAACCTTTTTCATGAGTTCTATTATTTTTTTTAATTTCAGCTTTATAATCATTTCTTGGTGCAGCGATATCATTATGATGAGACACAGTCATCTTTTCTTTATTAATCTCATCAAACTTAAAAGGAGTTAAAAAAGCAACATCTAGTCTAGTTAAAAAAACTAAATCATATTCAAATTGATTTAATTTTTGATGCTCATTCATCAACTCTATAGTTTTTTTTGTACTATACCACCTACTATAACTATTTTTACACCTTAAAAAATTTTTTTTGATATCTAGATCGTACTTCTTTTTTTTTAAAAAACTTAAAATATATCTAAAAGGAAAAAAAAATACATATTTTATTAATGAAAAATTAGTAATTGCATTTAATATAAAATTTTTTCTTTTTTCAATTATATAAGATTTTGGTTTATAAATTTCTAATAATTTTTCCTTAGCTTCGTAAGATTGAGAATGAATAAAAATATCATAATTTGATAATTGAGAAAAAACATTTTTTTTATAAAAATTATACGCTTCAATTGGATCTAATTGTTCACCTTCACCAAATTTTTTTGATTTACCACCAATCAAACCATAAAAACAAATAGCAACTCTCATTATAATTTTAGATCTTCAATCTTTAGTTTATAATTATTTTTTAACTTTTTTTTAATTTTTTTGCCAATAATGTTTTTAAAATTAGATGCTGGTATACCGTTTCCAGGACGTAAAAGTTTTATATCATTTAAAGTTATTAAATGACCTTTTTTTAAGTCTTTTTTTGTATACAGGCTTTTTGAAGCCCATACTTTTTGCTTTAGTTCCATTTCTGAGCTTATAAAATTTTTATTCTTAATAATTTTTTCTAAATTTCTTACTTTAGTTATTAAATCTTTAAATTTTTTTTTATCTAAGCTTACTTTCCAATCTTGTGAATTCTTAACATTAAATTTAATTGATAAATGTTTTTCAATAATCTTTGCACCATAAAGGATAGATGCTAAACAAGCTAGATCACTTGAAGTGTGGTCAGAGTAACCAATAGTTTTTTTTGGGAAAATTCTCTTATATTCTTTTAAAGCATGCAAATTTAAATTTTCGTAATTAGTTGGGTATATTGTTGAACAGAAGAGTATGGAATAGTTAGAAAAATTTTTTTTTTTAAAAAAATTTCTTAAAGCAATTAGATCTTTTTTTTGGTGTAAACCTGTTGATATAATTAAATGTTTTTTAAGAGGTATAAGTTTTTCTAAAAATTGAAAATTTCCAACTTCACCAGAGCCAACTTTTATAATAGGAATTCTTAATTTTGAGATCCAGGGAATTACACTTTCTGTATGAGGAGTACACAGAAATGTAATTTTCTTTTTTTTTGCATACGTATTTAATTTAGTTAAAAAATTTAGATTTACTTCTTTTTTCTTATATCTCTTAAACCATTCTTTAAACCGCTTATCTACTAAATCTTCTGTAATATATGCTTGAAATTTAACCGCATCAGCACCAGAATATTTTGCAGCATCTATTAACTTTTTTCCAAGTGAAAGTGATCCAAAATGTCCAACACCAGCTTCAGCAATTACAAAAATTTTTTTTTTATCAAATAATTTTTTCATTTATCATTTTTGTTTCATAAAGTTTCCTTAATGAATTGTTCTTTTTAATTAGTGGTTTAGACTTTTTTTCATAATTTTTTAAAAACCTTTTTTTACCAGTTTCCACTTCAGGGTCAGTCAAGTTATAGATATTTTTTTTGACATATTCAAATTTCCTTTTATATAAAATCGACTTTGCTAAAAGAGCACCTTTTTTATTAACAAATCTTGGAAAATTTTTGTTTAATAAAACATTAAAATAATCTTTTTTATTTTTACATTTTATAGCGAGCTTGAAATCACTGTAATAAGTGTTTGAGGTAATTATAGGTTTTTTTCCTGCTGCTGCATACTCTAAACCGATTGTACCACGTGAAGTTACTATTTTATCTGCATGGTCTAAAATTGTTTTTGTACTTATATAATTAGGTAACACTGTAATATTATTAAAATTATTTTTTTTAATTAGTTTCTCAACAATATTTTTTTCTCCTAAACGATCACCAGCCGGATGTGGCTTTACAATCCAATAAAAATTATTTTTATCTCTTAAAAAGTCTGCTGTTTTCATAAATTCAATAAAAAAACTTTCAAATAAAAAATCTCCATATATATGATTTGCATCTTTAAATGCATGAATTGCAAAAACACAAATTGGTTTAGAAAAATTTTTAAAATTTAAAACTTTATAAAGTTCTTTTTTGGAATAGTTTTTTTTATTTTGAAAAGCTCTATAGATATCCCATTTTTCTTTTTTCATTGATTTCATATAACTTTTTTTTAAGGTAATTTTTTTTGGTTTTATTCTTGAAAGGTAATATTTTTCTACAATCATTTTGTTATTTTTTTTTTTTCAAAAAATTTTTAATTATAGCACTCTTAAGATTATAAAACCCATTTTTAATATCTTTATATCTTTTAAAAACGTATAATTTACTTCCTCCCAAGAAAACACATTTGATATTTTTTTTTAAAAAAAATCTTGTAGCTATACTTGAAAGTGTAGCATAACTAAAAGATGTAACGATTGCTAAATTAATATTT
>MDSV01023440.1_pt1 | contig 27532 bp, 49 predicted proteins | sample 810851 | NCBI WGS metagenome assembly MDSV01 (sample SAMN05326640, study PRJNA326480) | marine metagenome | isolation source: seawater | place: Atlantic Ocean: North East | collected 2012 | reverse complement strand
TTGATAGACTAAGGGAGGACTGAATATGGCTGGACAGATGCAAGAACAATTTCGACAAAAAATGGAACACTACTTTACGAAAAAATACACTCAAAAGGATGCAGAAATGCGACCAGAGCTTGTCAAACCCCACATGATTGGCAAGCCAGTGTGGTACGATAGCGCAGGGGAGCTTCAAGTCGAGGCTATCGCAAAGCGTTGCAATGTTGAACCGGGCGTGATTCGTACCAATTTTGAAAATTGGAAACGTGCTGGAGGCAAACCGCCAGTAGATCAACCACAAAAAGTGGAAAGACCACAAGCTAGTTCGCTTCAAATTGAAATGCCAGAGCGTTCTGCGCCCTCAACTGGAGGGTCAAGCTTTGAGGATGATTTGCGCTCAACGATTGAAACTACGCGATTACTCAAGGAAATGGAAGGGCAAAACAACGGCCCCCAACCACAATACCAAGATTACAACGGCATCGCAGCAATTATCAGTGCATTGAAACCCAGTAGTGGTTCAGAAACAAGTACGATGGCGTTGATCGCAAAAATGCAAGAAAATGCTACTGCTCGACAACAAGAAAGTTTTCAGCAAACCTTGGCAATGCAGAACAACACAACCAATGTCATGATGCAAATGATGAGTCAAAATACCAACATGATGCTTGGTCTTTTGCAAAATCAACAAAAACCTGCAACAGACTCAAAACTGATTGACTTTGCATTGTCAAACTTGATGAATCCGCCCACTTCTGTTGAAGATGGATTGATCAAAGAGTTCGTGAACTCCGGTCAAGCAGCAGATGTGGCAAAAGCCATTGGCGATGGGGTTGCTGGAGTAATGGCTGCGAGAGCAGTTCCAACAACTCAACAACCAACTTACCTGCAACAATCCCAAGCTCCGCAAATGGCTGCACCACAAATGGAAGCCCCACAACCACAACCTGTTCAAGAACAACCTCAAGCGACTCAAAGTGGGCCAACAAAGGAAGAGAAATGTTCAGCTCTGATGCAACGCTTCTACGACAACTTATCTGATGATTTCAAGCAGAATCAGCAGTACATTGAAGTTTTGGGTAGGCAAGTGGAGATCGCTATTGACATTTCAGAGGAAAGCACTCCTGATTTGCAACAACAAATGATGTTGGCTGAAAGAAACATGAATCTGATTGTGAACTTGAGGCCGATCTGCACTCAAGTAAAGCACATCGCTGATGGCGTGACACCAATGGATGCCGCCGTTGGCTACCTCAAGAACAACCCAATATCGCAAACCTTTGCAGGTAGCGATTACGATTCCCTGATGAGTCTTCTGACTCGATTCACAAATGCTGACCCTCCAGGACAGAAGATGCTGGCCTGGGATGTTGAGTATTTGAGAACGAGCAAAGCAGAATACGTTGTGAAAACACTGCTAGAAGAACTTAACAGGGGGTGATTGATATGGCAAAGGACAAAGTATTGAACTACGGATATGACATGAGAAGAACGATTATGCCACGATGGATTGGCGATACAGTGAGTATCAGGGCATCGTGGGTTGAAAGACTAAGAGAGTACACCGCAGCAGAAGGTTATCATCTCGGAAAAATCATCAAATTCATTCAGAAGGGTTTGACAGACCCATCAGTTGAAGGATTTGGAGATGATTGCTTGGAAAGTTCATTGACGAGCGCACAAGAATGGGTTCTCTTGAACATCTATCTTGGATCTGAAGTGCCAGATGTTCTTCGAAAGAAGGGCGAGGACGAGAAAGCACCAGAAATGCTAGAACTGCCGGAAAGCTTTCAGCGTTCAGATTTCGATCCATTGAGGATTGTTCAACAAATGAACCCGCTTGCTTTCCTTCCTTCAAAAAAGGGGAAAGCAACTGAAGAACCATCAGATGTTGCAGAAGCTACTGAAGATGGTGATGAAAGTGCTGCGTGAAGTACAGGACATTGTTGATTTTCTCAAGAAGATTGTCATTGCCGTAGCTTTTGGCTACGGTTTTTGGTGGCTTGATAAGCATCACGAAGAACTTCTTCTTCCAGTTTTGATGAGTATGACTGTTCTATTTGTGATCCAGGTTTTTGAAAGGTTTGAAGATGTGCTAGAAGACATGGATCGACTTCGAGTGACGCAGCTCACTTGGATTGCCGAAACTGGAGGTGATGAAGATTCCGAGAGCAGCGATTACGAATGATTTTGCCTTTGGTGATGGAAGCGATGATTATTGGGAAGAAGATTTTGACATTGATGTGTCAAAAGAATCAGATGATGGCGATACGCAGATACGAACCACAAGAGGTGTGAACTACACAACTTATGTCAAGGCAGATAGTCCTAACCAGGAACGTCGCCAATTGATTGTAAAAGCAACATTGTTTGCGATTATTTTCGTTCCAAGTATCGTCTTTGCGTTTCCACCGACAGAGAGTTATGTTTTACTTGGAATAATGGCTTTCACCTTTGCGACGAACTTTGCGATCACACTCATGTCAGCTAACCTTGAGGACAAAGCTACAAGCCTTGAACTCAAAACGGACACGTTGTTGGACGAACTCAATTCTGCTGCATCAACGCTTCGCAATTTTCAAAAGAGTTTGGAAACAATTGATTTGGATTCATTGAAGGAAAATGTGCAAAATGCACGGACTGATCTGGAACCCTTGATGGAACGACTTTCAAACCCCTCACTGACACGCATTGTTCAAAGCATAGAGGCTTTGATTGACTATGCCGAAGACATTGACTTTGACAAGATTGACAAATTGCTTGGTTCATACAAGCGTAGTGGCGAAAACTTGGCACTCGTAGCACCAGTTCAAGAAACGGATGTTTGGTTTGAAGATGAAGTTCAATTGAACGAAGAAGATGTCGATCCATACGATGATGATTTCTTCCCTGAAGAAGAATACAGCGATGAGTTTCTTCCTTAGCTCCAGTCCACAATAAGGTTTGGATCGCTTGAAGAACCTGCAAGAACGTAGGCATTCACAGTTTTCTGCCTTGGGCGGTGTCCTTTTGGCATGACAATCTTCTTTGTACCGACCTTTACGAAGTCAGAGTGCTTGAAGATGCCACCAACCACGTCTGGAGTGAGGTGGGAGGGTACTCCTATCCCATCAATTACATCTTGAACGCATACATCTGTATTTGATGCAAGAAATTCTCTCGCCCAGTTCCGGGCTTCATTGATGTAATCTTTTTTTGGATCGGGTCTTGCTTCTTTGCCAGGTTTGAGATTCACTGATTCAATTTTTTCGATGAACATTTCCTTGACTTTTGGTGAAGGGGATTTCAAAAAAACTGAAATCGCCTCCCAAATTTGTTCTGCGTGATCTCTTCGCATTTAGAAAACCTCAATCTTCATCGGTGTCCCAAAGAGCTACTATTTCGTCGATCATGTCAAGCCATGACGACCATCCTCTTTCATGACGGATTCGCATTAAACGAAGTTTTGTTGGATGTGGAACATTTCTTACCATGATGCACACGGATTTTACGGGTTTTAGACGGGGTTGTTCGTCTTCGCTCATGGTTCTGCTAAGGGGTTCCGCTATTTCAAACCTGCAACCATGCAACGGTGCAACGGGCAAGGTTAAACATCACAGACCGCTTGGCAGAACGCATGGGAGTTACTGATGATGTCATTGAAGACACAAAACAAAAACAGTTCATTCTGTGTGCAGTACAATCCGATGGCACCGTGACGAAGGTGCTAGTGGATTCCAACGGTAAAATCCAAACTGTAAGTTCGTGAGGTGATTGAATGGGCGTGACAGACGATGTTATTGAGGACGACAAACAACAACAAATCATCCTAGTCGGAGTGCAATCTGACGGAACGCCTACGAAGGTGCTTTGTGATTCAAACGGAAAGCTTCAGATCAGCAGCGCAGGGGGCGGTTCTGGCGATATTGAAGGAGTAACGACAGCCGCAAATTCTGGTCTTGATGGCGGAGCCACATCAGGCACTCCAAGCTTGACCCTGGACATCAATAATCTCACTGCTGCGGCTATCGCCAGTGGGGATCAGATTGCGTTTTCAGACGAAGGCGAAACGGGCGACCCAACTCGAAAGGAATCAATTGATGATATTGCAACCTTATTCGCAGGTAGCGGGCTAACGGCTTCAAGTGCCGTTCTGTCTGTTGGAGCTGGAACTGGCATAGATGTAGCGGCAGATGCAATTTCAGTGGATGTTTCTGATTTCCTTGCGAATGGTGCCGACAACAGGATTGTTACTGCGGCAAGTGCTGATAGCTTGAATGGAGAAGCAAACCTCACGTTTGATGGCACGATTTTGGACATTACAGGGAACATTCAGATGGCTGAAATTTCCACACCGTCTGCGGTTGCAGATCACGGAAAGATTTACCCTCAATCAACAAACAATCTCTTCTTCCAGGACGGCGCAGGTGCGGAAAGGGTTGTAATGCTTGGTGGAACACATTCTATTTGGGTTCCAGCCGAAGCTATCACACCACGATCGAACGCAGGTTGTGGAGCTTTGACTACTACTGCTGCTGCATCTGCGGGACAACCTGACATCAGAGGACTTGGTTTTGATACTTCATCTGATGAACATGCACAATTCACGGTTGCTTTTCCAAGGACTTGGAACAAAGGCACAATAACTGCACAATTTTACTGGACGGCCATAGCTTCTGGAAGTGGAACGGTTAGTTGGGGCTTCCAGGGCGTAGGGATGGCAAACGATGATCCGTTCGGTGCGGCTTTCGGAACGGCTGTGGTGACTCAAGACACTTTGACGGCTGTAAAAGATGTTCATGTGTCTGCTGTATCATCTGCGATTACCATCGCTGGCTCACCAGGCCATGATGAACTGGTGACATTCCAGGTTTATCGAGATGTTTCAGCAGACAACTTAGGAGTTGATGCCGTTCTTCTAGGAATCAAGATATTCTACACGATTGCACAAGGAAACGAAGAGTCTGGCAAGGATGTGTGATTGTGTCTTTTGCTTTTCGCGTACAGGGCAGTAGGGCCACTAGAGGCGACCCGCCTTTGTCACTGGCTTTGAGCGTCACTAGCACAGACATAAACGTTGATTTGGGTTCAATACCACCCGATCAATCTGGAAACATTGACACAAGTGCAGGGGCGGCAGATTCAACAGGCACAGCGACAGGGGGAGATGGTAGCTACTCATTCGCATGGACTATCACGGAGTTGTCAGACGACGGTTCAGGTGGCAGTGGTTGTGTGGTTTTGAGCGAGGGTACAAAGACAAACGCCCAGTACAACACAGCAACATTCAGGGCAACAAGAGCAGCACTCATAGATGGTTTTGGGAACCCAATTGAACCCCCCCCAGGTTTCAATCAGGCATCGTATCGGTTGCGGTGTACTGTCACAGACGGCAATGGTGATACTGCGACAGCAGATTACACGGTGAATGTGAGGGCTGCATGATGAATGCAAAACAAAAGCTCCCAATTACACCAGGATCGGTAATCAAACGGAAAATGGCGAAAGTCGGTGCATTTCACTACGGTATTGCTTCGGATCAGCAAGATGATGAAGGCGAACAGATGGTGTATCAGTTTGGAGGGCCAATCGAAAATCCTCCAGAAAAAATGGGTATGTGGGCGAAAATTGGAGATCGCTGGTTGAGTACCCAAGAAGACATGTTCACTACCGATGCAGTTTCTTCGGTTAAGCTGTCCACATTCGCTGACGGAAAAAACATTGAAGTTGTACAACACGCTCAAAATCCTCAAGAAGCTGTAAATCGGGCAAGAACACTTCTCGGTCAAACAGGGTACAACCCCTTAACGAGAAACTGTGAACACTATGCGCGTTGGGCTTGTGCCGGTGATTGGAAATCAGATCAAGTCGCTGGTGCAGCAAATGTCGCAAAGCTTGGGTTCCTTGGTATTTTTGGAGTTGCAGGTCTGTGCTATTTGCTCTATGACAAAATCCGAAGGCGTTAAGGTGGAAAGTTTGTTCTTCTGTGTATGCGCGCCCAGTTGATACACGGAGATTCGCTAGAAAGTTTGCAAGAACTGGAAGATGAAAGTGTCCAGTGCATCGTAACCAGTCCACCGTACTGGCATCTTGCAAACTACGGGTTTGAAGAACAGATTGGCGTTGAAGATACGCCAGAAGAATACGTTTCTCGCCTTGCTGATGTTTTCGATCAAGCCAAGCGTGTTTTGCGTAAAGACGGTTTAATGTTCCTCAACATTGGAGATACCTACTACGGTAGTGGCGGCAGTGGGGGCGATTTCCAAAAAGGAGGCTTGAGAGAAACACACAGACCATACAGGCAACCACGAAAAAATCACGAATACCTGAAACCCGGTGATCTTGTCGGCATTCCTTGGATGATAGCGATGGAGCTTCAAAGAAGAGGTTGGTATTTGCGGGCTGATTGCATTTGGAACAAATCACAGCCGTTTCCTGAATCCGTTCTCTCACGGCCAAGGAAAGCTCACGAATACGTCTTCATGTTCAGTAAATCATCCTCATCCAGGTATTTTTTTGATTCAACAGCAGTTCGCATGAACGACAAACACATCACAACCAATTGGGCTGGACCTTCTTCAAAAAAACGACACAAATCACACCCTGCGCCAATGCCGGAACACATCGTCAGGCTTGCAATCTTAGCCGGAACGCCCAACGGCGGTTCGTGCCATGCTTGTGGAAAGCCATACAAAAGGATGGGGCCACGATGGTTCCATCTGGAAAGTCATGTTCAGAAGTGGGGAAAGTCATGCAAGTGTGAAGAGAGCATCCCTGTTGCCCCTGTTGTCCTTGATCCGTTTTGTGGAACCTCAACGGTGGGTCTGATTGGAATGGAATACAATTGTTCTTTCATTGGCATTGATGGGAATGAGGATTACATCAAGGAAAGTGAAAACGACATAGGGGTTATACGACGAAAACACTTCGGGAAAAACATAGCGAGAGGGATTTTAGTCAATCTTGGCAAGGAAATCAAGGAAAGGGAGTTCTGATGAAGAGGTATTACATCAAAACCGATGGAGCTTCAAGAGGCAACCCTGGCCTTTCGGGATATGGCGGTGTCATTGAGGATGAAGACGGTAAAATCTTGCTTGAAGTGAAGGGTTTTATGGGTAAAGCGACAAACAACGAAGCAGAATACAAAGGCATCTCTTTCACCTTAGCGGCATTGGCAAGCTTGTTGGGAGGCACTGCTTCAGAGGATTTCAACGGATTTGACGTAAGTGTGATTTGTTTTTCAGATTCACAGCTTGCAGTGCGCCAACTCAACGGGCAGTACAAAGTGAGTGAGAAATTTCAAGACATTCATCGAACGATCCTGGAAATGAAAGAGAAGGTCTTCAAAGACGTTACTTTCAACCACATCCCCCGTACAGAAAACTCGTTGGCTGATCGACTCGCTAACGATGCAATTGACGATCACTTGAGAGCTATTGGAAGTGAGTAAAATGAGCGACTGGTTAAACAAGTTTGTAGCAGAAAAGAAGCTGGAAGAACAACCATTGGTTGAAGAAGAATTCGAAGAACAAGAATTTGATGAAGAATTCCAAGATCAGCCTACCATCGCTGATGTGAACGAAATCATGATTTCACTCAAGAACATTTGGGAAGAAAACAAGTTCATTGTGGCTTCAATGAATGCTTTGAATGAAGAATTGAAAGCTGGTCTTTCACTTCTGCAAAATAAGATTGACAATATCAAGACGCACACACAAACTCAAATTGACGCATTGGACGACAAGGTTACTCGATCTATGCTCGCTATGGAGGATGGAAACGAAAAACGCGCCCTGCTGTTCGCACAGGCACTTGAAGAAATCAACGACCTTGTTGCTGATCCAGACCAAATGACGGATGTTTTCAAGGTTGCACCGGACATCGCTATGGAAGCGATTGAAAGAGATGCACAGGGAGAACTCAACGATGCGAAGCCGTTTGATCCAGACGACGAGATTTTCCTTCCCGAAAGCGTTGAAGACGAAGTTGCAAAGGAAATCGCACACATTCCAGATGATGAGTTTGACGAACGCCAAGAAGAAAACCGACGTTTAGAAAATGCTGACCCCGTAATTGAAGAAGAAGCAGTAGTTGAGATGGACGAGCTTGGCGTTGGAGAGATTCAAACCCTCACTGTTCCTGAAGAATTGCCAGATTACACCGAAGAAGACTACAACGTCGTCATGAACTACATCAACGGTGAAATCAAGTGGGGCGACATGATGAAACATGCAGGTGGAATGAGAGCCGCCAAAGAGATGGTTGATCCTGTCAAAGCCTACATGGGTATTGATTGAACACCGTTTGTTTGATAGGGTGGCCTCCCCTGTCAGTGGTGAGGCACATGGTAGATTACACGGACGATTGGGTTTCCCTTTTCCGTGAAAATGTCGGGAAAAGACGCATCCCTGATGCAATTTTTCTCAAGGTGGCTCTTGTTCTAGGAAAACCAGAATCATCAAGGTACAGGAAACCCGACAAACGTTCGGTAACGAAGCTCCTTGATTCAATGGAGGCGAACCAAAAGGAAAACAGCGTCAGCCCTGGAGAAGCTGTTGGAATGGCAGCAGCGCATAGCATGGCCGAATCATACACGCAGAAAACACTTCGAACATTTCACTACGCAGGTTTGGTCGGAAGCCTCAATCCAGGAGAGGACATCAAGAAATTGGTTGATCTGTCTTCAACGATGGCGACGAGATACACTGTTGCACTTAAACCAGAATACAGGATGAATCTGAATGAAGCTGAAAGGTTAGCCAGCAAAATCCAGCGATGGAAAATAAGTGAAATGTTTGACATGGACATTGACCTTGGAATAGAAGACCGTCTTACCGATTTGCAACAAAGGATTCGGGATTTTGATGATGAAGACAAGTATGATGGAGATTCTGACGAATTTACAGAAGAGTTTCAAGCGTTGATGGATGAGAGGAATGCCTTTTACCAGCAAGCTACGGATTTGCTTGTTTCAAACGCTGAAAACGCTTACACCAACCTCGTCACAATCAGGCCAAAGGAAGATGCTTTGGTGACGATCAGCATGGACGAATTGAAATTGCAACTTGAAAACATGCTCATTGGGGCCACCGGAGATAGAAAGTCGTCGGAGGATTGGGACTTCAGCCCCATCTCAATCACAAATCAAGGAGACAAGATTATCGTCGCAATACCGAGGAACGTTCTTGCGAGAAGATCTGTCAATGGTATGTTGCTTTCCTACATGAATTGCGTGGAGGGGGCGGAGTTCTGCCGGGGTTGCAACAATGTTCTTTCTGTTTTGAGCGTTGGCAGAGTCAAGGATCGAACAGAGCGTTTCGTTGTGAACGAAGAAATAGACGACACTGCCAAGGAACATTACGAAAAGGTCTTGACCGTACTAGAAACAGAAGCCATTCGAGACGATGTTGATTTTGATTCTGAAGATTTTTTAGATCAGCGAATACGGAAGAATCCACCGTTGGAAGGAGAAGAACTTGAACAAGCTCAAACCGAAGCCTCTGCAATGGTGAAGGTTTCAGGAAGTCCAGATGATTTGTTTTTCTCATTGAAAGAACGCTATCCCAACTGGAGAAACTGCCAGGAATGTGGAGGTGGTTGGTGGAATGTTTCTGCTGGTGTTGCAAAAGTCAAGGATTACAGCATTGAATCTCTTGAACAGGCATTACAGGCTGATGCAAGTGAATCATCTCAAAAGGCGAATAAAATCTTTGCACAAATTGAAACGAATGAAGATTATTTGCGTTATCCGTTCGCATGGAAAAACCACCAATTTGAACCTCCAACACCAGAAATATCGTATGCCTTCAACACAGTGACGACCGACCTTCTCCCATGCAACCCACTACCAGGAGAGTATTATCTGGAAGTTGCAGTTGTTGATGAAACGAATGTCTGGAAGGGTTCAAAGTTCTGTGCTGGACACTTTGCACACATTACAGGGCAACATCACGACAAGGGTTTCAGTGAGCCTTCATTCATTGAAGCTGACCCAACTAGGAGCTTGACGACCAATGTTATTCAAATTGAAAGGACTCTTGGTATTGAGGCGGCAAGACAGATGATTTACCAATCAATGACCCAACTTTATACAGGAGGGCAATGGTTGAAAGGTTTCGATATGAGGATTTCCGATCGACACATGTTGCTTGTCGCTGACAACTACACATCTACGGGTAGATTGCTTGGCGCACCAGGATCAAACGCTTCCATTTCTGGCTTGAATGCGGCTAAGGGGCTGTCAGGTTACGAATCGGCGGTGTTGGCAAAATCTACCTATGAACGACCGACGGATGTTATCATGAAGAAGCGTGGAGCCGCAGCACCGATGGGATTGGTTGATCCATTGATTGAACCAATGAGCGCACAAATCGTTGGTTCTGAAATGAAAATTGGAACAGGTATGCACTTTGATGAGGGAAGATACGCCACAGAATACCTCTACAACGCCCGCTACGCCTCTCAATGGTTTGAGGCGGCATACATGAGCCTCTTGGAATTGTTTCGCCCGTTAGGGCTTTCCCTGCAAGCGGCAGAGAATGTCATGAATTTGGCTCCCGAACATGAACTCTACCCAAAGAGAGTGTATGAGTCCGATGATTACAAGGAAGCACTGAAAGAATTGAAAGAAGCTAAAGCCGAATACGACAAGTATCACGGCAAGGTGATTGGTGTCCTTCAACTTGATGAAATGCTGATGAAAGCAAACAAAAGGTCTGTTCAACCAAAGCGATGAGCGATGTATGATTGAAGACCGGGGTTGGAATCAACCTTTGATTTCTTTTTGAGTGTCTTTACGACTTTGACTTCTGTTTCAGCACGTGGAACTTCTTCTTTGACTTCTTCGAGTGGAGCTTCGTTGAGAAGTTCAGGTGGGAGATCGTATTCGTTCGCCTTGTATCGCTTCCAAAGTTCGGAAATCTCTTTTTGAGGCGTACCCTTGTGGGCTTTGCGGAAATCATTGTAGGTTAGACGCATGATACGCTCAAGGGATTCCGCCATTTGAAACCTTTCAATAACTCGTCGCGCCAAAAAAATGAGGGCCATGCCCTCAATAACTCGTCGCGCCAAAAAAATGGCCGAGACAATCCGTATGATTGCCTCGGTCGTAATCTTGGGTAGGTTTGGCTTCAAAGCCACCAGGAGATTTCGTCCCACATTCCATCTCCAGCAGAGAAAAGCTTCCGTGAGTAGGTGTCTTTTCTCGTTGGTTGGCCCATTGGGGTGTTTCTTCTCCTTGCAGCAGTGTAAATGTCGATGTAGATTCTGCCTCTGCTGGTGTAGCTCACAAGTTTCCCTGCATCGTACACCGTTTTCTTTTCGTCAATTTCAGGGACGACGTTCATGTCGTAGTTCACGAATTGGACTCCACGAAGTACGATGTGCTTGTGACGGAACAGTCGATCCTCGCCTTTCTCTTTGACGAGTTCGTCAAAAACCCACTTCAACCAGCCATCAAACTCGTTTTCGTCGGTTTCTTCTCCATCCATGCGTTCGTATCGGATGTCCAAGTGTTGTAGTTCAAACTTCTTTGGCATTTTCTCGCACATCTTTCGGATGTACACATCATCAACTTGGCGGCCAACTTCGTGACCTTCTCGCCAGTCTCTTTCTTCCATTGGGTAAAGTTGGACTTCACATCTCCAACCCGCATTGTCGGCAGGTAATCCTGATGAAGTTGGATTGGAGGTTTTTATCTCCATCACAACCGCATTTCGGACAAAAGTTGAGATCTTCCAAATCAATTATTGCGATGCTTTTCTTTTCAAAGCTCATTGGGTAATTCTTGACAGTTCTTTGTCAATTTTATCTGATTCGTTCCGGGTCTTCAAAATCAATAGGTAGGTAAAAATTGACGTATTCTGGACCGAGATCTGTGATTCTTTCAATGATTTCAGTTCTCCAGCTTGCGCCATCTTCCTCACTCCACATGTTGCTGTGGATGTCGTTCAGTAGTTCCAGGTATCTTGCCAAGAACCAGTCAAGGTGGTCTTGCATACTCCATTTAGGGGCATCATTTTGTTCCATTGGGTAATTCGCTTCAACTGAAGCATTCAAGGTCGCGAGGAAAGCTCCACCAAGGTTTAGCTGAATCCTCTGTGTTGATCAGGTCAAGACAAATAAAATCAAAATTGTTGTCTTGGCAAAGAGATTTTGCTTCTTCAATGGCTGCTTTGATGTTTTCTTCGGTCAAGTTCGTAGGATAAATCAGTTCTTCAGTGTCAATGTGGTCTTCATCATCAAAGAAATGTACTATCCAAAATGGTTTCTTGCTCATTGGGTAGTTCACTTCAAGCTTTATTCGGCAATTCAACAGTTTTCGGGAACGGTAGGGCATCTTTGAATGTCCTTCGTGTTCTCTTCTTCTCATCGCCTATCGCCCAACAATATACATGATTGCCAGGGTGCTTGACTTTCGTGAAAGAGGATTCAGCTCTTGCCACGTATTGCTTCCATGTTTCATCAGCGTGTTTTCCACCAATGTACTTGTTGAGCATTCGTTTGACATAACCGTTGCCTCTTTCTCCGTTCTTCAGCTTGCAAAGTGTTCGATCTGTGATGATAACACCGTTGGGTGCCATCTTCTTGGTTTTGCTTGAGGTTCTTCCGATACATCGTCCGTTGTGAGCTTGATAGATTGTGCCGACATGTCCTGGCATGACAACATCTCCGTGTGCGTTGAAACGCACGATTGGATCAGATGTAGCCATGACAGCTTTCAGTTCAGGCAACTCTTGTTCAAGCAAGTTGAACGATTGTGAGAGGAACCATGTTTCGCCGTTGGCGGGAACAGTTTCGTGCAAAACAAAACGTCCGAGGTCAATCCCTTCGGTTTTGTCCATGTTAAGCCAGTGAGGTATCACATTCTCGTTGTTGGGAACCGTGTATGCTGCAACTCCAACCAGATCGTGCAAACCCCAATCGTTGTCTCGAAATAATCCGACAGTGACTCTTGGTGGCGGGCATGACCCGGAATAGTGGTGCTTGTTCACGAATTCCTTAGCAACCTTCTTTGGAATCACTTCAGCGAAGTAGCCGTCACGATTCACTTGGATTGGTTCTCCTTCTGGCCTGTACGATGCGCGATGGTCGCGCCAACGTTGGCAAAGTTTCAGTTCTTTCATTGGGTAAGTTGGTTTCACCAATCATGTGTTGTGGCATAGTCTTCAAGGATTTCAAAAATGCCCTTCAGAGCCATGATTTCAACAGAGGTGATTCCCTCTCTTTTCATCTTCTCAACTGTGTTTCCAGTGATGGTATCGTACCAGACGAGAACTCGCATGATTTGACGAGTAAGAGTCGGCCCGTCAGGTCCATCCCAGGGGCCGGTGTTCTCGTTCATCCACTCATCGAATCTCTTGTGTAATGTGTTCATTGGGTAATTTGCTTTCATTCTCCGAGGATTTTGTACACATCTCGGATGAAGCTTCGTAGTAAGACCGGATCGGCTGCTTCCATGTTGTTTGCATGTTCTCGAATGAGTTGGCGCAATCTGTCCAACTCACTTTGCAGGGTCACAATCTTCAGTTGTCCTGGTGGTAGTTGCTTTGGGATTCTGTTCAAGGTTTCCATGACGTGTTCCCATGTGAGGGTGCCATGAACAAACGGATAGTCTTCTTCCCAAATCTTCATCCAATCCTGTCCAGGAAAGTCTGCTTCAATTTCTTCTTTCACTTGTTCCGGTTCTGCGAAAGCAAGTTTTCTGGCATGACCCAAATCCTCGTTGTAGCCGCACATCGCTTCGTACACGGATAACGCCAGATTGTATCGTACAACCATTTCTGCGTCCGTGCTTCTCATGTTTTGCAAGGCCATTTCAAGAACTTCGATCTTTGTTGCCATATTTCTGTTTTCTTCTAGCAAGAGCTGGTATTCTTGATCCAGCCCATCGTATTCGCTACTCATTGGGTAAATCGGTTTCATTCCAAACCATGATTTTTGTTATACTGGTATGCAAATTCATCAAACACGCCATCATTATCATCAAGATCTCCAAACATGCACAACAGATTCCAGGCTTCATACACACTTTGTTTGTGAGGCCAAGATTCCTTATCAGGGTATAGCTTATCCATTGCTTCATAGATTGTGTCTGTGATAAGTTCAACTGCGTTTCCAAGTGATTCACTCGTCAGTTTTTCTTCGGTCATTGGGTAAATTGGGTTCACGCATTGGGAACTTCTTTGATGTCGTTGTGGTCGTTGTCTTGCCAAACAACATCACGATGTCCACGCTTCAAATTGATTGCTTCAAGATTCAATTCTTCTTCGCATTCAATTTGTGTTCCATCGTTCATTTCAATCACCAGTGTTCCCCACTTGATCCAGCATTTCTTGACGTTTGCACGGTCAAGGTCTTCTGGTAGCTTTATCGTGTGCCATAGGTTGTAGCGCATTGTAATCTGTGTTGCTTCTCTAGGTATTTCCATTGGGTAAGGGGGTTTCACTCTTGATCGTCTTCAGAGTCTTCCCAAATCCAGTCGCGATACGAAGTTCGTTCGCCTTCTTGGTATGGGACACTTGCAATCAAATAGTTCATTCGATTAACCAATCTGAAACCTTGGCCGATGTACGATACTTCTCCATTATCGCACAATGTCCAGATGTACGCCGGGTCTTGTTGCCTGACGTATTCTAGTTCTTCCCCGTAGGTTTCAAAGTACATAGGATAACCGTATTCACTGTGTTTTTCTGGATCATACGTTTCTCCCTCTTGGTATTCGGTGCCAATGTGATTGAACACTGGCTTGTATTTTTCATAGAAAAGATCGCTATCTCCTTCTCTTCCCATTGGGTAATTGCTTCTCAAGCAAAGGTTGATTCCAGGTATTCAATGCCGTCAATGATTTTCATGTTGTACTTTTCTTCAAGTTCGTCATAAACAGCTTGTTCGCACCAATCCCAAATCTTACAGGCATACCTATCAATATCGGAGAAGGCGACGATTTCTCGCCCATCCCACTCAAGTACACCCCAATTTCCTTTGTAGTTGTTGGCTTTTTCATACGAATCAATTTTAGATTGGGTTTCATCAGAGAACGCGCAGTTGTAGCCCATCCCTGTAATCTCTTTTGGAGGCATTTCCGAAGTCAAAGCAAAAACGCCATCGTTTTCACTTTTGATCCATTCGGCAATCAATCCATCATTCCAATCTCTCGTAACTTCCACATCAACAAGAACTGCGGTGGCATCAATGATGTCGTCCATGTGATCTTCCCGCAGTACATACCGATGTATGCCTTCGTTTTCGTATTCTTGAATGTCTTTTTCATCCATTGGGTAGGTGAGGCTTCAGTTCACTGAATTCTCTTCAAAGAACTTCTGAATGTTGTCAAGCTCGTACTTGAGTTCTTCTCGAAATCCTTCGATTGTTTGATAATCGCCATCGGAATAGACTCGGAAAAACATGACATAGACATCACTGCCTTCTCTCAATTCTCCGTTTGCAACCTTCATACGTCCACACAAGTAAGTGTAGGGTTCTGAATCATCATCCCAATGGATGTTGGTCGCAATTTTTCCGTAGCATTCTTCGATCTGTGTAATCAAGTCTTGACTTGCTTCCCACATTCGTCCTCGTTCGTTCATTCTGGAAATACTTCCCATTGGGTAAAGTTGTTTCAATTCAGGAAGCTCACGTCGTAGCCGTGTTCCTTCAGCTTTTCACCGATGTAGTCCGGCAAACTGAAGATTCCGTCATAGTCGGTCAGTTTTCGATTGTCGTCAAACCAAAGGCCACCACTTGCATTGTGTAGCCCTCCATCGCCGTCAATCTGCCACCAACCTTGTTTTCTTTCATCATTTACGCTGACGATCACGTTGAACTCAACATCGGGGTAGTCTGGTCCAACTTGCCCGAATGAGTTTTGGTAGGTGATCGACCGTTTTACGGTAAATTCTTCTCTCATTGGGTAAATTTGTCCTCGTTCATTGGGTAAGTGATTCTCAAGCGTGTTTCCACAATGCTTTGCCGTTTGAAGCGCAAGCTCTCACGATCGAGGCCGCACTACTTGGCGAGTTGAAGGTAACGTCGCAAGTAAATCTGAAAGTATCGCCCACCTTTTCAAGCGCACCGTTTTGAATCAGTTGGATTCTTCTACGGATGTCGCTCAATCTCCAGGACGGGCGAGCTTGAAAGTTGGCTGTTGATCCTTCAAGTACAACAAATTGGTTTCCCTCAAGTTGTTTCCCAAAGGCTTCTACGCCGTTTTTCAGTTTGAGTTCCAAGACCTCTCTGTTGTAGTTCTCTTCGGACAACCATTCTCCTTTGTTTGACATTTGAAGAACCTGCATTCCAGATCCTTTCCATGCGTGGGAGAATACCACAGAAACCGATGGTTGCCTTGCAGCACCGCCAGCTCTTGCGTTTGGTCCACCAAAATCAAGTCTGCCTCTGAATATCACAATATGCGAGGCGTTTGGAAAAATGGTTTCATGCCAGTACATGTTTGAGGTGTAAGCCGGTATGAGCAATACTACTCGATCGGCTTCACCACTTTCAACTGACTTCCAAGCTTTCTGAACCCAATCCTTGATCGTGGTCTTGTCTTCTTGTTTGACGTATGGTGGATTGCACCACACGCGTCCTTTCCATTCTTGTTCTAGGGAGTTCATTTCTTTGTCGTAAAACAATTCAACGAGATGGTTCTCTTCACTTGCGGCGGCATCAAGCGTAAATGGCCCAAAACGTTCATTCAAAGCTTCAAACACCGCTTTGGGTGTCCAGAAGTCATTCTTCTTGCTGTTCGGGAACTGCTTGTTTTTCGCCCAGTTCTGAAAATCTTTCTTTTGAGTTGATGTAAATTCATCTTCTTTGCTCATTGGGTAATTCCATTTTAATGGATTTGAGGCGGTTCTTCAGTGAAAAAATCCACTTTTCTGATAGAACCATTCCATAGGTATAGCGAAAGACGGACAGAATCTTCATTTGAAACGCATCCATCATGATCAATTACTTCACACCATAATGCAAAAAGGGAATTGATTTCATCTGGTTTCATCTGCATGATTTCCTCTGCTTCATGGTAGTCAGGGCTGTCCGACGTTAGGTAAGATTGGAGCAGCGTTTCACGCTTATCACAAGCTTCCAACCGCATTTTCATTTCGTCAATCCATTCCTCTTCTTTTTCCCAACCATTTTCTAAGGTCGTTTTCATTGGGTAAATTGGTTTCACTCTTCCTCTTCTTCAGGGAAGGTGATTTCGAAACCGCCAACGGTGTTTCCGTTGATGTCCGTACAGGTTCCCGCAGTGATTCCGTCAGCGAGTTGATCTCCAACTGCGTACATCAACCTGGCTAATTCAGGGATTTCCGCCTCTCGGAAGGCATCGTTTCTCATGTCAATTCTCATGGTAAATTCCATTGGGTAAGGGGTTGTGCTTATTCGCTACACCAGCCGCCAACAACCCAAGTTCCATCGGAACATTGTGCCGCCATAGCACCGTCCCATTTCTTTTGGTTGTCGCAGATGTAATCAACAGCAGCATTCACATCAGAAAAGGTTGTGGACAACCATGTTTCGATGTGTCCCAACATTCCGATTCCGCCACTGTAACTGTGGCCGTGCATGTGCAAACATTCTTCAACATCGCTGTTGAATGCTCGCTTTACTTCTTCTCTGTTCATATTTTCGGCATAGGTTTCGTACTCAAAACTTGCTCCCATTGGGTAGGTTTGCGTCATGCAATCTGTCGGACAAGGCGCGCCACGCTGTTTGCAACAGGGACGGACACACCGTTTCCAATAACTCGGTAGCTACTTTTGGCGTTCGGCAGTTTCCAATCGGAGGGTATGCCTTGCAGGTTTCCGTATTCTCGGACACTGTAAGGCGTGATCAGTCCGTCGCCACGATCGACCATTTGCGTTCCTTGATCCCTGGCGTAGTGAGCTACGCAGGTGTTAGCGATGATGTCCTTTCCAATTCCCTTGATTGCTGGTTTGTCTCGGTAGCCACCGTTCATCCGTTTCTTGATGTAATTCGGCAACTCCGACGTAATTCCAGCAACATCGGGTTCGTATTCAAGGATTTCACCTGGAACATGGTGCAGTTGCGTTTCCGCTTCTGGCAACGGGGGTTTCCCGTTTGGGTTCTTTGCCACACCGATCACAAACAGTCGTTCTCGATTTTGGGGTAAGCCAAACTTCGAGGTATTGACCTTCGTGTATGTGAGGTTGTAGTAGGTTCCGAACTTTTCTCCAGTACGCGTACAGGGCATGTCTTTCAATGCCTCCATGATGATTCGCATTCCTGTGAGTTCCATGACGTTTTCAACCACAAACGCCTTTGGTTGAGTGTAGGCCACCATCCTGACATAGTGTAGGAAGAGGTCGCCACCCAATGAAGCGTATTTGGTGTAGTTGTTCATGTTCTTGTGATTGTTGTCGTGGAGTCGGGTTCCGTTCATGTTTTCTGCCTTGCTGTACGGGGTACAGGGGAAGCCACCACAAATCACTTCAGGACGACCGTGCTTCAGAAGCAGGTCTTTCACGCTAAGGCGGTGAATTGATTCTTGAACCAAGTCCACCTCTGGCATGTTGTCCTTATGGATTTGACATGCGGCCTTGTCGATTTCGTTCGCGAGAACAACATCGTAGCCAGCTTGTTTGAAACCTTCGTCCATCAAACCACCGCCAGAGAAAAAGCTCCAGACGGAGTTCGGTGTTTCGTCAATGTTCACAAAGTCGTAAAGTCCGATTTGATTCGGATCATTTAGTTCGTACATTGGGTAGGTGAGCTTCACTCGATTGTATCGCCAACGGCAATAGCGTAGGCTTCTTCGTCAGATTTACCTTCGGCTTTCATGCGGTTGTATTCCGCCCATTTGCGGTATTCTTCGGGTGTTTCTTTGAAACTGGTCGCTGTGGAAAAACCATCACGGTAGATTCCAAGTGTGTAGACGTTCCATTCGCCATCGTCGTATTCTCTGGCAGACCATTTTTCCTCAACAAATTCATTCCATTCGTCGTAAGTCTCTTTTGCCAAATACCATTCTTCTTTGCCACTTTGCCAAAAAATAAGTTCTTTCCATCTTGCTTTGGCTATGGTTTCGTTGTTGGTTATCGTGTGTATTCCAGATGAAGGAGGGCTTTCTGCATTCCAGTAGTGGATCACATAAATTGTTTCCATTGGGTAAAATTGTTCATGAGTGAAACGCTTGTATCAGGAGCTTCAAATTATTCTCCTGAACACATTTCCTACACATGTTCTTCATGTCGTCGCCAACTCTCACCCAATGATAGGCAATGTGCTGGCAAATGAAGCAACCTGCGTTCCTCATTTTGGGTTCTTCAATGTGAACCCTCATCCCATCCATCATGGGTAGGCGTGGAGCTTGCGCTATTTCAGTATTTCAGCGTCTTTGAAATCAACCAGTTGAAAAACTGGTTCTCATCATCAACGGAGTGGTAACATGCCATCTTCATGAATCTGTCTTTTCCAAACCATCGGTCGTACTGTTCTTGAATCCAATGATCGGAAATGTATTCATCCTCTTCAACCATTTTTCGTAGGCGTTCTTCTGTTCCTTTGTAGCCGTGATGGTGATTTGCATGGAAATCAATGAAACCGTCTGTCCCATTGTTCATGTTCCAAGCCAACATCATATTGACCCAAAGTGCTTTGCTCTCTTCTAAAATCATTGGGTAATCCAGGATCAATCTTCCCAGTTTTCAATTGCGTCGTCAATCCATTCTTCAAAGGATTCCTTGTCGTATTCGAAAGCAACATCGCCATCGAACCAGACTTCTCTGGCGCGTACTGGGTCGTGTTCTTTGTCCAATTCAAAGGCGATGAGATCAAACCAACGATTGTCCACAAGGGACCAACCATCGTTTTCGTTCATCGCATTGGAAAGTTGTTCATCATTGTTGATTCCATGTTCAACAAGCCATTCCTCTGCACTTGATACGTCGGATTTGAACCAATCGCCATTGGGCGCACAGATGTTGAATCTGCCGTTCGCCCAAACTTCAAAGCTAAGGTTTCCGACTTCTTTTTTCATCACAGGCCCAACATCAAACCATTCTGGTTTGTTTCGTGTTTCGTTTTCCATTGGGTAATGTTGCCTCAAAAGGGCATATCAAGCATAATTGCTGTTGCATGATCTGGATTTGCATCTTGAATTTCTTCCCAAACAGGGGATTCCATGATTGCAAACTTTGAACCCGTTTCGTGATAAAACGGCATGTTCTGGCTTTGTTCATTTGCGTCAAACACTTGGCAAAAGAAACCGAAAAGCTGGCTTTCGTCACCCAGTAGTCCTCCAGTATCAAAACCATACACGACCAGCATTTGTCTTGAGGTGTGTTTGTGCTTTTGTTCGACGTATAAGCTATATCTGCTCATTGGGTAGATCCACTTCATTCAGGGATTTTTACAAAAGTGAACCAGTAGGTTCCGTGTCCATTCACGGCCTTTTTGGTTCTCGTCCCGTAGAGTGGTTGCACTGGGAATAAAGACAGCATTTTTGACACTTTGATGTCAATATCTGCGTATTTGAAGTTCAAAGTTCCGTAGGGCTTCAACACCCTCCAAAGCTCCTTGAATCCATTCGCTACGTCTTTTTCCCAAGTAGGATTCAGAACACCATACTTCGTCAGAATGATGCTCTTTGCGTTTGGTTCTGCTACAACATGCGGAATGTCCCAACAAATGTGGTGGAACGACCAATCGGGGAAGTCAAGCTTCTTCGACCAGTCGCCAATCACGTCGGGCTTTACAGCCCAATTGGGTTGTGTTGTGAGTGTGCCGTTCGGCATTGATCGAACATCCATGTAGAGCGTGTTTGGATGGTTCTTGTTGAACCAAATCATTCTGCCTCCACATGTAGCGTCCAGGATCGCAATCTCATCCATGTATTGATCTGCTTCTCTCCAACTGATTCTCCAGTAACCTCTTGCGAGTAGTCCTTTGGTGGCGCGCCCTTTGTTCTTCAGCCGTGTCATGATGTTTCTGACTCGGTGTTTCCATTCGGGTTGGTTTGCACCACAACTGCAAACATCCTTGCAGAGCAAGGTATCATCGCACAGTTCCGGGTATTCAGCCTTGACGAGAGAGTAGATTTCTTCAATGTGATATACTCCTTCAGGAACACACTTCAATCCGTCTTTTGATAGCTTCTTTGATAGCAGTTTCACTGCATTCAATTTCACGTTTTCCATTGGGTAAATTGGTTTCAAGCCAAGCCGTATCGCTTCTTTTCAGCTTCGTGCCGACTCAAAATTGTGTGAGGGATTTCCTCTTCTTCCAAACGAAGGAGGATGGTTGATACTCCAGCACCGTCCAAAGACCAGTCAAGCTCCCAATCCCAGGTTTTGCCGTCCGAACCTGTGTCAAAGGTGATCCCTTCGTCAATCAGTTTTTCTCGCAATCCTCGGATTTTGTCTCGTTGTTCTTCTTCAGAAATGTCAATTTGCACCGTCACCCATTCGGGGTCGTAGCCGGTGCTTTCGTAGTGTTCCCACACTTCTTTCGGAACCATGAATTTCATTTCAGGTTCTTCGCTTAGGATCAAGGCTGCTGCTGGATGGCCCATGATTTTTTGACAATCAGGCCAGTCCACTACAATCAGTTCTCTCGGTTCTTCCATTGGGTAAATTGGTTTCAGATGTAAGGATCACGGACACTTGATGAATTGAGCTTCGTAGCATGAATCATCGCATCAAGTTGGTTCGGAAGTGTGTACCAAGCATTGTAGCGTGGATCGAACACTCTCCATCCGTCTTTCTCAAAAACTTTCATCTCACCGATCACGGTGACTTCAACGGAATCCCAAAACTCATGATTGTTTGGTGTTCCGCAGGGGTCGTTGTTTCTCTCTTTCAACCATTCTGGTTTTTCCATTGGGTAAAACAACTCACTCTTCTTTTCGTATGACAAGCTTTCCATCGTCGTCAAAGTAGTAATCGCAGTTGCATCGCATTTGAACATCATGTTCATCCACAGCTAGTGGAGCCGGGGGCAAATGGGTGTCGCATACAGGGCAATTGTAGCCCTCAAATTTTTGTGACATTGGGTAAATCACTCTCATCCTTGTCGGGTTGGGTGTGTTGTTGAACGTTGATCCACGAACTTCTCTTCGCCGTTTTCGTCGATGTACTCAAAGGTCAAGAACATTTGAACTAAGTTGATGTCCATGTGTTCTGGCAATTCTTGGTGGACACCGATGTACGACAAGCCCATGTTTGCGTTCACATGGATTTCCCAAAGTTTGTTGAACTTGTAGGTCATGTACCAGTAGGTGTCGTTGATCGAGTGGTCGGGGTTGTCAGGGTTGAATGGTAGCCGAGTGCTTGTGAAAGAAATCGTGTTCCTTCCCAACCAAGCGTCTATCATCACCAGGAACTCTTCTGGACTTGCATCATCAGATGTGAAAGTCCAAGGGCAGATGTCCTCTTCAACACCCTCGTAAAGCTCGTCCTCACCAGGGTAGTATTCGTCAATCAGTTCTTGTTCTGTTTTGCTAAATTGCATTGGGTAAGGGTAGCGTCATTCGCTATATGAGATCATTCGTCGTCTTCAGAATCACCGTAGAAGTCAATGAATTGCTTCTTGTTTTCTTCAAGTGTCTTGATCTGATGCGGTCTGATCGGATAAATTGAGTTTTTAGGCCATTGCCAATCTTGGTCTGTTTCAACAGTCCAATTGGCGAACTTTATTGCCTCGTCTTGGGACTTGAAAAAGAACGCATCTTGCATTCTGTAATCATCGCTTTGCCACACATCCACAACCCACAACAGGGGTTTTTCTCGCTTATCTTCTTTGCTCATTGGGTAGGTGAAGTTCATTGTTCCTTCAGAACAAGAGCTTCTTGCAACATAGATTGAATCTGTTCAATCTGTTTAGGGAATCGGTTGTACTCTGTGCGATTGGTTTGGAGCCAGTGTGCAATCCCTTCTTCCGATGGATTTGCATGAGACTCAATGTACTCTTCAACAACTACGCTCATTTTTTGCTTCATTGTTTTGTGGTTCCAATCAATTTTTGTCACTTCGTATCTATCCCAAAATTCAATCTTTGTCTCGCAATGCGGGCAATTCAATTCGTACACTGGCAGGTAATGGTGTCCATTCATGATTTCCAAATCTGCTGTGTTTCCGCAAACAAAACACTCGAAACTTTCGTGTCCAGGAACATGGAGACTGAAAGTTTCCTCAATTGTTCCATCCTCAACGGTTTTTCTGATGTGCTTGATTGCTTCTTCCTCGCACCAATCTGGTGCTTGAGAATCCCATTCACCAGTTGTCTTGTCAAAGTACATTTCTTTGAATGCTGCTTCTAGTTGCTCAATTTCAAAAGCGGAGTATTCTCCGTTTATTTTCGGTTGCATTGGGTAATCGTAGTGTCAAATACTTTTGAGATCTGTGGTTGCCAAGTCAATGACGAAATCCATTGCGTCAAGCGCAGGGTTTGAGGATTTCGATTCGTCAAACACCCACATTTCATCTTCTTCGTCGTAAGTGACGTAATCCTTGGCTTCTGTGATGGTTCCTTTGATCCATCCGAGAAGCTTGTCTTCACGTTCGTACATGCGACGGAGTTCTGCAACGAGTTCTGGCGCATGGTGTAGCAAATCTGCATTGATGAGATGAGTAAATTTGTCGTCATGAGGATAGACCTCTGCTACAATTTTTTCATCATCTGTTTCGGTGTGTATCGTGTACACTTGATTGCCACCTGCACCTGTTTGACTCCACTCGTTGATCGAGTTTCCGTCAAATAACGAAAGGTCAATTCTGTCTTTGTTTTCCATTGGGTAAATTGGTTTCAGTTGAATGGTTGGGGTTTCCATGCCAATCTCTTGTTCGCCTCAATCACATCTTCCAATGTGACAGGCGGCAGTGTTTCATCAATATCAAAACCATTCAGTTTCAAACACCCATCACAGCAACTCCCCATCACATTACAGTGAGGTTCGTGTCCTTCAAGATAGAGATAGTCGTCTTCCATTGGGTAAAGGACCCTCAAAGGCTTTTGAGGTTCGTTGTTCCAGAAGTCTGGTATCGACGACCAGCGTGAGGCAAGTCGCATTTCTTGATTTTCCAGACTCTTCCGGGCATAGAGTCAAGTTCTGCTTGGCTCACTGCGCCCCATTCGTCTTCCATTCCTTGCACATAGGCAAAATGGATTCCTTCTCCGTAGGCATCTTTCTCCGTGATGAACCAATACCAGCCGCTAAACGACTCGTACCCTTCAATCACTTCTGTTTCATCCACGAACAGTTTTCCGTCTTTGGTGATCAATTCACTCATTGGGTAAGTGGTTTCGTGTTGAGCTTCAAGAACGAGTCCAGACAAGACGGTAGGTTGGAGCCTTCTCGTTGTCCGAGTCGTTTTTGAAAGCGAGAATCTTAGCTCCTTTTGGAATTTTCAAACTCTTGTCTTTCACGAATCCATCAAAAGCGACTTTTGAGTTTGGATCGGCATTCGGCCATAGGCCAGAAATACTGTGGTACTTCTTGTTTGCTTCTTCAAGTTCATTTGTAAGGACTTGGTAGTGCGCTTCATCAGCACTAAAACCTTGTCCAATCAGTTCGTTCACTTGTTTCAGGTATTCTTCTTTTTCCATTGGGTAGTCCAGGTGATTCCACTATTTAGGCCAACTGCCAGACAGCATTGGGCTTTCCGTGTTCAGCGAAATCATGGTGTGTCCTCTCAATTCCGATGCACTCAACATTCGGCAATTGTGCCAAGACGTTGGAGATTGCATTGATTGAGGGACAGATTTTAGGGAAGCGGTTTTCGCAGTTGTGGTAAATCTGCTCTGTGTTCATGGCTCCCTGTTCAAGTAGCTCTGGAATGTACTTCCTGATTCTCTTGTGCTTCATGGGTAATCACCGATGTCATTGGCTTATTTCCTTTATCCAAGGTTTGCTAAACGGAAAAACGCTGACTCTGCAACTTTTGAGTTGAACTCAATGCAAACTGCGTGTCTTCCGAGATTCAGTGCGGCTTCTCCTAGAGAGCAACTGCCAGCAAACGGATCCAAGACTCTTCCGCCCTTTCCAGTGGCGAATTTCATAATGTCCTCGATCAATGAAGCTGGTTTCTGTGTTTGTTGCCGTATGTCTTCGTCGTTTTCGTCCGTATCATAGACCATTTGACGTTGCCAGGGAACTCGCTTGTGTGCCAAAACATCAGGTATTGAGCGATCGTGGGTGTTCTTTGCTGCAAACTTTCCCTTCACGAACATGAAAATCAGTTCGTGCCGGGGTCTTCCGCAATAGCCAAGCGATATGGCTTGCTTATCCCACACCCATTGAGCGCAGAAGTTGAAGCCAGCCTGTTCAGCCAGTGCTTTGTGATTCGCATTGTAGTCCCAAGTATCTGCTCGCATCGCAGGTAGCATCGTAAAGAAGAACCCGCTTGGTTTCAAAACTCGGTAAAGCTCATTCATCAGTGGGAGATCGACATCCTTTGTTTTGAAGTTCCAACCCCGATTGAGGTTTCTCTTACGAGATACCCCCTTTTGCATCTGCTCATCCATCGCTGTGTAGGGCGAATCGGTGATCAGGCTATCGAAAGAGTCGGATTCCAACTTAGGTAGGATTTCCCAAGCATCGCCCTGTATTATGAGGGCAGATCCTCCAGTTTCATCGTTGAAAAGGGCATACCAACCGCGCCCTACTCGCTTGAAGTGTGTTCCCACACTTTCATTCAAACGGGCGCGTATCGTGTGCTTCTTTGCATCAACAATGTTGTAGAGTTCCTGGAGGGTTTTCGGACCCTCCTTCAGAGCTTCAATTATCGTTTCTTTGATGTTCATTGGGTAGTTCGTTCTAGTGGTGGCAATTGCAGTGTGAGAAGTCTGTTGGTTCCGCGTCACCTGGACGGGTGCAAGCATCAGGGTTATCCCTGTTTTCGCACCACTTTTGTCCATCGTAGGTTCTGTTGATTCCTGACGCAACCCATTCGTGATTCTTGTCCTGTATCTCTATCACCCACCACATAGCATCGCAATGGTCGCAGACATTCATTCTGTCTGTCCATCTCCATTCGTCGGGAAAGCCTTCAAAATCGCCTTCGGGCATTGAGTAAAATGGCCCAAAGTTTGTGAATCCGTCCCAGTTTCCTTTTGCTCCGCATTCGGGGCAAGGTTGTCCTTCTTTGTGTGTGTGTGGCATTGGGTAAAATTGTTTCACGAAAAGCGTTCAAGGCTTTCTTTGATGAAGTCTTGAAGTGGTTCTTCCTCTGTGGCCTTTGGGACAGTCCACCAAGACACACTCAATGCTGCCTTTTTGATTTCTTTTCGCAATTCAGGGTCAATCATGCTACTTTCAGCATCCATTGACAGTGTTTCCATGATCGTGTTTGAAGCCCAAGCTGGTAAAACCCACACTTCAAACTTGTCTTTCATTTCACTCATTGGGTAAATTGGGTTCAGGAATTTTCAACGATTATGCCTGATTGGTCGATTTTCGGATATTGTTTGTGATCCGCGCATGTCCAGTCAGGTTCGCATGTGGCTTTTACAAACATCGTGTTCAGAACCAAGTTTGTTTGTTCAGAATCAACGTGTAGCGTTCCACTTTCAATTTCGTCTTCCCAATAGACAAAGCCAGTAAGGTGATATTCAAGCTCACGGAAGTATTTGCACAGAAGTTGAATCTGCTCTTGCCAATCCGGTAGTTTCGCCCAATCACCTTCTCCAATCACTGCCAAATGTGCGTGATCCCATTCGGGCTTGACGATCTTCCATTGAGGCCAAGCTCCAAACGCATCTATCATTTTAGCTTCGATTTTGTCGGCGTGTTCTTTTGTCAGTCCAGGATCAATGTTGATTTCTCCCGAAGTATAGGTCTTGTTTCCCATTGGGTAAGTTGAGTTTCACTCAATTGTGTGGAGTCGCATGACGGCAATCGGGTCGTCTTGCTCCCAAGTTCCATCATTGTAACTCATGTCAAGGTTGTCGTAACCAATGGTTTGCGACAGATCGTTCAAGAATGTAGCATAGTTGTCCTTCAACAAGTTCCCGTTTGATTCCTGTTGCTTGAAGTCAAACAACGGTAATGTTTTGTGGGCTTCTGGTTTTACAGGCTTTTTGTTCGCTTTACCCGTTTGAGGATCAAAGGGGGTCCAGTCATTGTAAGCTTTCCAATCCGCATCTAAACTTGAGTTGGCTTGTTTCGGCATGTATTCAATCGTGTGATTGATTACCAATTTCTTTGCTTCTTTCTCTGTCCTTACGTAATGGGTGCTTGTACTTTCGTATTGCTCATATTCCATTTCAGCAGTTGGATCGTATAGTGTGACTATCCAAAACTGTATTTTTGCTTTCTTGCTCATTGGGTAATGTAGAATCAGTTCTGGTCTTCTTCCGGTGGAAACCATTCTTCTATCTTTTCTGGTACATAATCTGGAGGTGTGTCCAAATTTCTGTTCAGGTTTTCGATCTTTGTGATGATTTCACGAACTTCTTTCTTGATTGATTCGTCGTATTGGAAGGTTTCGTCGTGAGTAACAAAGTACCACACGTAGCCTTTCTTCAAATCTGTGTTTGCTTCAAACAGGGTGTCTGATATTCCCATTGGGTAAATTTGATCATTCATGAAATCTGTCGTCTGTGGGAAAACACA
>MDSV01098385.1_pt1 | contig 27544 bp, 36 predicted proteins | sample 810851 | NCBI WGS metagenome assembly MDSV01 (sample SAMN05326640, study PRJNA326480) | marine metagenome | isolation source: seawater | place: Atlantic Ocean: North East | collected 2012 | reverse complement strand
CATCTGCCAGTTTTTCTATACGTTCTAAGAGTTCCAAATGATCTTCTGATTCGTCCGAACTCTCTATAATAAGAGCCTCTCCCTTTAATATACGCCTTACAGCATGTCCTAACTGTGTAGTCTCAGGCTCTGATATAGTATAATCAGGCTGTAACTTCTTAATAGAGACTAATTCAAACTGATTGATCATCCCATATATCCTGATGTATCTCACATGTGGCCTTTATATAGTAAGATGTCAGTCTAACATCACACTCTGTGCCCACAGCCTCCCTCAATTCCCTAGTAAACTTCATAACATCTGGCAGATCGTTGTGTCCAATTGAGTGGGTCACAGTACGTAGACGCTCTCCCTCACTGGTATATCCGCGACCATGTATGTCATCGGTCCACGTACCCACCCAGTCTATGCCATGTTTAGCCGCGACTTGATTAAAGATTGTTCTGTATTCTTTTGTGGTTAACATGTTTACCTCGTGTAATGGCTTTCGCATAGTGGGTCCATGTGTGTTCCCACTTCGTTAATACCGATAGTTACTGTAATCTCTCTGCCGTCATAAGGCGAGCGACCAGTACGGGTAACCTGAGGGTCACCATAAGCCTCCTCAGTTACAATCTCATAAGTAGATGCTTCGTCACAGTATGTACGCCCTAACGCAGGGTCAGTGGCGTCTCTGTATGCATTATACATAGGCGCATAGTAATCTGCTTTACCCTCAGCACGGACTTCTAAGACTTGGTCTATGGCCTTCTGGTAATATTTAAGTGTTCTAGTAATACCGGCTTTAGCGGCACGTTCAGACGCATAGGTCTTTGATCTCCAGGGTGCTCTGGTTGGCTCTCTGTGTATTAACCCTGTTACTGTGTTTTTAATTATATACATAAAACTCCTACCTTTTATTTAATATACTCATAGTATAGCAGAAAACTGGCCGTTGTCAAGTGTTTTTTAGTAAAAAGTGGCAGAAAACTGACATTTCAGTCGGCATCTTCTTCACTATATAATGCAGGTTGATCAGACCGAGTGCACCACTCATAGCGAATATAGTAACTATTATACACTATATAGGCGTATTGTCAAGTGATTACCAACTGTGGGTCACAGAGGGTCTATACGGTTATATACACTATAGAGTAATGCCTATAGTCAGAACCGTAGCGACAGGGTGTTCTAAGGCTCTATACGGTAAGGCTTTAAATGGCTATGGAGATTTCTATAGAGTTCGGACCGCGCCTTAATATGTATGCTCTATCAACATATAGTTAATAGTTACACACTTCTGCACACTATTACACACTCGCATTGCCATAGTGGCACACTATTCAACACTATATACTCATAAGGTTCTCCTTAGAGCTCTTGACTATAGAGTCATATAGTGTATAATAAGGGTATGTTAGACAGCATTATTAACATTATCTGGAATAGTATCAAGTTTATGCTATATACGGTATGGTACTTGTGGTTGTTTATAGTATTTTTTGTTATATTTGGTTGGTTATTTTAATTAATAAAAAATATTATACTAACTAAATCGCCGTACGAAACCCTATAACTCTCTACACAATTACTCACAATAGCACACAATATACATGCTTTGCGTACACAATTAATCACAATATCGTACGTTATACACGTAGAAGTCTACTCAATTCGCACGGTTTATACACAATAGTCACAATAAATAACATTATGGAACAGTTTAAACACCTCAATTTATCAGGATTAAAGCACATTAGGGACCGAATACTATATACTCGTTTCCATATTGGATGGGTATTTGCAGTATTAATCACAGGTATTATCTTGTGTATCTATGCTTTAACACAGTTAGTCTAAAAAAAATATCGTACGGAGTTCACATTTCCCTGCGACTACACAGTCTAAACATAGTGTATTTTAACTAATAAAAAATTTTCGCGGGTTCACTACGGGCCTGTGCTTCAACCCTTTATATAGTGATTACTTTGTTAATAGTGTTAGTATGATTGCTATTGGGAGGGAGAATAGTGTGGTGTTTATTATTGTTTGTATAATTTCCATGTTATCCTAAATTAGGTGTGTTTGGATTGCTTATGTCATCATAATAGTTAGGAGAATCATCCAAACAGCGAATATTATTCCAATTATTACAAGTTCCTGCTGATAATACTATTACCAACAGCATCATTATTGCTAGTATAGGGTATATGCTCTTCATAGATCTACTCTGCTCCAGGGGTTTTGTATTCTGTGATCTAATAAGTCTTGAATACTGTATATACCTTGTTCTTTATAGTAATGCAAAGCAATCTTATTGGGATTTTTACCCATTTGTACTGCGTATGCTTTCTTATCTGCTATATACTTTTTTAGATCAGTATAATCACTTGCTTGTGGTTTTTGTGCCATTGGCTTCTCCTTTTGTTGTTGAAATATAAAACCGTCGGGTCTTGCACGGTTCTCCCAGAATTCTTTATCAGTTCTCTTCATATATTCTCTCGTTTAGACTGTTTACTTCTGCTTCATAGTCGTTTGTGGATAATAATCGTTCTGTAAACAGTTTATGAAACATTTTTCCGCGGTGTTTAAAGTCTCTGCCTATATCTCCTATGGGCCAATGACCTCCCTGTATTTCATATGTGCTCTGTTGTTGATATTCTTCTGGTAAGTCTGCTATTGTAATATAATTCCAACGGCTTAGACGTAATTCTGCTCCTATATTATCGCATATTTGTTTAAGTGCCAACATGTTTTTTAAGTTATTAAGTAGGCTATTTGCATCTGTACTGAACCATTTAAAGTAATAAGGGTCAGTTGCAGGCCATACATTATCTCTTATTTTGCGTTTTCTTTCACTCCAACTCCAATGTTTGTGATATAATTCGCCTGATGCTTCGTCTCTGAGTATTAATTCTGCTCGTTTTGGATTGGGAAACAGAGTATAAACAGTTTTAGGCTTTAGTTTATTAAGCCAGTAATAAGCATAACGGAATCCTCCATCAGCCGTACCGGCAGGATAACCTAAATTATATACAGTTCTACCTGTTTGCTTTGCAATTAGTGTGGGATATATGTCTTCCTCATAATTACCACCGCCCCAAGTATCTGAACTGCCCATAGTTACATCACAATCTGTGCCTATATCCCAATTATCTCCTCTAAAGCCATAATTATTAACACGATAAGTCATATTGTTTGGAATATGTCCATTTAATTCCAATATTCGTTTTTTATTTGTGTCTTCTAATGCAGAATTATACTTTTCTTCTTCTGTTTTGTAACTGGTTAAGAAGGTGGTATTGGTATTAATCTTAGAGCGATCTATATGTGCAGGTCTGCCTAAGATTAATGACATTTTACAGTTTAATTGTTTCTGTGTCTGCTATTGCTGTTTGATCAGCAGGAACGTCTTTTAGTTTGCTTAGATCATCTGGCATAGGCATTTGTCTATATTTGCCTGATCTAATAAGCCTTTCTACATGCTCTGTCCTGAGTCTTAGAGCAGTTCTACGGTCCTTTCTGGCTTTATTTTTGTTGTGTCCAGCATTTGCTTTTTTAGTGTTCCATGCCTTTTGTTTAGTCGTCATTTTTTTCATAATTATATAATTTCTCTATGTTTTCTAAGTTATACTGATAATTATCAGGGTTTTTATGTTGGTTTGGGTATTGTTGGTATTGCGAATCACTTAGATAATCCTCAACACAATACACCTTACCAGGGAATAAATCTTTTATTTTAATAATTGTTTTGTGGTTTCGTAATATTGCCATGGAATAATTATTAAACATTTTATCACTAATAGGAAATTCACTGTGATCTCCACGTTTGTGGTTCCATTCTCCTGTATGTTCTGCAATAATACTGGATAATACTTGTTTAGTTGTATCTCTTCTGAATATATAAATTATATTATCACTGGCTTCAGCAATAATTTTACAATAATTAATTAATTCTTCTTCACTAATATTAGGAATTTCGTTAGTAATATGAAAAGGAAATATTTTACAAAAGGAATTATCGTCTTCCTTCCATAATTCTATTTGATTTTCTATATAATCTCTGCCGTTTTGCTCTGATTGTCGCGGGTATCTTAAATAATTTAATATTTCAGCACGGTATTCTAAGTTATTATTTTCACAATACTCTATACCAAAGGTGCTTGTTCCATTACGAGGACAACAAAAGGCAACTGTTTTCATTATGTTATTATACTAAATTATTATAAAATGTCAATATCTTCTGCTAATGATTTGAATAAATCATAATTATGCTGTAATATTCCCTGTACTTCGTCTGAATAAACTTTATTATGCATTGTTTCTAATGTATATGTATTGCATATATCTTTTAATAGTTCTAAACATGCATCTTCTCTCATATTATTAGAATCTATTGTATCATAGTCCTCACTCCACATACAATCAAATGTTTTAAATCCTAGGCTTTGTAAATATTCTAATGTTCTATGGTTACCCATAACAATAAAAGGTCGTTTGTAAAATATACTTCTCCATAGTTTTTCAGTAATAAAAATTGTTTTAAATTCATTAAAGAACTGTCTGTATTCAGGAGATGGAGGATGTTGTACATATTTGTCTAATTCTATACTAAATCTCTCATTTGTGGTTAATGTTTCCGTTATATAATCAAAATATGTATCGTCAAATACTTTATAAAACTCTGGCTCTTGTATTTTATGACTATCTATTGCTCTATGCTTATTTTCTCTTGTAAGTATAGGCCACTTACGCCAATCTAATGCATATTTGTTATAAGGTAATGTTTCATCGTTCCAATAAAATGTATATCTGGATTTACTTTTTAAATCATGCTCTGTCATATACCTTTCTGTTTTAACTCTATGGTCTCTTGGTGCTCCATTTAAACAACTAAAGTAGTAAGGTCTTTGTATTTCCTTTTGTTTATCGTTTTGGTAAGAGAAATCTAAATGCATATCTGATGTTACTTTATGCCAGTAAGGATAATATGCAGTTTTTATTTCCTTTTCTACATTAAATATTTTCCTCCATTTAATATAATTATATTGTGTATAAACATTACCATGAATAAATGTAAATAAATTCCAATCTAATCCTGTTTTTTCAATAGTATTATGAATAAATTCATAAACAGTCTCATCAATATTTTGATTATCTATAGAAAACCAAGACTCAGTAGAAAAATCTAACCATATTTCAGTATGCAATCCATAACAGTATCTTTTTACTATATCCTCGTGTAATTCTTGCCAGTTTGTGCCTGATGTAATTACAATTCTTAGGACGTCTTCCATTTAATTTCTCCGTCTATTGTATCATTAGATGTAATTTTTAATACTTCTTTTAGTTCTCTCATTTTATTCTGATTGTGTTCTAATATTGGTATTGCTTTTTCCTGTAATTCTAACCACTCTTCATCAGTCTTTTTACATAATTCATCAACTAAACTTATGACTGCATTAAATCTATCCAATGGATTTTCTATTTCATCATAGGATTCGTCCCACAATGTATTAAATGTTTTAAATCCTAAATACTGTAGCATTTTTGCAGTATGCATTGTTCCAATCCAAACCATTGGATGTCCGTTCAACATATTGCGCCATGTTTTTTCTGTTATAAACTTCTCATCATATATATTCATCCAATGAGGTCTTTCATTAATTTTATTACATCTTAAACATTCTAATCCTTTTTCCGTAGGCCAACATACTCCTTCGCAGTCTGGTGATGTACAATTACTATCATCTGTTCTAGGTATTCCTATTTTTGTTTCGGTTACCAATGTAAAATAAGAGTTTTCAAAAAAGTTTAAGAATTCATTGGGTACTACATCGTATTCCTTTTCTTCCATATAACTAAATGCTTGTGGCATTGTTTCTCCGTATATATGATCAAAAGCAGAACTTTTACTTAAATCTACATCCAATGTCATTGGTAACATATAAAATTCTTCTTCAGTTAAACGTCTTGTTAAAGCATCTGGCTTTACTTCGTTAAAACTACACATACCCTTCTCTAATAAGCCTAACTTCTTTAGTTTTATAAACAATTCCATACGATGCATGTGAGGTGCTCTGTTTAATGTTGTAAATACATAGGGTTTTACTTTAGGAGTAAAGTCTGTTCTGTAATCTATACCTACAATTTCCCCTGACCTGTTTTGATAATCCCATATTTTTGGGGAATAAATTCTAATTAATTCAAATACACCAACAACATTAATCTTTTCCTTATCAGTACTCTTTTTGTGCCAGTCATGATATACTTTGTTAATATTCCAATTACCTGTTTCGTATGTTAATTGTTTTGGACTAAGGTCTTCTATTTGTTCTACAATATCATGCAACATAGAAAATATCCAGTCTCCGTCTATTATACATGGATCTGATTCTAAGCCATGTAATATTGTAATGTTTACTTTGAATCTTTCTTCTAACACAAAAGTTTCTATATGATTTTTTATATCCTCTAACAATCCATCAGGTGCATTATAATATATAAGATTTTCTGTACCTATATAGTCTTGTAAATTAATTTCGTAATTGTATTGTTGTTGATGTCTATAAAATCTTTTGTAATTAAATTTATTAAATTGTTTATTATAATTCATACTTTAAATACTCGTTATAGTCTTTCCATGTTAGTTTAGGAAGTTCTTCCATATCTAATATTAATTGTTGATTGTATTTTAGTCTAGGCTTCATGTCATTATACATTTCTTTACGTTGATCTACAGTAAGTTCACATATTCCTTTTAATACTTTTATAACTTCGTCTAGTCTGTCTTCAGGGTCTTGTATTTTGTCGTAATCCTCACTCCAGAAATCATTAAACGTTCTGAATCCTAAACGTTTCATTACTGCAACTGTGCCTGGGGATGATACCCATAATACTGGATGACCATTTGCAATGGTCCTAAAGGTTTTTTCTGTAATGAATCCTTCTTTATAATATGGGTACCAATTAATTGATTCTGTGTTATGATACCAGATCATTTCTGGTACGCCTGCATTAGTTTCTGCCACCACACTTACTAAACTGTTTTCTAATATAGGTGCATAATGATTTGTATGTTCTGTTACCTCAGGATAATATTGATGCACATTTACACTATTGTATATCCATTCTTGTGCTGTTCTGCCTTCAGGTTTATCTAAAAACAAAGGTAATTTTTCGCTTTGTTCTTTACTTAAGATTAATCCGTCATAACCAAAGTTACTTCCGTCCATATGGCCTTGAACTTCGTTAAAACTACATAATCCTTTATCTAATAATTGATTCTCTTCTAACTTTGCAAATAGACTCATTCTGTTTCGTCTTGGTACTCTATTTAATGTATTAAATGCGTAACCTAACGGTCTATCTGTATCTACATTACAATAATCAAGATCAAATTGTTCTCTATCCTGATTAAATATCTTAGGAGCATAACACCATAACATCTGCATTAATACTTCTAAATTCCACATAGGTCTGTCAGTTCTGTGTATTCTGTGCCAACGTTTATATTGTTCAAATATACAGAAGTTTCCTGTTATGTATGTAACATTTTCTGGTAAGATTTTATGACTATCACACCATTGCCAAGCAGTTTCGTACCACCATTTCCCATTAATTAACATCATATTAGATTCAAAAGGATGATTCCAAACTATTTCTAAATCAGATATATTATTATTGTTTGCTATATAATTTTCTATAACAGGTGTAAAGTATTCTACAAAATTTCCACATTCACCTTCAGGTAAGGGAATACCAGCCATATTAATATTTAAATATAATTTATTATCTATTATTTGAACAGACTCGTGTTCTTCTATATGATCACTTAATATTATTCTTTCCAAAGCCTTGTCTCCTTCTAAAATATAACCATTCTAAATATTGTTCTTCTGAGTTCCATTGTTTTTCTATATCTGCTCTCCATCTAAACTTACCAGGTTCTAATTTGTCTATCTTTTTAGTAATAAAAGACATATAGTCATATTCTGATTTAAAGTTCTTAGGATATTCTGCATTTATATCTGTTACAAAGTTACGTTGAAACTCCATAAGATCAAAGCCTACTTTAAACGATCTTTGTACGAACTCCATTACTTCTGCATGATTTTTATGTAATGTTCTATTTGCATGCCAAAACAATGTATGCCCATGAGCACCGTCTACTTTACCTGTTTGTAAATAATTATTCAGCATTTCTCTTGTTTCTTTGAATATTTTACCAACAATACCGTCATCATGTTGCATTTTATAAAACATTGTATCGTAACTATCTTGGTATGTTTGTATTTCGTCCATTGCTAATACTCTTGCAACTATTTGGCTCCAACCTCCACAATGAAAGTTTATAATCATCCAAGCATACATCCAATTATCTAAAAATTCGTCATAAGGCATTGTGTCTGTTTCAACTACAACAGATGTAACCTCAGGTATATGTTGATCTGTATCAGGTTCTAAGTCTCCCATAATGTAATCAGGTAAGTCTACTGATTTAAATCCATGTTGTTCTTTATGGTCTGGTTGGTTGCTTTGGGCATTTTCTAACAGTTGATGGAACCATATTTCTATACTTCTATGCTGTCCTATTTCCAATACATCACACAAACCCTTACGCCAAGTCTCTGTGGTTTCTTTAGGCAATGGTAGTATAAGTTCAGTATAACTTCCAATGTTTTCTGCATTTAGAATATCCATCATATCACCTAAGTGGCTTGTTTGCATATTCTTTCTTTTTATTATATCTAATACTTGTTCGTCCATACTTTGTACTGATAATGTCATACCTCTATTAAATCCGTTGCTTATAAACTTTTTAACTATTTCTATAACATTTTGTTTTGCATTCTTATGCCAGTTTGCGTTTACTGTGGCAGGGTATCCTGTTCTTGCTTGTACATCTAATATGTAATCTGTGACAGCCATATCTCTTTCATAAAAGATACCAAAGTTTGCATCAGCCATAAAGATGTATTCTATTTTGTTTGCTCCTAGCCATTCTATTTCTTGATAAACTTTTTCTTCTGGAAACTTTTTAATTTTGGCATAGGTTAAACTACCCCAATCACAGAATGTACAACTAAATGGACAACCTCTATTTGTTTCAAGGGTTGTACTCCATTTTACATCTGGATTCTCTTCCATAATTTTATCAAATACACCTGTCATATAAGGACTAGGTATATTTAAGTCCTCAACTCTGTTTGCTCTGTATATCTTTTCTATTTTATTTTCTGTAAAGTCTTTAAGGTATTGATTAAAACTAAGTTCTCCTTCTGATACAATAAACGTATCAACAAAAGGCAAATCATTTATTTGTGTATCTAAATAAAACTCTGATATTTGAGGACCACCGAAAACTATTTTTACATCTGGTGCTAAATGTTTTAGTAATTCTGCGAGTGCCTTATTATATTCCCAATTCCACATATAGCAACTGAACATTACTATATCATCATTAGCAACTTTGTCTACAACATTTTGTATCTCTTCTCTTCTAAAGATTAATTGATTAAGTTGTAATATGTCTTTGAATTCTTCTGATTCTTTTGAATAACTATAAACACATCCAGAACTGTAGGGTAGCCAATATCCCTTGAAAGTGTTACCACCTTGTCTGAAATTGGGCTGAACTATGCTTACGTTTATAGGATTCATTACATGTATATTTAACAAAAAGACCAGGAAAAACCTGGCCTTAGTGAATCTTTTTAAGTAAGATTATACTTCGTCTTCGTCGTCATCACCACCGGATTCGTCGTCTTTAAGTTGAGCTTTTGCAAGTTTGATGAATTCTTTAATCATATCATCTTTAGACTTACGAGCATCTAGTTTGATACCCCACTCTAATTTTGCTAAGTCGTCGATCTGTTTTTTAGTCAACTTACTTAACTGTGCCTTAGTAGGTGCTTTCTTTACTTCAACAGGTGCTGGAGCAGGTGCTGGAGCCTTTGCAGGCACATCAACTACTTTTTCACCTTTGTAAAAGATTTTATATGCAATAAATCCTACTACAACGATTCCGATAATTATACCAATTGAGTTTTCCATGGTCAATCTCCTAATAAATTATCATCTAACATTTGTAATGCATCATACAATGCATTACCCCTAAGTGGATGGCGTAAATTTACAGGATTTATTCTTTTATAACCTGTAGACTTAATTTTACTTTTGACTGAATCAATAATAGCAACATCATTTTCATCTGCACCTTCTAAACTAAAGATATTATTCAATAGTCCTAAAAGTACAATATCAAAATGCAAGTATGAGAAGCCAAACTGAGCTTCATCTCCTGCATCTACACCTAACCCATCCGTTGGTGTTGCGTAAACTGTTTCTTGTGGAACACCCATCATATCAGCAAGAGCAGGAACTTCCCAACTTTTACTTAAACTTTGTATTGGTGCTACATCACCTACATCGCCATGTAGGGTCCAGAAGCCTGCCGAGAGCTCACTGAAATTGTCTGTACTTCCTACAATTCCTTGTTGCTTGGCGGCTTCGTTGTATAGTGTGATCATTCTTAATCTTGCTCTAATATTTCCTCTTCTAACTTTCTCTGCCTTTGTGTCTCCTCCATTAGGATGTGGCATTTCATGTAGATGAGATATCGCCTGATCATATAATTCTGATAGATCAACTTGTTTGTGTGCAATTCCTAGTGCCTCACAGGCATCTATTCCTCTTTGTGTCTCTTCTGGGTTTTGATGTATAGGTAATGTTAAACCTGTTACATTCCAGCCTGCCTCTTTAAATAAACTGGCTGTTAAGGCACTATCAATGCCTCCACTCATACCTAATACTATATTAGATAGGTTATATTGTTCTTTGTATTCTGCTAAGTCTTTGACTATAGAGTCTTTTAAGGCTTCTGTTTTATGTGTATAAGCACCTATTTCTATTAGTTTGCTAAACTGATTTCTAAAGAAAGAGGATAAATTAGGCTCTACGCCATCTCTTGTATTATATTTTAAAACTTCCTTTTTTATGTCCATATAACTATTTATAAACGTTGTTAATTATATACTATTTATACTGATAAGAAACCAAATAATAAAGATATAGGTAAACAAGTGTATTAATTGGTCTACACCATGTGTAACCCAATACATTTGATCGTTTGCACTATAATTTTTGTATTTCCATACATTACTTTTAACATAATCCACATGATAGTGAATAACTGCGTCTAATAATCCAAATAAAATTAAAAATAACCAATGTAATCCTGTTAGATGCCAAACAACTGCGGTAGTAAGTAAACCGTGCCAGCCTGAATGTGCTAATCCACCAAAAGCACCGTATGTACCTTTGTCTTTGATCATCCAACTATATTGTGTAAAATAATCTGCTATTATGTGTTTAATTATGAATAATGTAACTGCTATAAGTTCCATATGAAAGTATCGCCGTCCTCGATTACATTTTTAGATTCACTACTCCATTCTTCTGCAGTCTCGTTATCCATAATGTACATAACCGCAGGACCTATAGATGTTTGAACCTTTATTTTGTTATACATATTTTGCTGGCCTTCGCCACCATAACCTTCTATCTCATCTATTTTTCCTTCTAGCCATTTACTAACTTTCCATACTTCTCCCTGTATGTGATGTTCTCCTCTAGAAACAGCAGGAAAAGATCCTAGATCATGCATATGATAGTCTGGGTAAACAGTCTTTGCTTTACCCTGTAATTCTCTATGCTCAGCAGGAAATAAATCTAAGCCTCTAAGTTGGCCACCTGATTTGAGTGTTCCATAAACAAAAACATCTGTTACAAGTTCTGAACTAGGTTCCTCTTGTTTCATACGTGGAGTTAATTCGTCATTCATCCTGCTAATTTTTCCTCTAATGCTTTTATTCTAGCATTCATTGTGCTTAAAAGTCTGCTGGTATCAGCATCTAAAACTTCTGCTTTACTTACAACTGCCATGCTTTCTAGTTCATCCATTCTAGCATTTAAATCTGCTATAATAGTATTCTTCTCGTTAATAACATCAAGCAGTTCTGCTTTGGTCATTTGTGTTGTGCTTTTCACTTTCATCTCTCTATTATATACTTATATTTAGTTTTTGTCAAGTCTCGGAATGCTTGTCCATAGTCTTTCGTGTAGGAAATATATAAACATTTTTGCAAAAAACTCAACTCCTCCTATCATCATTGCCGTAGATACATCTCCAACAATAAAATAGGCTATTAAAATCGTTGTTATTGTAGCAGTTACCCTCCAAGTAAGACTTTTTGCTATACTTCTCGATATGCTGTCTGCCATAATCTTCTCCTTATGTCATATAATATTACAATGCATAAACCACTTACTAACATTCTGATATCAAATAACAATGCCTCTGGACTAAATGGCGGATACCATTGTCCTGAGTTTGCTAACACATGCCATACTAACCAACTACAAAATAGTGAAGTATATATTTTATTGTGTAGCATTTTACTTATAAAAGGTGCGAAACCTATCGCACTATAAGTTACAAACTTACTACCGTGGTCTGGTAAAAATAAGTCTGACACAAACATAACTAATACAGGAAGTAATAATCCTATATTACTTTTTGTTAAGTAAGGTGCCACTACTGCCAATCCTAATAAAGGTTCGCTGTTAGGTGGCAAAGGCAAGAGTCTGCTTATTACTAATGCTGTAAATAATATTAATCCAGCCTTAATTGTTTTCAGCACTTGCCACTCTTTTCCTTAAACTAGTGGAACTAAAACTGTGGTCTCTTCCGTTATAAACTATTTTACTACCACGTTGCTTTGCTATGTCTTTTCCAGTAAAGTCTTTATTTTTATATTCATCACCTAATACTCTAACATGTATTGGCAATGTTAATAGTAAATCTATTAAATCTTGTTCTGTATTGTATATTACTATTTCATCTACATACTTTATTGCCGCCAATTGTATTTGTCTTTCTACAATACTTTGCACAGGTTTATTTTTCTCTGGTCTGTCCTCTGTAGGATCGTTCTGCAAACCAACTATTAAATAATCACAGTGATGCTTTGCTTCTTCTAGCATAGTTACATGACCTGCATGTAATAAATCAAATGTACTACAAGTAAATCCTATTTTACCGCAGTCTTTATAACTTAGTTTCATCTTCTATTCTTAAAGTTGGCATTCCATTAGGCTTTAATTCACCTGCTTCTAATTTACAATTTATGTAAGATGCATTGTCTATTACTTTCCTTAGTTCTTTATCTAACTTACTGCCATAGTTCATTAACTCATTAGTATAAGGAACTTCTATTTGTATTGTTGCTCTAATCGTTTTCAATGTTTAGGTTTATTGTTGTTATCATTATAAAATATATAAACTAATATCATTAATATAAGTGCTAAAACAGTTATATCCATTATGTAAAATCCACCATCTCTTCTATCTCTGTAGCACTATTTACTACTGCTCCAAATAATTTACCGCCTTTACCGGCTCCACAATCTAACCAAATAATTCTTCCTCCTTGATCGTTTGTAAAATCTAAAGGCTTTGGCTGAAAGTTATTGAAGTCTGGCTTTTCACTTAAAGGTGCAGGGTCATGTCCTACAATAAGTGTAATGTCTTTTGGCACAGAATGTCTCCACTCATAAGTTCTTGCAGGATATGTTTGTCCTTTATGTTCAAAACTTTGTTTGTAATCTGCTTGTCCAAACATCATATCGTCTGTCATTCTGCGTGTGAGATTACCTGTAGATTCAGCCGCCCAGAAGTCCTGATGCATTCCACCGTGTGTAATATATAATTTGTCATCTATTTTTATATAGTTTTCGCAATATTGTGTTACCATACGTTTAAAATCAGTTACAAATTTAGTATCTGTTTTCATCTGATCTAGTGTAACAATATTAGGTGGCCCTAATAATACATTGGCACCATTAAGAGCTCTAATAATCTTATGCTCGTGGTTACCCTTTACCATAGATGCTGTACCATTATCTAATAATTTAAGCATGGCTTCTACACATATTGCTCCGTCAGGACCGCCGTCTACAATATCTCCTACACTAATTAAATGCAAATTGTGTTCAGTCGCATAGTCTATAGCCTTTTTGAAGGGCAAATAGTCCGCATGGACGTCACCTATGATTAAGTATTTTTTCATGTATATATTATAGCAAGAATGTGCTGAAAGTCAAGCAAAAATGCAACGTGTAGCATACATCCAAAGGTCATCCATATAAGAACTAGGTAACTCTTTAAATTCACTTCTAATAAATCTAGTATAAGTTCCTTCTATCATTGTCATAAGATATCTTGCATGTCTTTCGTTATTTAAAATTACATACAATTCTTTTTCTATATTGGTAAGTAATAAATTTACACTATCTTTTATATCTTGTTCGTCTGTGGTTAAGGCTTCTCTGTTTAATATCCTTGCAAACCCTGGATTTGTTTCTACAAATAGTATTAGGAATTGAAATATATTTCTAGTTCTGTTTAAAGGATCTTTGTGTACCATTTTTATTTCATTTAGTTTATCACTTAGTACTGTATCTATGAACTTGAATAGTTCTTGAAAGATTTCGCCCTTACTTCTGAAGTGTTTGTATAGTGCCGCTTCAGTCACATCTGTTTTCTCAGCAATCACTTTGGTAGTAATTTTGCCTATCTTATCTTCCTCTAAAATCTGTACTAAAGATTCTAAAATCATCTGTTTTCGGTTGACTATACTCACATTCATATTTATAATACAATATTACAGTTTGTCATAAAAATGATAAATATCCGTATATAACAGCAAGTCTTAGGGAGACAACAGCATGGCAAACGTCAAAAATTACGGTTTAATAGGTGTAGGTACAGAAGTACAACTTGGTAAACAAGGACCTAAAGTTAAAGGCGACGCGGATACTGATGTAGTAAGTGTAACAACAGAAGGAGATGCTCTTACAGTTATAAGGGCCGCTAATGCGGTCTCTTCATCAGATCTAGTAACAAAAGCACAGTTAGATGCCAATGCAGGTGCTTCTGATGGCTTTGCATTAGAACTAGGTAACATCTCATCATCAGGAGACGGAAGTTGGACTGACGGTGCTATACAATCTTTAACAAATACAACTAAAGTAGCAGAAGGTATAGACAGATTAAATGAAGCATTAGAAAATGTAAGAAATGATACATTTGTTAAAAGTGTTGACTTTACAACTAACGTGGCATCAGGTGGTAATCCACTTACAGTTACATTGACAACTACTGTAGTAGGTAATGCAAATAGATATACTATTGTTTGGGGAGATGGAAATACTGATACATTAACATCAGATAGTACACCCTCACATACATATACAGACAATACTAATTCACCATATGATGTTACAGTAACAGCAGTCAATAACAATGCAGTTGCTAATAGTGAAGGTTCAAATGCAAGTCTAACTAAAACAAATTTTATAACTCTTTATACAGCAACACCTGTAGCAGGATTTGAACTATATACAGCAAGTTCAGGAGGCTCTGCATTAACAGGAGATAATAGAGAAATAGATGCTGGTGAAACAATTTATTTAAAAAATACAACAACCAATTCAGGTTCAGCCACTTGTACCTACCAAATTAACTGGGGCGATGGCTCAGGTAATACGTCAGTAAGCTCAGGTGGAGCAGGAGACGTAGGTCAAGCAAGGGTTGGACACACTTATTCAGCAGACAGTGGCAGTGGTAGAAGAACAATTACAATACAACAGACTGCTCATAGTACAGCAGATCCAGGTGAAGTAGGAAGTACAGCAACAGATCTATTAAAAGTTTATAATGGAAGTATCGCGGCACCTAGTGGATTAAGTAGTAAAACATTATCGTTTGGTGAGAGTACACAAGGGTCAAGTCCTTACTTAGCATTTGGATATACTGATAATAGTACAGAAGATGCTGTTACTGTTGGACAATCAGTATCTAGAATAACAACAACAAGTGCAGGTACTAATACAGAATCATCAACACTAAGTAGTTTTGCATACAATGGTGATGCTGGTAATGTTAATGCTATTGTAGATGGCGTTTCAAGTGGAACAATTACAATGAGTGGTGGTAGTGATGTTGGTAGTAGTGGTAATATTACTATAACATCTGAAAGCGATTATCAATCACTTAGTACAGCAGGTGGTAGTACATCTTTTGCTAGTTCAATATATAGTCCAGGACTATATCAAGGTTTCAAGGCTAAAGTTTCAATAACATCAACTAACTTAGCAACTGGTTCTCATAGCATGAAGATGCAACATACAGCAACTGGTAATACAAATGTTATAAGTTTTGTTAAAGATGATTTAACAAGTACAGGTGTTGTAGACTTTAGTGCCGCAACATTGGCACAATCAGATGCTGGTACACTTGCATATGAATCAGGTGTTCCTTACTACACAGATGATGCAGTATTAACATTAACAGGTGTAAAATTATACAATTGGATAGGTCAAACATATAAGAATGACAGTACACCTTTTGATGTAACAAACGGAACAAATTCAGAAGGCACATCAGGTAGTGTAATTGCTACTGCTGGACATAATTACGCGGCATTAGATGGTGCTTCAACATATTTAAATAGTGGTATCCCAATAGCAGATACAGGTAAAGACAGTAGTAACAAATATACTATTGGTACAATTACTGTTAATGTAAGTGCTGGTGGTACTGGTATAGAACAATTAAAAGCAAGAATTAATAATGTAAATGGTACAGGAAGTTATTCAGAACATACTGCAACCAAAGTACAAGCATTAAATAGTTCATCAGGTGTAAACGAAACTATAGCAGTTAGTGATAGTTTAGGTGCTACACATGATGACGATGGTAAACGTATTACAGGTTTCCCAAGTACAGATAATCCTAGTTTCAGTGCTTCAACTAACTTCTATACAGGAAGTGTTTGGAGTGGTTCTCAAACTATAGCAGGTACACAAGAAGCAGTAACACGTTTTGGTACACTATCACACTTTACAACAGATTTAAGTTCAGGTATATTACCAGTAGGTCCAGACTTAAACAGTGGCAGAAGTGGAGCTCAATACTTTACTTTTGCATTTAGAAGAACTGCAATGGCAAACTTTACTGTTAGAATGACAGGTAAAGTAAGTGGCTTCTTTATAGCCGCTCCGGCAACTGGTATAGATGCCGCAAGTAGTTTAAATGGTTGGGTAGATGCAGGACAAACATATGGTGGTGCTGGTACTCCAGGTGCTAATACAGGCGCAGGTGGTAATGGTTCTAATGGTTGTGCATTTACATCAGGTGATAGAATTGTAGACGGAACAACATACAGTAACGATACATTTACATTAACATTAGGTGATCAGAATGGTACTAACTCGTTTGGTAACCAGATCTTGGTTAGAATAAAATTAGAGTCAGGAGACTCTGTAACAGCATTGAGTATAGAATAATGGCAATATCAGATAGTCAAAAGGTTGATTTACTTTGGAAAAAGGTTGGTTTTGGTAAAGCAAAAACTGACACTAATGCAAATAAATTTGCTCCTAACGAAGCGGTAGTATCCGAATTTATTATTAAAACATCTCAGATATGGACTAACAGCGGAGATATTCCTGGCGTTATACCTGCATCTAATAGCAGTATTGTAGCACTATATACAGATGCAACAGGTAGCTCATTAGAAACAACTGAAGATGGTACAGCAAGTGATAACAGAACATGGAAAACTGGATTAACTAACTGGATACCACCAGGGTTTGGTGCAACATATCAGTTAAAAGTATATGCGGCGGCAACAGGTTTAGCAAATGCTCAAAGTGCAGGCACACAGTTATTTGAAACAGGTTCTGGTAGTGATGACCAATGGTACTTTGATTACCAATCAGGTGTATTAAACTTTATTGGAACTAACTTACCTACAGCAATTGGTACAGGAACAAGTAATGTTATATATGTAGCAGGTGCAAAATATATTGGTAGTACAGGTATAGGTGAGGCCGAGGGTGCTTCACAAACATTTAGAAAGGCTACATTATCTGCAGTTTATAGTGATGCAACTATTAAAAACGGTGACTTAATTGAAGTTACTGATGCAGGAGACGGTGAGTATGCTGTTTATATTGCAAAACAAGACAATCCTGCTTCAACAGGACATTTAACTTTAGTAAGTAGTAAAGATAGTGCTGGTGGCGATGCGGCTACTCTAAGTGCTAACGTAACTCATAATGGTGGTAATGTAACACTAGGTGATGTAAGTGCTAGTTCAAGACCTTTAAGTGTTATTGTAGATGTAACTCAGGCATTTAACGGTTCAAGTGTTATAACAATTGGTGACGATGATGACACAGATAGGCTTATGGGTACTAGTTATATTGATTTAAGTGCAACAGGTGTATATGAAACAAATCCAAGTTATGTATATGCTGATGCTTTAGATGCCAACAATACTATAAAAGCATACGTTACACAGGGTACTAGTTCACAAGGTGCGGCGACTGTTTTAGTTAGTTATTCTTAAGTTTATCTAATATTATAATACTGATTTGTCCTATATCATCTCTTTCAAGATCATATAAATCACTCATTCTATCTACAGCACTTTGAATACTGACTAGAGATTCAGACTTTGCTTCTTTTATATGTTTATAAACAAATCCTCCTTCCCTAAATTCTGGTTCAGTTATTATTGCTTCTGCTAATTTATTATAATCTTTCAAACAAATGCTCCTTTTCTAATATCTCATAAAACAATGGTTCGCCTTTAGATACGTTTTCTTCCCATTCGTCTGATGCATCATCATCTGCATCGTCAGAAACATATTTGTAACATATAAAGTCTTTATCCATATAGGCACATACCTTTGCTAGAGCATAGGCTTCCATATCTACTATATTAAATCTATTACCATCTAATAAATGTTGTAACATATCTAATGAGGATATATCATCTACAAATTGATCTTGTGTTCTACAAATTGCATCGTCTGTTCCGAAGTTTATTGCACCTGATATTGCTACATCGTCTCCGTATGTTATACCAGGTCCATCAGTTAAATCTCCACAATACATATCTCCCTGTATAAATTTAGATACTTTAACTATCTGTCCTTTCTTTACACCATGTACACCTCCACAAGTTCCGTAATTAATTACAGTTTTTATTTCTGGATGACTCATTAAATATCTTGTTAAGATATGTGCGGCATTTACTTTTCCTACTCCAGTAAACAAAATGTTTTTGGGTAGTGCATTTGGTAACTCGGAAGCCAATGCGGATACAACTAAGTATTCGTTTGATGGCTGATGTATTCTAGGGAATAACTCTCCCTGTCTATATGTCATAATATTTTCCTATATTAGTTTCCATTATTTGTTTTAGTTTTATCCAAAGACTACTGCCTGTATTTGTTAGTAGTGTTTGGTTATGTTGTATTTTTTTGTTTATTTCTACTATATGTTTTTCGTAATCAGCAACATTAAACTGAGAAATATTTTCACATGCTCTTTCTATTCTATCCATACCATATGTTAGTAAGTCATGATCATAAGATAATATCTCATCAAACATCTCAAATCCTAATTGATCTAACATATAATGTGTAGCAGGATTTCCTAACACAATTATAGGATGTCCTTGAATCATAGGGAAAATAGTTTTTTCACTTATATAAAAATATTGTTCTGATACAGCACAAGAGTCATTATCAGGTGCTACACCATAATTAAAGTTTTCGTTTACTAATGTGAAGTAACTTTTATCATAAATGTATTTAGGATGATATCTGTATAGTACGTTGAACGGCTTATCGTCTGCTAAAGTTACAGTAGGCATAGAGTCTAAAAATTTAAGTATTCCTGGAAATGTTTTTGTATCAAATTTAGTTTTATTAAATACTGATCTGTGAGATGCCATATCATATATTACTTCCTCTAAGTGTTGACGAGTGTAATGATCACCTGGTCTTTGATAAGATATTAATCCTTGATTTTCTATTCCGCTTTTATTAATAGAATATTGTGTGGCAAACTTATCAGGAGTCCATCTCCACTTTAAACTATTAAATGTATTTGGTTTATTAATAGACCAAGTATCTACAGTAGGATGTAAATCTATTATATTACAGAATGGATTTATGAGTCTAGCAAATAAAGAAGGGAAAGGTATATATCTTTCGTGTGTAGGATTATTGCTTAATCTTATATCCATTACAAATAAATCAGGATATTTGTTTAAAACATTATGTATTTCTTCTGGGTGTATTGGTTCTTGACTTGTAAATAATATTGTCTTACCATATTTAGATATGTAATCTTCTATTAAACTTTCTACATGTTCTTTTTCTGTCTCGTAAGGCGTACTTCCTATATCTAATACTACAAGAGAATCTTTTGGATCATCGCTCCATTCGTATTGTATGCCTATTGTGTTTAATATATGATGGAAACTTGTATATGGAGCCTCTTCCCATAGATTGAACTGTGGCCTAATGCCATCAATCTTCTGACCTGGTAAGGTGTTATAAAATACTTTGATTGTCATCGTCTGTAATAAAGAAACTATTTATCTTAGGTGTTTGGGATATAATTTTATCCACAAACTCTTCTGGATGTGAGAAATCATGACTTATACAATGTCCTAACTGATGTCTACCTGGATTGAACTTAGGCTGTGATAAGTCTAAATAGTCTGCTACGTTGTTCTCTTCTATCCAACCATTATATAAAACCATTTGGTCGTCCCATTCTTTTTCACTACAAGGGAACCAATCAAATTGTACCCATGGATTTAATTCAAACTGTTGACTTATCATATTTTTATGTACAAGTTCTATATCATCAGTAACACTACAGGTAAACAAGTCTTTACCTACAGTACCAAAGTCTAATGTTAAGGCACCCTTAGGTCTTGCAAGTGTAAAGTATTTGTAATCATCAGGCTCTAACAAAAAGTCTTCCTCTTTAGGTACATCAAACTTTAAACTTGTAAAGTATGTTGTTCTGTAATCTGCATGAATATCTTTTACAAAAGTCTTTTCGTTGAAATGTACAATTAAATTTATACTTTGTAACTTATGCCAAAAAGTATCTGATACTTCGTAATCTATTGCACCCTCATCTAACTTAGCCTGTAACACTTCCATTTCTGTTTCAAATATATCGTGTAATTCATTTAAGTTTTTTATCCTTTGATCATCTATATCTGTTTCATTGAGTTTTAATTCTTCTGGTATTGTAAACCAAGAATGTTCGTAAGTATTAAGGAAGTCTAGAATGTTATTCATTTCTACTCTAGATGCTAAAATTGTTTTTTCGTTTCTGGATTGATAAACATCATAGATATAATTAAAGTTATAATCTCTGTAACCTAATTTATGTTTGCGTATTACTTCTGTCATACGTTCTTTGTATAAGTCTATAAACTTTAATGTAAGAGGCAAATCATTAAGTTCCCAAGTAACTATGTTTGTGTTAGGTTGTGATAATAATTCAGATACGTCTTTTAACCAAAACTTATCTTTGCCGACATTACTGCCTGTATAATTAACGAAGCCAGGTTCGTAAACTATATGATATCTCATTTGTCATAGCCGAGAGTTATATTAGGCGGTGTGTTTTCGTTTACAAATTCAAATACTTTCTGTATATGATATAAATCTGCCTCAATCCTTAAACTACATAATTCGTTTGCAAAGTGTAGTTCTACATTATGATCTAATGCTAACTGTAACAGTTCCTGTCTACGTTCTACATCATCAGGTAAGCAATATATACTACAACATACTATAGCATCTATGCCGTAACCTGTAATAAACTTTTCTAAACCAGGCAACCAATCTACATATTCGTTTTCAAATTGATAATCATTTATTTTAATTCCATGTTTATCGCAGTATTGATTAATTACATTACGTTGGAAAGGTAAAGGTATTGGATTACTAAATTTACTATTCCAGCCTGCATAACTGATCCACTTCTTATTGTTGTCTACATGTCTATTATCATCTTTTTCACCAATGAATCTAAAGTAACCGCCTGGTAGTTTTCTATGATAGTGTCCTCCCATAGGTAAAATTCTACCATCCATACTCCAACGTGTTATATCTGTATCATTATTGAAGTTACCATGTATATGATGCTGTTGAAATAAGTGTGCCTGTCCTGGTTCTAATGTTACAGGCCAACAATGCTCTGCACATTCTCCCTGTAACTCATCGTAACTCATAGTTTCATCATAACATCTTTTAGTTAAATCGTCTGAGTCTTCCCAACCCATTATCTGCATTGAGTTATTGCCATAACATTTTGTAAAAGGAGTCCATATAGTTCTAAGTCCTAAGCCATTACCTACCCAAATGCCTTGATGAAAAGCAAGTAGTCTGCCTTCTTTTGCTTGATTAGGTATAACCATTCTGATTGTAAAGAAACGTTGTAACATCCACTCCTCACCATCAAGTAAGTCTGGAACATATTCACTATAATATGCGTCTACTTTTTCTATGAATCTTTCTTCTCCACAAGTGTTTTGTAGATGCCTTCCTAGTTCTACAACTTGCGTAGGGTCTAATACTTTATGTACTGTTTCTAATGTTTCTATTTGAGGGTATTTTTCTTTTGCAACACCTAACCAAAACTCAGGCCAATTATGTTTGTCTAAATCATAGTCTAATGTTTGATTATCCCAACGTGGATCTAAATCTTGTAAACTCATAGTATGTCTCGTGTGTTCTATTTTACTAGTGCTGATATTTATCGACTATAAATATACTTATGAGGATAGAACGGCTTGACTTTAAAACAATAGAAGATGTCTGGAAAACAAAGTTATGGACTAATAGAACAAGTCCAATAGAAACTCATAGTGCAATGACATGGCCTTTTGAGGGTAACCCTGAACCTATTGATATGAATATATTTAATTACCCTGCAACATTTCTAGGAGCCTTTATAGACAACAAACTTATAGGTGTAAACTCAGGACATAGAACTACGAACGAACAATATAGAAGTAGAGGTATATGGGTAGACCCTGACTATAGAAAGAAAGGTGTTGCTCAAATGTTATTCTTAATGACGGCACATCAAGCCAAAGTTGAAGGGTGTGAAATGTTATGGAGCATTCCAAGAAAAACCGCCCTACCAGCCTACACCAAATATGGTTTTCAAACTGTGGGCGATTATATTGTTACTGAAACGTCAGAAGCAAATATCTATGTTAAATTAACCTTCTAAATGTTCTAACATTACTGGTGCACCAGATACAACAAAAGGATCTCCCTCTTCGTTATCTCCTATGCCAGGCTCTACAAAAAGTGCTTCAACTAAACCATCGTTAACGATCATTGAGTATCTCCAACTTCTCATTCCAAAGCCTAAGTTAGTCTTGTCAACTAAAAATCCCATCTTCCTTGTAAACTCTCCTGCTCCATCTGGAATAGGTTTTACATTTTTTATGTCTATTGAGTTTAGCCAAGCATTCATTACAAATGTGTCGTTAACACTTATGCAATAAACTTCGTCTATACCTTTAGCCTTAAGATCATCGTACGCCATATCATACCCAGGTAAATGTGTGCTGGAACATGTAGGTGTAAAGGCTCCTGGTAGACTAAATATTGCTACACGTTTGCCTCCAAATATTTCTTCAGACTTAAGATCATACCACTCAAAGCCAGGTGCTTCTGTGGTTTCTCGTCTTACTTTAAAAGTTACATCTGGTACTCTAATATCAAATGCCATTTTATTCTCCTATTTAGGTAGTTTCCCATAAGGGTTTTTATATTTCTTTGCTTCTGGTGTATCCTTTGCCGCTCTTACTAACCAATATAATGGTATGAAGTTAAGTACAGGGATTAAAAAAGCAATTAACCACCAACCACTATGACCTCTGTCATGTAGTCGTCTTACAGTAACACTTAATGATGCTGGTAATGTTGCCAATATCCAGACCAAAACAAATATTCCTGCGTTGTTGTTTTCAGCAAACGGATCAAACCAATTGAAGAATTGAAAACCTATAAGATGATCTATTCCCATTGCCAGGAAAGCAATAATACTTGCGTACAATGTAAAAAACCAATACTCTGGTCTATTACTTCTTCCGCTCCAATCTTTCCATCTGTCTACTAATACCGTCTTCATGTTATTCATGAAGTGATTTACTATATTCATATATTCCTTTGTTTATATTTAAAGTTATATTTATATAATGTTTGTTTTAGACTCTGCAAATAAAGGTATTGAAACAATAATGTGCATTTATTACGTTTACTTTACTAAATCCTATTTCTTTTAATGTAGACAGATACCATTCAGTATCATCTATATACATAACATCAAGTAATTGTTTTTCTTTTATTTTAATTTCTTCTTCTGAAACACCTTTCTGCATTTTAAATTCATGATATTTCTCTATCATTAGAGGATCTAATGTTGTTTTCTCTGATAAAATAAATGTACCTTTATCATCTAAATTATTTTTAATTGATTGCAGGTATGAAAGTTTATCCTTTATAAAATGTAATGTCCAATTACAGATTATTACATCCATTACTGGTAAGCCTACAGGATATGTATCAGATAGAAAATAAGTTGCAATATCTTTAGGGCAGACATCTAGCATAGACTGGCTATTATCTAATCCATAAATATTTGTAAAGCCTCTTTTGTTTAATCGTTTTAATGTTTCTCCAGATGCACAACCTACATCTATAACATTGGAGTTTTGTCCGTATAAATCTTCACATAATTCTACTGATATATCTATAACTTTATCGTAATCTGGTATATGACTTCTTGCATGGTTTACAAAATTAGGTGCTAACTTACTATCAAACTTCCACCTACTCATTATAGTATCCTCCAACTGTATAATCCTTATTGTTAAATGCGTCTTTAAATCCAACACCTGTATCGTTTTTAGTTTTTACATATAAAGAAGCATATCTTTTATCGCTATTATAAACATCTGGACAATAAGTTTGTATTGTCTCATTCAAAGTTTCATTATTTACAAATCCTTTTAAATTAAAGTAATGATCTACAAATCCTTTTGTAGGACATGAACCATTAAATTTAAGATTAGATGCTTTATCACTTAACATCATAGAAGCATTACCAGGATAGTAAACAACAATAGGTAGTTTTTCTAAAGACTTAATATGATTTATTGGGAAGTATCCTTCTGCATCGAACTTTGTTTCCTTTAACCATCTATACAAAGGATGTCTGGATTCTATAATTATATTATTACTAATTTGTACTACTTCATCTATGAACTCTGAAGGATTAAAGTATCCATATATTATTCCAGAAGCAACTATTATATCAAAATGTTCTGTATTGTTTTCAAAGAAGTTCTCTATAAAATCTTGTGTGATAGTAAAATTATTAAAGTACTTTGAAAGATTTTTATTTGCTAAATTACATAATGTTTCGTCATACTCTACACCGTGATAATGTTTTGCACCTTTGTCTAATACCCAAGCACCAAGTGAAGCAACACAACAACCTAAATCTAAAACTGTTTTGTCCTTTAAATCTATGCTTTCAAAAAATGCTTTATGTCTACCTTCAGTAAACTCTTGTGTAATTGTATATGACCTAATAGATTTCCTTTGTGTTCTAGGATCTGTACTTATAAATTCAGGATACTTGTCATACATTATAATATACCCATTTGATATTTGGCTTCGTCTGATACATGTATTTCAGGATTCCAAGGAGGATCAAATGTTAGGTTAATTTGTATTAGGTTTACTCCTTCTGTGCTTCTAACAGCAAACTCTGATTCCATAAGTATCATGTCCCCATAAGGACAATTAGGTGCAGTTAGTGTCATAAGAAGTTGCACATCGTTTTCTTCGTTTACATCTATTTTGTAGATTAAACCTAAGTCAACAATGTTAATACCTATTTCAGGGTCAATTACTCTACGCAAATTACTGCGTACTCTTTGATCTAAACTAGGATTATCTGAATCTACAGACTCATAATCTCTATTGTTTAAATTAGTTTCTTTATCGCTTTGCATAAACCCTCTGATAATTTCTCTATATCTTCTTCGGTATTATATATACCAGGACTTACTCTTAATACACCTTTACCACCACTAACTTTATTTACTATAGGATGGGCACAAAGTTTTCCTACTCTGATTGCTATGTTATCTATACCTAATAATGCACTTACATCACTAGGGTGATATCCATCACATGTAAAACTATAAACATATCTACCGTTTTGTCTGTAGTTAGGATAAATTAAATTAAGTCCTTTAATATTGAATATGTCTTTGTCGCTCATTGCTAAATCTAATGCAGTAAAATGTTCTTTCATTTTATCATAACCTATCCAATTTACATATTCTGCCGCTACTCCAAGTCCTAATATGCCTGCTATATTTGGTGTGCCTACTTCATGTTTAGCAGGTCCATCGTAAAAGTCTATATTGCCTTTGAAGTCATAACTTGCTACAGAACCTCCACCTAGTCTTACTGCTCTGTATCTTTCCATAGGCAGTCTGCTGTACATGAATCCTATTCCTGTTGGACCATACATTTTATGTCCACTAAAGACAGCATGATCAACTGTAAAAGGATCAAACTTATGCGTACCTATAGTTTGACAGCCATCTATAATAACTCTTATACCTTTATCGTGTGCGGCTTTTGTAAGTTTTTTATAATCTGTACCTATACCTGTAACATTACTGTGACTGTGGATACTTAAAACAGAATAAGGATACTTGTCAAATAATTTACATGCTTCATTTGTATCTATATTACCTCTTTCAGTTACTGGAATAACTACAAGTCTCCCATTTTCTACTGTTCTGCCTTGTGCTATCCAAGGTAAAATATTTGCTGTATGCTCTGCTTCTGTAACGATCACTACAGGAGAATCTTTGTACCAGTCTGCAATTATGTTAAGACCTTCTGTAGCACCTGCTGTAAACATTATCTGCTCTGACTCTGCATTTATTAGTTCAGCAACTTGCTCTCTTGCAAGTTCTATATCTGCTGATACTTCTTGACTAATAGGAAAGTCTCCCCTATTTACATTACATCGTTGTGTTTCATAAAACTTGTTCATTTTATCTAAAACAGACTGATGTGTTTGTGTACTAGCCGCACTATCTAAATAAACTAAGTCAGAGTTATTCTGTAATGTAGGAAACTCTTCTTTTATTGTGTGAGAAAACATTGTTTTATGATGTCGCCTCCTGCGACATTATCTATGCCTCTACTATTTAAATAGTACAAGTGCTCTTTATTTATGTTACTTATTGTACAGCCGTGCGAACAAGCGATTTCTTTTGTATTAATATCTAATTGAGGTTCTGTAAAAGCAGTCGCTTCTGAACTACATAAAAGATTTTTATTTTTAAGATCAGCATCAACACCTTCTGCAGATTTATCTACTTTTATTTCTCCTAGGAAACTACTGTAAGATTTGTCTTCTAATACACTTCTTACATCTACTTTACTTGTACTGTTTGCTCCTTTATGATGTACATTAACTACAGAATTATTTTTATAATTATCATATAGATAGTGAGAACCTTTTACATTTGTAGTACAATTTTTATACACATCTAAAAACAT
>MDSV01202055.1_pt1 | contig 27545 bp, 29 predicted proteins | sample 810851 | NCBI WGS metagenome assembly MDSV01 (sample SAMN05326640, study PRJNA326480) | marine metagenome | isolation source: seawater | place: Atlantic Ocean: North East | collected 2012 | reverse complement strand
CGGGTGTGGAAGTGCGGTAACGCATGTAGCTGACCGGTACTAATAGCTCAATTGGCTTGATTTATGCACTGAAAAAAATTTTAATTTAGGATGTAGTTACATTAATAAAAGAACTATAGCCGATAGTAATGCAATAGTTGATATTATTGATTTAAATATTTTATCATCAAAATATTTTACCATGACCCCCCCCAAATATACTCCAATTGGTATTATAAAAAAATAATAATAAAAATCTTTTAATTTTTCTCCTAAACCAAAAAGAAAAATAAATACTAAATATTGTGATAAAGCTAGATAGAAATAAAAGTAGGTAATGTTGTACCTCGAAGTATTTTTATTAAAGATGCTGCTTAACATCAATGAAAGTAAAGATCCTCCAGAATTTGTTAAACCATGAATTGTACCTATTAAGAACAATGAAAAAATTTTAGTTCCCTTTGTAATTTTGTTTATCAAAATTTCTTTTTTTGTTAAAAAATAAGAAAAAATTATAACTAATGAAACTAAGTATTTAAAATTTATTATTTGTTCATAAAATTTTAAAAGATAAAGACCAAAAAAAATTGAAGGTATACAAATTAAAAAAAAAAGTTGACGATAATCTTTTTGGGATTCAATTTTAAATTTTTTTTTATTTATTTTTAAATAAGTTAAATTGACAAGACTTGTACAAATCGAAATAGGTAATAGCAAACCCATAATTTCAATTAAGCTATAATTTAACATTAACAAGATTGGAGTACCAATTACCAAAACTCCAACGCCAACGATAGATTGCAATACAATTAAGAAAAATATTATTAATAAGATTAAGAGCTCTATACCCATAGTACCTGATAAGTACTATACATTAATGTTAAATCAATTATAAAAAAAAAATGAAATATAGGTTTTTAAAAAAAATCTTATGGTTTACTGGACTTTCAGGTTCTGGAAAAACCACTTTGTCGAATAAAATAATTAGTTATTTAGAAAAAAAAAAATTTAAGTGTTTAAATTTAGACGGTGATCAGTTTAGATTAAAAAAAAAGTATAAAAATAGTTTTTCTAAATTTAATATTAAAAAAAATAATTACTTAATAATTAAAGAAGTGAAGAAACTTAGAAATAATTATGATTTTATTATTGTTTCTGTGATTTCACCATTACGAGTTACCAGGGATAAAGCAAGAAAAACTTTTGGGAAAGATTATGTTGAAATTTTTGTTGATTGTTCTTTAAAAGAGTTGATTAATAGAGATACCAAAGGGCTGTATAAATCTGCCAAAGATAATAAAATAAAAAATTTAATTGGTTACAATTCCAATATCAAATACGAAAAAACAAGATCAAAAAAAATTGTTGTAAATACAAAACTTCAGAATATAAAACAGTCAAAAAAAAAAATTATTCAGGATTTAAATAAAAAATATAATGTTAAAATTTAAATGGAAAAAAAAAACAGCTATATTCATTGGTAGATTCCAGCCTTTTCATAATGGTCATAAAGAAATATTCTTAAGGACATTAGGAAGAAACAAGCAAGTTTGTATACTCGTTATGGACTCATACGGTATAAGCAAAAAAAATCCTTTTGAATTTAGTTATGTGAGGAAAAAAATAAATGAAGCACTTCTTGAATATAAAAATATGTATACGATTATAAAGATACCTGTCGTCTCAGAGGTAGTTTATGGAAGAAAAGTTGGTTATAAATTTAGAAAAATAAAATTGCCAAAATTAATAGAAAAAATTTCAGCAACCAAAATTAGAAAAAAGATTTTTAAAAAATGAAAAAAATCAAAATTATCTGCACCTTAGGACCTTCATCTTTTGATAAACAAACATTAAATTTACTTAAAAAAGAAGGGGTGGATATATTTAGAATAAATCTTTCTCATACAAATATTAAAGAAATAAAAAAAAAAATTTATTATTTAAAAAAAAATAAATTAAAAAATATTTGCATTGATACCGAAGGAGCTCAAATAAGAACCACCCACACTAATAAAAAATATATATTAAGAAAAAATAAATATGTTTTTATTGGAAATGATAATAAAAATAGCAATGATAAGATTATAAACTTGTATCCAGAGATAAATTTAAAAAATTTAAAAAGAAATACAAAAATTTATATTGGATTTAATAATTTATGTTTAGAAGTCACCTCAAAAAATAATAATGTCAATAGGGTTAAATGTAAAGTTTTAGCAGGTGGATATTTAGAGTCAAAAAAAGGTGTGCACATAAATACAAATTTAATACTACCACCTTTAACAAAAAAAGATATTTTTGCTTTACAAATTGCTAATAAATTAAAAATTAAAAATTATGCCATCTCTTTTGTAAATAATCCATCAGACATTGATAAGGTTAGAAAAATTGTTGGTAAAAAAGCAAATATAATTTCAAAAATTGAAACTAAAAATGCGTTAAAAAATTTAAAAGGAATTGCATCAAAATCCAGTGCATTATTGATAGATAGGGGTGATTTATCCAGATACATTCCCATAGAGTCCATACCTGCAGCACAAGAATATATAATCAAGTTTTCAAAAAAAATGAAAAAGCCAACTTATGTAGCCACAAATCTTTTAGAGACTATGATAAAAGAGAACTTACCGACAAGAGCAGAAAGCCATGATATATATGCAACATTACATCAGGGTGCCCAAGGGTTGGTTTTGGCTGCCGAAACTGCAATTGGCAAAAGCCCAATAAATTGTGTAAAATTTTTGAAAAGATGTATTAATATAAATAAAAAAAAAATTTTCTTAAATGAAAAATTTTAATTATTTTCCTGCTAAATTTATTACAAAAAATTTTATTCTTATTGATGGAATTTCTAGGACAGGAAAATTATTATTAGGTAGTTTGATATGCTCATTTGATAGAATGGAAAGTTTAGAATTTGGAGAAAATTTTGAACACTTGTTACCTGCAGTCAAATTTAAAAAAGTTAATAAAAGATTTGCAAAGGCTTTCTTACATAATTACTTAAATCAATTAATCTATAATAAATTTATTTCTAGAAATGTAAATTTCAGACTGAATGATAGAACTAGCATTGAGCAAAGTAGAAACCCTAAAATATATTACAAAAGATTGAAAAATCTAGATGGAGATATTGTTTTAGGTAGAATTCAAAAAGAAGAACCTATTATACCCATTGTAACACATGATCTATGTGTAAATTTAGATACTCTTAAAATATTAAATTTCAATTTCAAAATGATAGAAATATTAAGAAGTCCAATAGAAATAGTTTACTCATGGTATAAAAGAGGTTTAGGCAGAAGGTATGGAAAAGATAAAAGAATTTTTACACTATTAATTGAAAAAAAAAAAAAAATTTATCCTTGGTATAATGCTTTGATAAAAAAAAATCTTGATAAAGAAAATGAAATTGAAAAATGTATTACCATTGTTGAAACATTGGTAAAAAATTCAGTTTCAAAATTAAGAAAAAGTAAAAGTAAAATATTTGTTACAACATATGATCTGATTACACAGGATACACGTAATGAAATAGAAAAAATTTCACTTTTCTTGAATACAAAAACTAATAATCAAACGTATAAATTTATAAAAAAAGAGAACTGTCCAATAAATTATAATGAAGAAATTTTAAAAAAAAAATTTTTGTTCATTCAAAAAAAAAGTTCAATTAAAAAATTCAAAAAATTAATTGAGCTTGAAAAACAGTATAGAAAGAACCTGTACAGTCTCAGAACCATTAAAATTTAAATAATAAATATTTATTTTTAAAATTTTTAATTTTTTCTAGGTTTAAAAATAGAGGTTTTTTATTTTTAATTTGAAATTTTAATGATTTGGAAAATATATTTTCCCTTAATTCATGCTTATTAATCAACTTTAGAGAGCTTTTCCAAAATTTATTTTGGTTATAATTCATTCTTATACTTGACTCATATATAATAGGAATTTTTGCTTCAGCTAAATAGTAATATAAATAAATAAAGAATTGACTTTTTTTTATTATTTTATTGTCAATTTTTTTTAAAAAACCTATTTTTTCTAGTATTTTAAAATATTGTGACTTAGTTCTTGGCTCTATATTAAAGCCCAATCCTGAATATCTTGTATCTCCACATATAATAGTAGGTACTCCAAAACCAGGAAATTCACATCCCGCAGTGCCGTGAGAACTAATTGCGGCTTTAATAAAAGTATTTAAATTTTTAGTATCTAAATTATCTGGAAAAAGTTTTATATTGTAATTATTATTACACAAATCATTAAAAATAGTTTTTGTAGTGATTTTTGTATTGTAAATTTCTTCACTAGGATGAGGTTTGATTAGCCAATTTACATCTTTTATACTAACAATTTTTTTAATAGTTTCCACCATCCATATCATGTCATTTTGAAACAAATTCCATTTATTATTTAAATTACCATCTGTTAATTGATGAGCGAGTATAAGTACAATAGGTTTTTTTACTTCCCAGTTAAAATAATTACAAAGCTCTTTTTTAGTTCTAAATTTATTAAAATACTTCCTATTATTGTCGATCAATTGGTAAGCGTCTCTTCCAAATTTTTCTGAATGATATTCTTTAAAAAATTTTTTAATCTTATAGTGGTTTTTTTTGTTTAAATTTTTATACATGAAATTAAACAATTTTTTTGGAATTTTGTTTCTATTTTCATTTCTTTCTTCAAATTTTTCATAAGTTCTTACTCCAACAGAAGAAATACCTCTTTTAGATATTATTTTATTTTTATATTTTAATGAGTTCTGTAAACATATTCTAAATGGAAAATATTGTGTTTCAGATTGTATTAAAAATGCATTTCTCTCATTTTTAAAAATTTTTTGAAATTGTGAATTATAGTTTAAAGCTCTTGATAATAGATAATATAAATCTAAATTAATTTTATATAAATTAGGTTCTTTTTTAAATCTAATATATTGTTCATAAATTGCAGAACCAAATTCAATTTTATTTATTTTAAATTTAATTAAAGACTCAATATTTTTTATTCCAATTAAATAATTATAAGCAACAAATAAATAGTAAAACCTAGAAAAAAAATTACCTTCATGAACGTAAATAATTTTATTTATTCCAAAGCTATTCATAATTTTTGTTCCTTTAATATCTCCTGACCTCAAAATTCCCAAACTTTCTCTTCCCAATGTATTGCTAATTATTTTGGAGATATAACAATTTGATATTGTATAGATAGGATGGTTAATAAAACTCTCTACAAAAATTTTTTTTTTTGAATTAATTTTAAAATATTTTTTACTTGAAAGTTTTTTAGTTATAGAAATAAATTTATTTTGATCTTTATTTAAAAATATATCAATTATATTTTCGTTATTAATTTTTGATAAAAAATATTTTAATATGTTAATTTCTTTAAATAATGTAATAACATATTGAATTTTTATTTTGATTATCTTTAATTCTTCAAATAAAAATAATATAAACAGCTGAAATAACTCTTTTTTAATTTTCATTATATTTTAACGAATAAAATTTTAAAAAGTCTTTTAATGAAAGATGTATTCAATTAGTAAATTTGTTCAATATTTGAACAATATATATATATTTTTCATCTTGTAAATAAATTAATAATTGGTAGTATGTTCAAATATTGAACAAATATGAAAAGTATTCAAGACCATTTTAATATATTAAGAAAAATAAGTAAAAAAACTTATTTAAACCAAAGAGTTTTAGCTCAAGATTTAGGCTTTAGTTTAGGTAAGCTTAATTATTGTCTAAATGAGTTAAAAAAAAAGGGATTTATTAAAGTTCAAAACTTTAGAAAAAATCCCGATCGCTTTAACACATTATCAAAAAACAACTATTTATATATTCTGACTCCAAAAGGCCTGACAAAAAAAACGAGCCTAACAGTAAATTTTATGAAAAGGAAAATGAAAGAATATGATGAACTAAAAAAGGAGTTAGCTGAAAAAAATGAGTAAAAAAATATTAATTACTGGGGCAGCTGGCTTCATAGGTTCCCACTTGGTAGAGAAATTATATAAAGACGGTTATGATTTAAAAATTTTAGTTCCATATAATACAGATAATTCTTGGGGTTGGATAGATTCGTTAGACGAAGAAACAAAAAATAATATTGAAATAATATCAGGAGATGTTTGTGACCAAGATTTAGTAAGAAAAATAACTAAGGATGTAAATATTATATTTCATTTAGCAGCATTAATTTCTATACCGTATTCATATGTCTCGCCCAGAAGTTATATTACTACAAATGTTGTTGGTACATTAAATTTATTAGAGGCATTAAAAAACTCAAATATAGAATTGATGGTTAACACATCAACGAGTGAAGTTTATGGAAGTGCTCAGTATTCACCAATCGACGAAGCTCATCCATTGAATGCCCAATCACCTTATGCAGCAACTAAAATTTCAGCGGATCAGCTATGTTTATCGTATTATAGATCTTTCGAATTACCTATTTCGGTTATAAGACCTTTTAATACTTTTGGCCCAAGGCAATCCTTAAGAGCAGCAATTCCAACAATTATTACTCAAGCATTAAAAAAAGAAAAAAGTATAAAAATGGGCAATACCAACACTAAAAGAGATTTTTCATATGTTTCAGATACTGTATCAGGTTTTACATCATGTATTGGTAATTCAAAATGTTTAGGAGAAGTGATAAACCTTGGAACGGGGATTGCTTTTACAATTGCTGAAACAATTCAATATATTTCAGAATTGACTAATATCGAAATTAATGTTGAAGTTGATAAAAATAGATTAAGACCACAAAAAAGTGAGGTAAATCATTTATTATCAAACAATCTTAAAGCTAAAGAAATTTTAAATTGGGAACCAAAATTTGCAGACAAAGAAGGATTTAAATTAGGCTTAAAAAATACAATAGATTGGTTCAAAGTTCCTGAAAACTCAAAATTATATAAGTCAAATCTATATAATTTATAATGAAAAAAAAAATTCTTTTTTTTACTGGAAGTAGAGCGGATTATGGAATTTTAAAACCCCTGATAAAAGAAATTATTAAAAAAAACTATGCTGATATAAAAATAGCTGCTGCTGGACAACATTTTTCAAAAACATTTGGAAATACCTATAAACAAATTTTAAAAGATAAAATTAAAATTAATTATAAGTCAAAAATTAGTCTAAAGAAAACAAACTTAAATTATATATTTAAATATCTATCAGAGTCTCTTTTAGATTATTATAAAATCCTTAACAAAATGAAACCTGATTTAGTGGTCATTTTAGGCGATAGGTATGAAGTATTTTGCTTTGCTATAGCCAGCTATTTATTAAATATAAGAATTGCCCATCTACATGGAGGAGAACTAACATATGGTGCATTTGATGATGGATTAAGACATGCAATAACAAAGTTATCAGATTTTCATTTTGTTTCTCATCGAGTTTATAAAAAAAGAGTTATACAACTAGGAGAAAATCCAAAAAGAGTATTTGATGTTGGTGCTTTAGCAATGGATAATATCAATAAGAAAAATATTTATTCTAAGAAATTTTTATTAAAAAAATTTGATATTAAAACAAATAAAAAATTAGCATTGGTTACTTTTCATCCAGTTACAAAAAATAATGATAATTACAAAATCCAGATTAAAAAGTTTCTAGATGCATTAAAAGAGGTCGATTATTATTATATTTTTACATACAATAATAGTGACACTTTAGGCAAAGATTTCATAAAAAAAATAATGAAATTTTCTAATATACACAAGAATTCTAAAGTATTTAAAACATTGGGAACAAAATTGTATTTAAGTTTTATTAAGCACTCAGATTTAGTTGTTGGAAATTCTTCAAGCGGAATTTATGAGGCACCAGCACTTAAAACTGTAACTTTAAACATCGGTAATAGGCAGCAAGGAAGAATATTTGGCTCCAGCATAATTAATTGTAAAAATGAAACAAAAGAAATAGCAAATAAGTTAAAAAAAATTTATAATAAAGAAATTAAAGTTAATTTTCAAAATCTTTTTTATAAAAATAATGTTTCTGGCATAATTACGCATGAAATTAAGAAAATAATAAAAAAAAAATTAGAAGTAAAAAAATTTTATGACATTAAATTTTAATAATACAAAAACTTATATCATTGCAGAAATTGGAGTTAATCATAACGGAAAAATTAGTTTAGCAAAAAGACTAATAAAAGAAGCGAAAAAATCAGGTGCCGACGCAGTTAAGTTTCAATCTTTCAAAACAGACGCTCTTGTAACAAAGTCTGCCAATCAAGCTCCATATCAGAAAAAAAATTTAAAGAAAAAAGAAAAACAGTTTGATATGCTAAAAAGATATGAGTTGAAAGATAAAGATTATCATATTTTAAACAAGGAATGTAAAAGATTAAAAATTGATTTTATTTCCTCAGTATTTGATGAAGATAGTGTCGATTTTATTAAAAAAAAAATTCAATCAAAAATAATTAAATTACCATCAGGAGAAATAAATAATTATTTAATTTTAAGAAAATTAAAATTAACTAATTATAAAATCTTAATTTCAACAGGTATGAGTAATTATAAAGAAATAGCCCAATCAATCAATACAATAGCAAAAGAGAAAATTTTTAAGATAGTAGATAATAAAGTAAAGATAGTTAATAAGAGAATATTTAAAAAGGTAAAAAAACAAGTGTGTATAATGCATTGTGTAACTGACTATCCAGTAATAAAGACACAAGCAAATTTAAAATGTATAGATAATATTAAAAAAGATTTCCAGTTAACTGTAGGATATTCTGATCATACTTTAGGAATAATTGCACCAGTAATAGCAGTTTCAAAAGGAGCGTGTGTGATTGAGAAACACTTTACTTTGGATAAAAAAATGAAAGGTCCAGATCACTTAGCTTCTTTAGAGCCAAAAGAATTCAATAAAATGGTTAAGAATATAAGAGATTTTGAATTAATGGAGGGAAACGGAAAAAAACAAATTCAAAAATGTGAAATTAATAACCTAAAGGTTGCAAGAAAAAGTGTAGTGGCCAAAACTCACATCAAGGTAAATGAAAAATTTACTTATAAAAATTTAACAGTCAAAAGACCTGGAACAGGACTTGATCCTTTTAAAATAAAAGAATTAATTAGCAAAAGATCAAAAAAAAATTATTATCCAGATCAATTAATTAATAAAAAATGAAAATCCTATCAGTTTATCCTTGGACCCATATTTCATCATCTGCACTAATGATAGATGGAAAAATTGTTGCAGGTTCTCCAGAAGAAAGATTTAATAAAATTAAATATTCAACTGCTTTCCCAATTAAATCTGCGGAATGGTGTTTAAAAACTAATAATCTAAAGTGGGAAGATCTTGATTTAATAGTTGTACCTTGGAACCCAATGCACAATATAAATCATGCTAATGGAAGGTGGGATAGTACGATGACCTGGAGAGGTCAAATGTTAAGTCATATACCCACAAATATTATGAGAGCGATAAAAGGTCTGGCAGCAAAAGAAATGGAAACTTCATTTGGACAAACAAGAATTTTATATTTGAATCATCATGATTGTCATGCTGCTTCTGCAATTTATTGTTCACCATTTAATTCTTGTGATTATTTGACAATTGACGGACATGGTGAAGTAGAAACTTGTACTTCAGGTACGTTTATGAATAAAAAAATTAAAAAGAACAGTTTTGTTCTATACCCTCATTCGGTTGGCTTATTTTATGGAAGTTTGACAAATTTTTTAGGATTTAGACCGGATCAGGATGAATGGAAAACAATGGCTTTGGCATCCAGTAGTAAAAGTAAAAACATTTATGATAAAAAAATGCAAAAACTTTTTAAATTAACAAAAAAAGGTTTTGAGTTAGATCTTTCATACTTTGACTACTATTTATTTGATAAAAGACCTGATTTTTATAACAATAAATTTGTTGAAGAATTTGGACAACCTAGGATACCTGGTTCAAAATTAGTATCCAAACATTCTGAAATTGCAGGAGCGTTACAAAGAGCTTTTGAAAAAATAGTTTTCCATTTACTTGAAATTGTAAAAAAAAAAGGATCCAGATCTAATAATTTAGTTCTTGCAGGTGGAGCTGCAATGAATTGCGTTTTTAATGGACTTTTAGATAAAAAGAAAATTTATAAAAACAATTTTATTCCCCCTTGGCCTGATGATTTAGGAGTAACTATTGGTGCATTATATTTAGCAAATCAAAAATATGGAGCAAAGAAAATTGAGCCAAAAAGATTAAGATCAGCATATTTGGGCCCAAGCTTTAATGATAAGGAAATTCTTGAAACACTTAAAAAGTTTAAAGTAAAATATAAAAAACCAAAAAATTTATTTTCTTATACTGCAAATAAAATAGCAAAAAAAAAATTAATAGGTTGGTTTCAAGGAAAAATGGAATTTACACATAGAGCATTAGGAAATAGATCTATATTGGCTGACCCTAGAGGAAAGTCAATACAGAAAATCATAAATAGTGCAGTTAAATATAGGGAATCGTTTCGTCCATTTGCTCCAGCAGTTCTAGAAGAAGATGCAAGTAAAATCTTTGATTTAAAAAAAAATATGAAAATTGATTTCATGGAAAAAGCAGTTGAGGTAAAAAAAGATTGGAGAAATAAAATACCAGCAGTTACTCATATTGACAATACAGCCAGGGTTCAAACAGTTAGCAAATCATATAATCCTAGTTTTTATAATCTAATAAAAGAATTTAAAAACCAGACAGGTGTACCAGTTGTTGTAAACACTTCTTTCAATTTAAATGGACAGCCAATTGTTTTAGATCCAAGTGATGCGATAAAAACATTTTATACTTGTGGTTTAGATATATTAGTTATTGGACCTTACGTAATTGAGAAATAAAGATTTATGAAATTTAAGAATAAGTTTACTAATAAATTACTTAAAGTTATACCTGGTGGATCACATACTTATTCAAGAGGAGCAGACACATTTCCTTCAAATGCACCATCTATATTGAACAAAGGTAAAGGTGTTTATGTTTTTGATGAAAAAAATAATAAATTCCTTGATTATGGAATGGGTTTGAGATCTGTTAATATAGGATATGCAGAACCTGAAATTAATAGAGCGGCTATTGAAGGTATAAATAAGGGGAATAATTTAACAAGGCCTTCGCTAATTGAATTGAAAGCAGCACAACTCTTTACTTCGCTAATTAAAAAAGCAGACATGGTTAAATTTACAAAAAATGGCTCAACAGCAGTTACAGCTGCCGTTAAGCTTGCAAGAGCTTTTACAAAAAAAAAATTGTTCTTAGATGTGCGCAACAACCCTTTTTTTCATTTGATGATTGGTTTATAGGCAGTACAAATATGCCCCGAGGCGTTACTGATGAAACCAAAAAATTAACAAAACAATTTAACTATAACGACATTAAAAGTCTAGAAGGTCAAATTAAAAGATATAAAAATCAAATTGCTTGTGTAGTGCTTGAGCCATCAAGTACAGAGTGTCCCAAAATAAAAGATCATGACGAACCGTGTTGTCATCTACCAAAATGCAATAGGGATTTTAAAAATAAAGAACATTTTTTAAAAAAAGTCGAAAAAATTTGTAAAAAAAATAAAATCGTCTTTATTTTGGATGAGATGATTACTGGATTTAGATGGGATTTAAAAGGGGCCCAGAATTTTTATAATGTTAATCCAGATTTAAGTACATTTGGAAAGGCAATGGCTAATGGTTTTTCAGTTTCAGCAGTATGTGGAAAGAAGAAAATTATGGAACTTGGTTCAATTACAAAACAAAATGAAGAAAGAGTTTTTTTACTCTCAACCACTCATGGAGCAGAAATGAATGGATTGTCAGCATTTATTAAGACAATAAAATATTTAAAAAAAAACAAAGTTATTCAAAAAAATTGGAATTATGGAAGTAAATTAATTTTTGAAGGAAATAAAATTGCCAAAAAAATTGGCATAAATGAGTATTTTTCTCTCTCTGGCATAGCATGTTCGCCATTATTTAATTGTTTGGATAAGAAGAAAAATCCTTCTTTAGATTTTAGGACTTTGTTTATTCAAGAAATGCTAAAAGAAAAAATTTTAATGCCTTGGATATCTATTTCTTTTAGGCACAATCAAAGTACTTTGAAAAAAACTTTATTAGCATTAGAAAAATCTCTAGTTGTTTATAAAAAGGCTTTAGATCATGGAGTTAAAAAATATATAGACGGTCATACAATTAAACCAGTATTTAGGAGATTTAATTGAACTATCATATTTGTATAAATTTGAGCCATAATGCAAGTGCAGCATTACTGATAAATTTTAATTAAAAATTAAATGATAAAAAATAAAAAATCTTTAAAAAATTCTATTTCCAATGAATTAGTTAAAAGATTACAGAAGGTTTGTGGAAATAAAAGAAGACCTCTTCATGAACCATTATTTGAAGGAAATGAAAAAGAGGAATTAATTAAATGTATTAATAGCACGTATGTTTCTTCAAAAAGTATTATTACTAAAAATTTTGAAAAAAAAATATCAAAATATACTAAGTGTAAAGACACAATTGCGGTTATCAATGGAACATCTGCTCTTCAAATCAGTTTATTAGTCGTTGGTTTGAAAAAAGACGAAGAAGTTTTGATGCCTTCATTTAATTTTGTAGCAGCAGCAAATGCTATAAATTATTGTGGAGGAATTCCAAATTTTTTAGATATTGAGGAGAGTACACTCTCTATTGATCCAATTAAATTAAAAAAATATTTAAATAAAAATTTTATAATTAAAAATAAATGTTGTTTTAATAAAAAAACAAAAAGAAAAGTAAGAGCTATAATTGTTCCACATTTATTTGGTCATGCAGCAAAAATAGATGAAATAGTTAAAATAGCAAAAAATAAAAAATTAATGCTTATTGAAGATGCAGCAGAATCTTTGGGTTCATTTTTTAAAAATAAACATACAGGTACATTTGGAGATTTAGGTATTTTAAGTTTTAATGGTAACAAAACAATTACAACTGGAGGAGGAGGGGCTATACTTTCAAAAAAAAAAAATCTTACCAAAAAAATTAGAAATTTAATTGATCTTTCAAAAAAAGAACATTTATGGAAATTTGATTATTCAAAAGTTGGCTATAACATGAAAATGCCAGGAATTAACGCTGCACTAGGTTGTGCTCAAATTTTGAATCTTGAAAAAATAATTAGATTAAAAAGAAAAATATTTATTAAATATAAAAATCAATTTAATAATAGTGAATATTTTGATTTAGTAAAAGAACCTAAAAACAATAGAAGTAATTATTGGCTACAAAATATAAAGTTAAAAAAAAATATTAAAAAATTTAAAAATCATCTTATAGAAATCACAAATAAAAAAGGTTATCAAACTCGTCCAGCGTGGAAGTTATTGCATCAATTAAATCATTTTAAAAAATGCCCTAAAGATGATCTTAAAGTTTCAATAGATTTATTTGATAGAATAATTAGTATACCCAGTTCCCCCAATTTAATTAAAAAATAGACTATGGAAAAATTTAAATTATTTGAAAAAATATATAATTCATTAAAAAGAGGCATTATTCCTCGTGTGGATTTGCATGTTCATACAAATTGGACAGACGGTCAGCATTCTGTTTTTGAAATGCATGAGGAAGCCTGTAGAAAATCCTTATCTCATATTTTTTTCAGCGAACATTCAAGAAAAGAGAGTGGAAACTGGTTTTTGGAGTTTGGAAAACAGGTGGATTCTTTATCTAAAAGCAGGTGTGAAGCAATTAAAGGTACTGAGGTTAAAATTTTAAATTTCGAAGGAGAATTAGACATGAATGAAAATTTTTATAGGGAATCTGATTTAGTAATGGCGAGTGTACATAGATTTCCTGGTGAAACTTCTAAAGATTTTAGGAATAAAAAGACACTAAAAAAAGATGAGGTTATTAAGATAGAATTTGAATTGATGATTGCGGCCCTAAATAATCCAAAAGTTGATATATTGGGACATCCATTTGGAATGACACTAAATAGATTTGGATATGAGCCAAATGATAATTTGTTTGATGAGTTAATAATACAATGTGGTAAAAAAAATAAAATTTTTGAAGTAAACTATAGATATCATAAAAATCCAAAAATTTTAATTGATAAATGTTTAAAAAATAAAACCCAAATTTCGTTGGGTTCAAATGCACACTCAAAAGAAGAATTGGGTAAAATTTTAGAAATATTTTAGTTATGAAAAAAATTAATGTATTAGTTACGGGTGCTGGTTGCGGTGTTGGTCAATCAATATTAAAATCACTAAAAATAAGCAAACTAAATCTAAATATTATTTCTGCCGACATAAATGAGTTTAATGCTGGACTTTACAGAACAAATAAAAGTTTAATTATACCTAAAGTTGAAAAAAAAAATTCCTTAGCTGATTTTATTAAAATTTTCAGAAAAAATAATATTGATATTTTATTTGTAGGGTCTGAGTATGAAACAGAATTTTTTTCAAAAAATAAAAATACTATTGAAAAGAAAACCAGTACTATTATTTGTGTTTCACCAATAAATACAATTAAAATTGCAGGGGATAAATATTTAACATTTAAATTTTTAAAAAAAAATAACTTACCATACGCTATGACATATATTCCTAAAAATCTTAATGATGCAAAAAAAATAATTAAAAAATGTAAGCTCCCTGTGTTTATAAAAGATCGATTTGGCACTTCTTCCAGAAATATATTTTTAATAAAAAATAAAAGTGATTTGATGAAATATTATGAGCTTGTACCTAACTCAATCATTCAAGAATTTGCTGGGAACCAAGGAAATGACTTTAAAAATGAGTATACCTGTAGCTTATTTTTTTTAAAAGAAGAAGGGTTGATTGGACCTTTTATAGCTAGAAGAGTTTTGAAATATGGGACTTCTTGGTGCATAGAAATTAAAAAATTTAAAAAGATCGAACCAATTTTAACGAAAATAGCAAAATTATTACCATCTATCGGTAGTTTAAATATTCAATTAAGGGATGGCCCTAAAGGACCAGTACCATTTGAATTTAATGCAAGGTTTTCTGGAACAACATCTATAAGATCGCACCATGGTTTTAATGAACCAGAAATGTTTGTTAAAAATTATTTTTTAAATAAAAAAATTAAGAATCCTAAAATTAAAGAAGGTTTAGCCTTAAGATATATTGATGAAATTTTTTTAGATGAAGTAGCTCAAAATTCAAAAAAATTAATCATTAATAAAGGAAAGAAAAGAAATTGGTTTTAAGATGATAATATTAAAAAAATTGTATTGTAAACTTGTAATATTGCATACATGAAGGAAATTATTGGTATAACTGGTGCATCAGGAATGCTTGGAAAGCATTTGATGCATATTTTGTCGAAAAAAAAATTTAGAATTATTTCAACATCGCGAAAACCTGTTAAGTATAAAAAAAGAGGTATTTATTGGAAAAAACTAGATTTAACTAAACTTAAAAATGAAAAACAATTAGATAATATTTTTGAAGGCATCACAACAATTGCTCATTTGGGCGCTTTGGTACCGGCAAATATTCATTATCAAAATAAAAATGAAATAAAGAAAACAAATTTTGATCCAACTGTATTAATATCCAAATGGGCAATCAGAAATAATATTCATTTAATATATATTTCAGGTGCAATTATATATGAAAATAAAAATTCAAAAAAAATGAAAGAGGACTCAAAAATAAATCTTTTTTTCCATAAAGATTATTATGGTGAGTCAAAAAAAAATTGCGATGTCTATCTCCAAAAAAAAATGCATCCTGAAAACAAAATAACCATTTTAAGACCGACCTCAATTTATGGTTATGGATTAAATAAAAATAAGATTATTATGAAATTAATTAGATTAACTAAATTAAATAAAGAAATAAGGTTATATAAACCATTTGAAAAAATTAATCTTATACATGCCATTGATGTTGCGGATGCAGTCTATAAGTCAATAATAAAGAAAAAGTATAAAATATTTAATATTAGCTCTGATAAGCTATATTCAATTAAAGACTTGTCAAAAATTTTAATAAATATAAATAAAAGTAAATCAAAACTAAAAATATATGAAAATATTGACTCATCAAAAATACCAGATAGATTTAACACATCATCATTTAAAGCTAAAAAAAGTTTAGGCTGGATTAATAGAACTTCATTGGAAAAAGGACTTAAATTAATAATTAACAAAAAGTATGGAAAGTAAAAATAATAAAATTTTTTGGTGTAAGAATTGCGTTGTAATGTCCACTAGACCCAGGGTTACTTTTGATGAAAGAGGTTTTTGTACAGCTTGCCGATGGACAGAAAAAAAAGCCAAACTAGATTGGAATATTAGAGAAAAGATGCTTAAAGAGCTTCTAAATAAACATCGGTCAGATTCTAAAGCATTTGATTGCATAACTACTGTGAGTGGTGGAAAAGATGGTTCATATGTATCATATAATTTAAAGCATAAACATAATATGAACCCCTTAGCGGTAACAATTAGGCCAATTACCGAAACACAAATTGGTCAAGAAAATTTAAATAATTTTGTACAAAGTGGATATAATCATTTGTTGGTTTCTCCAAATGTAGAAGCGATGAGAATTTTAAATAGACTAGGTCTTACCGAAATGGGTTTCCCATATTATGGTTGGTTGATTTCAATTCATACTGCTGTTTTCAGAGTGGCAGTTCAATTTAACATACCATTAGTTTTTTACTCAGAAGATGGAGAAGTAGAATATGGTGGAGATGCAAAAAATATAAATAATGGAATCTATGGAGTTGATTATATTAAATCAATCTATCTAGAAGGTGGTTATAAAAAAATTTTGGAAATGTCAAAACTCACTGATAAAGAACTTTATTGGTTTAAATTTCCTGATGATGAGGAACTTAAAAAATTAAAATTGGAAATAACTCATTACGGTTTTTATGAAAATTGGGATCCATATAGAAATTATGAGATTGCGAAAAAATATTGCGGATTAAATGAAAATGAAACTCTAAATGAAGGAACGTATACAAATTTTGCACAAACAGAACAAAAAATTTATTTATTACATGTATATTTTATGTACTTAAAATTTGGTTTTGGAAGAGCTACTCAAGATGCGGGAATTGATGTTAGAAGAGGTGCCATGACAAGAGAGCAAGCTGTACAGTTAGTAAAATTATACGACGATATGTATCCTGAAAGTTTATTTGAAGAATATTGTGAATATTATAAAATGAGCATGTCTGATTTTATGAGTAACATTGATAAATGGGCGAACAAAGATTTATTTGAAAAGAAAAATAAATGGGTTCCAAAATTTCAAATTAAATGAGTTCAAAAAAAAAAGTAGGAATTATCGATTATGGAGCTGGAAATATTAGTTCAATATTTAATGCAATAAATTTTCTAGAATACGATGCAAAATTTATTTCAAAACCAAGTGAGGCTAATAATTATTCACATTTGATATTACCGGGAGTGGGTAACTTTGGAAAGTTAGCACAAAATTTACAAGAAAATAATTGGAAATTTGAGATAGAAAAACTCGTTAAAGGTGGACATATGTTATTTGGTATTTGTGTTGGTATGCAACTTTTATTTGAAAAAAGTGAAGAAGCACCAAATGCTGAAGGATTAGGACTTTTCAAAGGATCTTTAAGTAATTTTAAGTCGAAGGATAATGATTTTAAATTACCTGTCCCACATATAGGATTTAACTTGGTAACTCACAAAAATACACCTATATGGAAAGATATTAAAAATAATTCACCATTTTATTTTGTTCATTCATATAAAATCGTTAAGACAGATAAAAATATTGTGACTTGCAGAACAACCTACCAGCATGAGTTCATCTCATTTGTTGAAAAAAATAATATTTTTGGATCTCAATTTCATCCAGAAAAAAGTCATTTAACTGGTTTAAAATTGATTAAAAATTTTTTAGAATTTAAAAAATAAATTACAAAATACTGTATCCACCATCAACAACTAGGCTTGACCCAGTTATATATGATGATGCATCAGAAATAAGAAATAAAGAACTTAATGCAATTTCATTAGGTTTGGCCATTCTTCCAAGGGGAGTTTTTTTATTATATCTTTTTACAAAACTTTTATTTTGATAATCAAAAACACCACCAGCAATTATACTATTTATTCTAATATTATATTTTCCATAATATGCAGCCATGGACCGAACTGAATTATTAACTCCTCCTTTAATGGTAGAATAAGTCATGCTTTCTTTCATTTTTGTATTTTTGTATAGTTCATTATCTTGACCTAAAATTCCATATATAGAAGATAATTGAACTATAGATCCATTTTTTATTTTATTTTTAATCATAAGATCTGCAATTTTTTTAGCAATCCAAACGTAGCTGTTCATGTGTAAATTAATATTCTTGATATAATCTTTTAATTTTACATCTTTATAATTATTTTTAGACCATTTCTTAGTTCTTGGATAGCTGGCATTAATAAAACAATTAGGAGCTCCGTGTTTTTTAACAACTCTTTTTAAAAAAGTTTCAATTTTATGCAAATTTTCAACATTGAATTTTTCAAAATAAATATTTTTTTTTGGCAGAGGTTTCATTTTTAAATCCAGACAAATAATTTTAGCATTTGCCTCTATACAATTTTTAATTATTTCACTACCAATTAATCCGCTACTTCCCAAAACGTATATTGTTTTATTTGAAAGATCGAAATTATTTAAAAAAGTTTTCATTAAAGTTAGCTTTTGTTCAATACTTGAACATATTATACCATTATTTATTCTTGTAAATATATATATAATATGTATTGTATGTTCAATAGTTGAACATAATATTAATCAATACTAATGCTATATTACAAAAGAATAATTTATTGTTTGTATTTTAAAGATAATTATTTTTATTTAAGTAGAAATTTTAGACTACAGAAAGTTGGAGATTTAAACTGGTTAATTAAAAATTTTGGGTTTGGATCAACAGCTAATTATGTAGATGAGCTAATGATAATAAATGTAAAACAAAAGCCTGAAGAAGATGATTTTAACAACTTCTTTAAAAATATTGAAGAATTGAAAAAAAATATTTTTATTCCAATTACTTTAGGAGGTGGAATAAATAGTTTTGATTTAGCTAGAAAATTTTTTGAAAACGGTGCAGATAAAATTTCAGTTAATACAATTAGTTATGACAAAGAAGAAATCATAAATAAAATTTCGGAATTATATGGCTCCCAATCAATTAGTGTAATGATCGATTACAAAAGAAAAGATGACAATATAGCCTTGTATTCAAATTGTGGAACAAAACTAGAGCATACCAATTTCGAAAAACATTTGGAAAAAATGAAAAATATGAGTACTGGTGAAATAATTTTAAATTCAATTGATAGAGATGGAAACGGGGCTGGTATAGATTTAGATATTTTAAAATTTATAAATAATGATTTTTTTAAGCCAATATTGCTAATGGGTGGCGCAGGAAAACCTGAGCATTTATCAGAAGTGCTTTTTCAAAAAAAAATATCAGGAGTAGTAACGGCTAATTTATTTAATTTTTTGGGATCCGGGTTGAATATAGCAAGAAAAAAACTGATTGAAGAAAAAATAAATGTAGTTGATTTTGCATAACTTATGAAAAATTTAGTAATTAAAAAAAATGATACAATTAAAAAAGCTTTAGAGCTAATAAAAAAAAATGGTGCAAAAGGTTTAGTTGTAATTAATAATAAAAAACAACTTATAGGATCTTTAAGTGATGGAGATATAAGAAAAGCCATTTTAAAAAATAATAATATTAATAAAAAAATTGAACTTCTTTATAATAAAAAACCTACATTTTTATATAATAAAAATTATTCACAAAAAACTTTAAGAGACTTATTTTATAAAAAAAATTTTACAATTGTACCTATAGTAGGTGAGTTTAAAAAAATTAAAAAAATTGTAACTGCTAAAAACCTTACAAAGAGTAAACTTTTAATTAAAATTAAAAAAAATAATTTATTAAAAAAAGTTCCTTGTATAATTATGGCAGGTGGAAAGGGCACTAGGTTAGAGCCATTTACACATGTATTGCCAAAACCTTTGATACCAATCAAAAAGAAGACAGTTATAGAACATATAATTAATAGTTTTAAGAATCATGGCGTAGAAAGTTTCTTAATATCCTTAAACTATAAGGCTGAAATTTTAAAAGCATACTTTAAAGAATTGAAACCTAATTCTAAGATTAACTTTATAGCTGAGAATAAACCGCTAGGAACAATTGGAAGTTTGTCAAAGATTAATAAAAAACAAGGAAAAAATTTTTTTGTCACAAATTGTGACACAATTTCAAGCATTAATTTAAATTCGATGTATAAATTTCATATAAAAAATAATTATGACTTAACACTCTATGCATCGTCTAAAAATCATCAAGTACCCTACGGAGTCTGTCATGGCGAAGCTAATGGTGATTTAATAAAAATTGAAGAAAAACCAAAATTCAATTTTTTAGTAAATGTTGGTCTATATTTAGCAAAAAATTCTATTTTAGATTATATACCAAAAAATAAAAAATTCCAATTTACTGATCTTGTAAAACAATTAAAAAAAGATAATAAAAAAATTGGCCTATATACAGAAGATAAAAATAGCTGGCTTGATGTTGGTCAGTGGGATGAATTTAAGAAAACTGTAAGTATTTTTTCATGATAAAAAAGTTTTTATTTATTGGTTATGGCAACATGACTAAAAAATATTGTAATATATTAAAAAAATTTAAAAAAAAAACTATAATTAAATTTTATACCAAACAAAATGTTACAAATAATTTATATAATAATATTAAAGAATTAAAAAATTATGATCCTGATATTATTTTTATATGTTCAGCAACAGTGGATCACTACAAACATTTAAATTTAATAAATAAAATATTTAAAAATAAAATAGTTATCGTTGAAAAACCACTTTTTCATAAATATTTAAAATTAAAAAATATAAAAAATAAAATTTATGTGAGTTTTAATTTAAGATATGACCCTTTATTACAATATTTAAAAAAAATAATTAAAAATCAAAAAATTTGGTCATTAGAAATTTTTTGTAAATCATATTTGCCAAATTGGAGAAAATCAAATTATTCAAAATCTTATAGTGCAAAAAAAAAATTAGGTGGAGGAGTGCTATTAGATTTAAGTCATGAGCTAGATTATATCACCTGGCTTTTTGGTGAAATAGATATTAATTATGTAGTGAATAATAAAATTTCTAATTTAAATATTAGTTCTGATGATAATTTTTTACTAATAGGAAGATCAAAAAATATAAAACAGATATTAATTTATTTGAATTATTATTCAAAAATAGAAAATCGTAGTATTTTTGTTACTAGTAAAAATTTAAATTTTAAGGCTGACATAAAAAATAAAGAAATCTTATTTTTAAATAATAAATTAAAAAAAAGTTACAAGACTTGGAATGATAAAGGTTACAAAAAGTCATTTGAAAAAATAATAGAAGATATTGTTTTTGATAAAAAAATAAAATTACCAGACTATGAATTTAATTTAAAAGTGCAAAAACTTATTTCAAACATACAAAACCAAAGATGAAAAATATTTTATGTACCATCTGTGTTAGAGGAGGCTCAAAAGGAGTAAAAAACAAGAATATAAAAAAAATCAAAGGCAAACCTTTAATTTATTATACTTTAAACCAAGCTAAAAAATCTAAATTGTTTAACTCAATTGTGGTATCCAGTGACAATAAAAAAATTCTCAAATATTCTGAAACACAAAATATTTCAGATTTAATTGATAGACCAAGAGTGCTTGCAAAAGATGATGCTCCAAAAATACCAGTAATTAGGCATGCTTTGAAAGAAATGGAAAGGAAATATCAAAAAAAATTTGATATTATAATTGATCTTGATGCTACCGCTCCATTAAGAAAAGTAAATGATATTCATAAAGCTCTAAAAAAATTTAATAAAGAAAAATCATCTAACTTATTCTCGGTTTGTATTTCTAGAAGAAATCCTTATTTCAATGCAGTTGAATTTAAAAATGGAAAAATTCAACCCATAAAATCTTTAATGAAAAAAATACCTGGAAGACAATTTGCACCTAAGGTTTATGATATGAATGCTTCAATATATATATGGGATAGAAAGACACTATTAAGATCTAATACAGTTTTTCAAAAAAAAACTTCAATATATTTAATGTCAGACGAAAGATCTTTAGATATTGATAATAGCTTTGATTTTAAATTAGTAGAGTTTTTGTTGTGAAAAAGGATATTTTTTTTTTTACAGATTTTGATTCAATTAATGCAACCTATAATGCACATATTAATTTAATTGAAAGACTGAAGAATGAATATAGAGAAGTAATTTTTATAGATACAAATCCGTTAAAAATATTTTCAAATAAAAAATTGAAAAAAAAAATATTTTTAAACGGTAATTTTATATCATTTAACTCAAAATTTAAATTTATAAAATATTTCTCAAAAAAAAAGAATAAAATCTTAATAAATAATTTTGGAAAAGATTTAAATCATCTATTTATTTTTGTAATGATAAAAGTTTTTTCTTTAGCCCAAATTAAGGTACAGAATATTGATGTTATACCTTATACAAGAAATTTCAGTAATACAAATTTTTTCAAAAAATTTTTTTTTTATATAAAAAAAATAGAGTCTAAATTAATTAATATATTTTGTGGATTGGGTATTTTGCCAAAAGTTGATATTTTGTTTTTAACTAATTTACAAATATATAAAAAAAATAAAAATTTTAATATTTTAAAAAATATTTTTTCTTTTTATAAAAAACATATCTTAGTCAATAGTTCAACATTCAGTTTAGTTAAAAAAAATAAATCTAAGATTAAAAAAGAATATATCTTGTACATAGATTATAATATTAAACATAAAGATAATCTAAAATATGGTGAAAAGATTAATCAAAAAGTTATTAAAAATCATTACAGAAATGTAAAATTTGTTCTTAAAAAACTTTCAAATTTTTATAATTTGAAAGTTTTGGTGTCCATCCATCCATTATATTCATTAAAAAAAACTAAATTTCATCTTAAAAATTATAAGGTTTACAAAAATCAATCTATTGAACTAATTAATAAAGCTAAACTAATTTGTTTATTCAATTCAACAGTAGTCCATTATGGTTATTTATTAAATAAAGATATAATTTATTTTAATACTAATAAGCTAGGAAGTTATATTTCAAGAGAACTTTCTAACTACCCTAATAAATCAAATGGCGTAGTGATAGACATTGATAATTGTAAAAAAATAGATATAAAAAAGATAAACAATCAATTGATTAAAGATAAAATAAATCAAAAAAATTTTAATAATAAATATTTAAAACCTGACAAAGATGTGGATCCTTTAAATAAAATTATCTTCAATATAAGAAAATTAAAATGAAAGTAACAATATTTACCAGTAACTCGATAAGACACAATTATTTGTGTAATTATGTATCTAGATTTTGCACAGAATTAAATATAGTTCAAGAAATTGATACGTTTTTGATAGGAAAAAATTATAATCAATATAACAGAATTTCTAAAACATTTTCTAACTACTTTGAAAAAGTAAGGCTAGCAGAAAAAAAAATTTTTAGTGAAAATTATTTAAATTTTAAACCCAATAAACAAACAATCAATATTTTAAATTTGAAGATGGGAGATTTAAATTTAATTAAAAAAGATCAAATAAAAAAATTTCTTAATTCAGATATTTATATAGTCTTCGGTTGTAGTTTTATTAAAGGATTTTTAGCCAATTATCTAATTAAGAAAAAAGCTATCAATATCCATATGGGGATAGCGCCATATTACAAAGGTGCCGATTGTAATTTTTGGGCAATGTATGAAAATAACGTTAATTGTGTGGGGGCCACTATTCATTTTTTAAACAAAAAATTGGACTCAGGAGACATTCTTTATCACGCAAATGCAGATTTTCACAAAAATCCTTTTATTTATACTATGGCCAGTGTGAAATCAGCAATTCATTCATTGAGACATGTATTAAAAAATAAAAATTACCTAAAAAAATACAAAACTACCACTCAAAGTACTTATAAAAATATCATAACTAAATATACTAAAAAATCTGATTTTACAGAAAAAATAATTAAAAAATTTTATCTGGGTACAAAAAATAAAGCAAAAGTTTCAATCAAGCCAATTTTAATAAAACCATTCAAGTTAAATAAAAAAAATTTTTTTCAAAATAGATGAACTTAAAAATTATAGGATATCACTACATAAGAACTAAGTCATACTCAAAATTTAAATCATTAAATTTTTTAGATAAAAAAGATTTTATAGAACAGATTAAATTCATTTCAAAAAATTATAAAATTATATCTTTGAATGAACTATTAAATCATAAAAAATTGAAAAAAGAAAATGCATTACTAACATTTGATGATGGTTATATTGATCATTATGAAATAGTTTTTCCAATTTTAAAGAAATATAAAATACCAGCTATTTTTTTTGCACCTGAAAAAACTCTTAAACAAAAAGATTTTTTAGATGTAAATAAATTACAACTGATATTGAGCAAATTCAATGACCGAAAAAAATTATTTAAATTAATTGAGAGTGATTTAAGGAAGATTATAAACGTAGATTATTATCTTAAATTACAAAAAAAATTATCAAAAGATTATGATCATAGATGGCATGACAATTATACAAATATTATTAGAAATTTTTTGCAATATTTGCTACCAATAAAAATAAGAAAAAAAATTATAAACAGTTATTTTTTAAAAACTATTGATAATGATCCTAAAAAATTGATAAAAAATTTTTATCTAAGTTTTAACAACGCTAAGGAAATGTTAAGTGATGATATTTGTTTTGGTTCCCATGGCTCAGATCATGAATGGCTTGAATTTTTAAATTATAAAGAACAATATAATGATATTCTTAAATCAAAAAATAATTTATTAAATTTGGGAGTTAAAGAAAAACAATTAACCATGTGTTATCCTTATGGTTCTTACAACAAAGATACAATTAAAATATTAAGAAAATTAAATTTTAAATATGGTTTTGCAAACAAATACGGTGTCGTAAAAAATCTTGATAAAAATCGATTTGAATTACCAAGAGTAGACACTAACGAATTTTAAAAAAATATGAAAAAAAAGTTTATAAAAGGAAAAGGAATATTGTTTTGGATTACAGGTCTATCTGGATCTGGAAAAACAAGTATAGGAAAAAATACTTTTTCTTTTGTGAAAAAGTACTTTGGACCGACTATTTTTATTAGTGGAGATGATTTAAGAAATATATTTGATTTAAAGCAATACGACTATGCAAGTAGAATTAAATATTTAAATTATTATACAAATTTTTGTAAAAAAATTACTGATCAGAATATAAATGTAATAATGTGTGTAGTTGGTTTATCAGATGCTATCAGAAAAAAAAATAGGATTAAATTCAAGAATTATGTTGAAATTTTTATTAACTCAAAATTAGATTTAATAAAAAAACAAAAGAAAAAAAAGACATATCAGCAAAAAAAATTTGTTTGGGGTGTTGATTTAAAACCTGAATTTCCTAAAAATCCAGATATTGTAATAAAAAATAATTTTTCAAAAAATATTTCCAATCTATCTTCACAACTTATAAAAAAATTAAAAATTGATTATTTAAATGAATAAAATAAAAAATCTTTATGAAAATCTCGCCCTTAAACAATTAATTTTTTTGTTATTTTTAGGTTTTTTTCTAATAATCCTCTCATTCTTAGAAATCGTAAGTTTGGCTTCAATACCAATTTTATTAAGTTCAATATTAGGCCAAAAAGATTTTAATTTAATTTATTTAAATTTTGATTTTACACAAAATTATCTTTTTAACATGTCACAGGATAAGCAATTAGAATTTTTGTGTACATTCATAGTTTTTTTATTTATTTTTAAAAATATTTTTCATGCTTTTATAATTTTTTTTCAAGGACAAGTCGTAAAAAATATTAAGATTTATATCTCTAAACAATTATTTAATTTATATTTAAATCAAGATTATTTAAGCTTAGTTAAAAAGAGTTCATCTGTAATTCTAAGAACCCTTTCTGTAGATGTTGGAAATACTACTATATATATATTAAATCTTTTAAATTTATTGAAAGAAAGTTTAATTTTAATTGCTATTATTCTTTTATTGTTTCTTTCCAATACTGAAATAACAATTTTTTTATTTTTAGTATTTTCTTTAGTTACTTCTATTTTTTATTTTGTTAACAAAAAAAAACTTTTCGAAAGAGGTAAATTAATTCAAGGCTTATCATCTAATGTAATAAGAATTGTATATGAGGCTCTAGGTCTTTTTAAAGAACTTAAAATTTATAATTTAAATAACTTTATTTATAAAAATTATTCAAAAAAAATTAAGGATACTGAAAAAAATGTTTTTTTAAATTATTTTATTGTATCTTTACCTCGACTTTTTTTAGAATTAGCTGCAGTAATACTAATTGTATCAATTATATATATTCAATTTCAAAAGGATAATAATGCTTTAAATATATTACCTTTTCTTTCATTAGTTGTTGTTTCAGCATTGAGAATGGTACCTTTATTTAATGTTTTGACTAATTCATTAGCTAACCTTAAGTCAATCCAACCATCTTTTGATCTAGTATTTTCAGAATTAAATAAATTAAAAGAGAAAAGAATAATTATTAAAAATAAAAAACAAGAGTTTATTAATCTTAAGGATAAAATTGAACTTAACAACATTTCATTTAAATACAAAAAAGAGGGCCTCAATATAATTAATAAATTAAATTTAAAAATACAAAAGGGTGATAAAATTGGTTTGGTTGGTGAGTCAGGAATTGGAAAATCAACTTTAATAAATATAATTATGGGGCTTTTGAAACCAACAGAGGGCAAAATATATGTTAATAGTAACGAATTATTACCAGAAAAAAATCAATCAATTGCTAATATAGGGTATGTTCCTCAAGAAGTATTTTTAATTGAAGATAAATTAAAAAAAAATATTGCAATAGGAATAAAAGATGAAGAAATTTCTAAGGAAAAACTTTTAGAAACCTCAAAGGCCGCACAAATATTAAAATTCGTAGATAATTTAGAAAAAGGTTTTGATACTATTGTAGAGGAAAATGGGAGAAATTTTTCTGTTGGCCAAAAGCAAAGAATAGGAGTTGCGAGAGCCTTATACAGAGATCCAGAATTATTAATATTTGATGAGTCAACTAGTTCACTTGATAAAGATACTGAAGAGAAATTTATTCAGGATGTATTTTTAATAAGTAAAGATAAAACAATAATTTTTATTTCTCATAAAATGTCAGCACTTAGTAAATGTGATAAAATATTTGATATTAAAAAAAATATGTTTATCAAAATATGAGTTTTCTATTTAAAAATATAATTTCTATATACAATATTTTTTTTATTAATATCAAAATTTTTTTTATCAAAATAATTTTAAAAAAAAAAAATTATTTTTTTTTATCACCCTAAAAAAAAACTTACTAAAAATAATTTAACT
>MDSV01189352.1_pt1 | contig 27548 bp, 31 predicted proteins | sample 810851 | NCBI WGS metagenome assembly MDSV01 (sample SAMN05326640, study PRJNA326480) | marine metagenome | isolation source: seawater | place: Atlantic Ocean: North East | collected 2012 | reverse complement strand
TTGTATAAAGAGTTTGCAGAAACAATCATTCCAGGCGCTATTGCTCCCCCTAGATATTCATTAGATGCATTAATTGCATCAAATACTGTAGCGGTTCCTAAATCTACAATTATACAAGGACCACCATAAATAAAGTTTGCAGCTGCAGCATCTACTATCCTGTCAGCCCCTACATCTTGAGGTCGATCGTAAATCACTTTGATTCCCGTTTTAGTTCCTGCTCCCACTATTAATGGGTTAATCTTTAAATATTTTTGACAAAGCTGGTCAAATGTTGCTGTAATTGGAGGCACTACACTACAGATACATGCTTGATTGATATCAGTTAATTTGATTCCAGAGTTTAGAATTATTTGTTGCAGTAATGTAGCATATTCATCTGTTGTTTTTGAGACATCAGTCGAAATACGCCATGTACAAATTAAATCTTTAGATTTAAATATTCCAACCGATATATTTGTATTTCCTACGTCTATAGCTAATAACATAATTATTTGTTAGTTTTGGTATGAGGAATTATATCATTGGTAATTTATTGATAAGTAAATTCAGGATATAATCGCATTAATAAAATTTGAGGGAGTGAAAAATGGCTACAAAATCCCAGACTACAATCCTTACCCCATATCAAGTTAATCGTTATAGTAGACACATAATTATGCCTCAAGTAGGTAGTGTTGGACAAAGAAAACTTTTGGATGCAAAAGTTTTGATGGTAGGTGCAGGTGGATTAGGTTCACCTATTTCTATTTACCTGACTTTAGCAGGTGTTGGAACTATAGGATTGGTTGAATTTGATAACGTTGACGTTACAAATTTACAAAGACAGATTTTGCACTTCAATGATGATATTGGAAAACCTAAAGTAGAATCAGCTTTAGAAACTTTAAAATCTTATAACCCTGATACTAAAGTGAATATTCACGAAGAACCTATATCATCTTTAAATGCAATGGAAATAATTAAAGATTACGACATCATTGTTAATGGTGCTGATAATTTTCCTACTAGATATTTAGTTAATGATGCTTCTTATATGTCAGGTAAACCGTTAGTTGATGGAAGTATTTTGTTGTTTGATGGACAGGCTACTACATTTTTGGCTGGTGAAGGATGCTACAGATGTTTATTTCCTACCCCCCCTCCTCCTGGAGAAGTGCCAAGTTGTGCAGAAGCTGGAGTTTTAGGTATGTTGCCAGGCATGGTAGGTACCATACAAGCTACAGAAGTAGTTAAGTTGATTTTAGGTATTGGGGAAACACTTTCAGGAAGATTACTATTAATTGATGCTCTTAGTATGGAGTATAGAACTGTTAAATTAAGAAGAGACCCCAAATGTCCTTTATGTGGAGATAACCCAACAGTTACTGAACTGATAGATTATGAAGCTTTTTGTGGCGGAGCTTCCTTAATAGGATGAGTTTTTAATTGAAAATTTATACTAAAACTGGTGACAATGGAGATACTGGTCTATTCTTTGGTGGGAGAGTTCGTAAAAATGATGTTAGATGTGAAGCGAATGGATCAATAGATGAGACTGTTTCATCCCTTGGGATAGCAAGATCTTTTTGTCAAAACCCAGAAGTACTAACTATTTTGTTGGAAATTCAAAACAGCTTGTTTACTGCCGCTGCTGAGTTAGCTACATTACCTGAAAATTATAAAGATTTGAAAAAATATTATAAAATTATTGATTCTGAAAATGTATCAAAATTAGAAAAAACTATCGACTATATTGATTCTCAAATCCAATTACCTCCTAGTTTCATATTGCCTGGTGCTTCATCTGGGTCAGCAGCTATAGATTTAAGTAGATCTATACTTAGGAGAGCTGAACGTGAAATTGTTACTTTGAAAGATGAAGGCAAGCTTGTTAATGAATTTGTACTCAAATATATAAATAGGCTTTCTGATTTATTGTTTATGTTGGCAAGATTTGAAGATAAAAACTTGCCTTTTGAAATTATTACCGGACAGAAATTAAATGATTAAAGAAAAACCTTTAATAGGTGTAGTTGATTATCAGGCAGGGAATTTAAGAAGTGTTCAAAAAGCTTTAGAAAAATTTGGAGCTCAAGTTGTCATATCATCTGAAAAGCAACATTTGTTAAATGCCGATGCCATAGTATTCCCAGGTCAAGGGGCATGTGATTCTTCAATGCAAAATCTAAAGAAAAAATCATTGGATGAATTGCTCATTAGATTGATAAACGATCAAGTGCCATTTTTAGGAGTTTGTTTGGGATTACAGCTTTTGTTAGAGAATTCAGAAGAAGGGATTGAAGATTGTTTAGGAGTAATTCAAGGTAATGTAAAAAAATTTTCACCTGGTTTAAAAATACCTCATATGGGATGGAATCAGGTTGAATGGAAAATTGATCACCCTGTATTTAAAAATATTCCTAATTATCAAAATTTTTACTTTGTACATAGTTATTATGCTGATTTAGTTGATGAATCTTTAATAGCAGGAGTTACTCAATACGGGCATAAATTTTCAAGCGCAGTTTGTTTTGATAATGTTATAGCTACTCAATTTCATCCTGAAAAAAGTGGTAGTTGGGGACTACAAATTTATAATAATTTTATTGAATTTGTAATTGGAGTTTAGATGGAAATTATTCCTGCAATAGATATTAGAGGTGGAATGTGTGTGAGATTGACTCAAGGGGATTATTCTAAAGAAACTATTTTTGAGGAAGATCCCTTAAACGTACTTAACAAATGGATCAATGCCGGAGCTAAATCTTTGCATATTGTAGATTTGGATGGAGCAAGATCAGGGAAAGCAATCAACAAAATTCTTATAAGTAGAATGATTAATTCTAGATCTAATTTAAATATACAATTGGGTGGAGGGATTCGATCTCAAGAAATTATAAATGAATATATTAATTTTGGTGTTAATAGATTAATTTTAGGTACTGCAGCTATTAAAGATCAAAATCTGATTCAATGGCAAATTGAAACTTTTGGTACTGACTCTTTAGTAATTGGTGTCGATGCTAGAAATGGTTTTGTTGAAATAGATGGATGGACAAGTAATAGCGGAGTTTTAGCTTCAGATTTAATTTCTCAGATGTTGGATTTAGGGGTCGAAAACTTTTTATACACTGACATTTTGAAAGATGGGATGTTAACCGAACCAAATTACAAATTTATTGAAAAATTATTAAATCAATTTGATATTAAATTACAAATTGCCGGGGGTATTTCTAATATTAATCATTTAAAAAAACTGGATGATTTAGGGGTGACTTCTGCAATTGTTGGTAAAGCAATTTATACTGGAGAGATTGACTTGTCTCAGGCAACTAAAATTTATAGTAATGGTGATTAATGACTGATAAAAATTTTTCTATTTCTAAAAACACTCCAAAATCAATTGATGTATATCATTTGATGTCATTATTACCTGTTATGCCTTACTATCAGATAATTGATGTTGGGTGTGCTGACGGTACTTTATCTGTTCAATTAGCAAAATTGGTATACAGAGGAGATCTGCAAGCATTTGATGAAAATAAAAAAAATTTGACTACAACTAGGCAAAAATTTAAGCAAGCTCGTTTAACTAATGTTAAAGCTAAAGAAATCAAAGACCACGCCCTTCCTATTAAAAATGACACTATTGATTTAGCAACCTTGTCATATTTAAGTGAAAGGGTTGAAGATCCTAAAAAAATTATTGCTGAATCAGTGAGGGCTCTAAAATCTAGCGGATGGATTGCAATAATTGATAGAGAAATGGATATGACAAAACTTCCTAATTCTGTAGAAAATTATAAAAAAATTGCGGAAAAATTAAAATTAAAATTTAATATGAAACACAATTTGTCCGATGAAGACTACTTACTTACTTTTACTTTTAGGAAATAAATCTCATGCTTACTAAGCGAATTATTCCTTGTTTGGATGTTGATCAAGGTCGTGTAGTGAAGGGCATTAGTTTTGTAAATTTACGTGATGCTGGAGACCCTGTAGAGTTGGCTAGGTTTTATGATCAAGAAGGAGCGGATGAATTAGTTTTTCTTGATATTACAGCTTCATCAGACAATAGAAACATTATGGAAAATGTAGTTAAGTCTGTTTCTGAGGAAGTGTTTATTCCACTGACTGTAGGCGGTGGAATAAGAAATAAAGAAGATATCCGGTTAATGCTTGAATCCGGAGCTGATAAAGTTTCTTTGAATTCAGCTGTTTTATCAAATCCTGACATCATTTATCAATCTGCAGATTTTTTTGGATCACAATGTATTGTTTGTGCAATTGATGCAAAACGAATCTCTGATACGTCTGTAACTTTCAACGACCAAATTTCTGAAGAGTATTCCATTGATTCTTCTACAGAATGGGAAGTATATTCTCATGGAGGTAGAAAGCCTACAGGTATTGATGTAGTTAAATGGTCTAAATATGTAGCTCAAATGGGAGCGGGAGAGATTCTACTGACAAGTATGGATAGAGATGGGCAAGAATCAGGTTACGATATTCAATTATTAAAAGATGTATCTAACCAAATTTCCATTCCTCTTATTGCTAGCGGTGGAGCAGGGAAGATGGAGCATTTTAAACAAGCAATTGAACATGGAAAAGCCGATGCTGTTCTTGCTGCTAGTACATTTCATTTTGGAACTTTTTCTATAAATCAAGTAAAGCAATATTTACAAGAGCATCATATACCAATTAGAAAAACTTATTAGGAGAAAATAATGACTAATAAAATACAATTAGATCAAAATGGGTTAGTGCCAGCAATTGCACAACATGCTGAGACTTCTGAAGTGTTGATGATGGGATATATGAATCCTGGTTCTATTAAAAGAACACTAGAGAGCGGTGAAGTATGGTTCTATAGTAGAAGTCGTTCTGATTTATGGCATAAAGGCGAAATATCAGGAAACTTTCTTAGAACAAAACAGATTATTGTTGATTGTGATGGAGATACGTTGCTCTTAAAAGTAATTCCTGATGGTCCTACTTGCCATACAGGCGAAAAATCTTGTTTTTCTACACAATTGTCAAATTATGAGTTCGTAGATTTTGATAAAGGATCTAATGTGATTGAAGAACTTTTTGCTGTGATTCAAGATCGTAAACTAAACCCATCAAATAAATCTTATACTTCACAACTTATATCAGATGGAATAGAAAGAATTGCCCAAAAAATTATCGAAGAAGCTGGTGAAGTTGCTATTGCTGCAGTAACTAGGCAAGAAAATGAAACTGCTGAAGAAATTTCAGATTTGTTGTATCACACGCTAGTTTTATTATCAGAAATGGAGATGAATCCAGAAAAAGTATGGGAAGTCTTACGTAGCAGAAGAACTTGAAGCGTCTTTGTCCGCTTCTATCGCTGATTGCATAGCTATAACTGCAACTTCGATTTGGTCATCATCTGGTTGTCTAGTAGTCAATGACTGAAGCCATAAACTTGGAGCTGAGATTGCCTTCATAATAAAATTGTTTTGATAGATACTGCTGAGTCTTATAAATTCATAGCTTAGACTTGCTATAAATGGAACCAAAACGATCCTAGACCCCACTACTATAAGTAAAGATTGTCGGGGAATTAATATGAATACTATCACTGCAATCAACATAATAGTTAATAGAAATGCTGTACCGCATCTGGGGTGTGCTGTAGGATATTTTTTGATATTAGCAAGGTTTAACTCAAGGTTATTTTCTTGGGCATGAACAGTCATATGCTCTGCTCCGTGATACATGAATACTCTTTTAATATCGGGCATTAACCCAATTACATAAATATATCCTATAAAAATTAGTAATCTAACAATTCCTTCGATAATATTGCTGAAAATGTTTGATCCTAAAAACCCTTCAAATGGTGTACTAATTAATAATGGCAACATAAAGAAAAGGCCTATAGCTAAGGTAAATGAAATAGTTATCATCAGCACTATAGACGCCCTATTAGGATCAGAATTTTCTTCTTCCATTGCTACTGCTGAAGAAAAATTTAATGCATTCATACCTATAATCAATGTTTCTATTAAAGCAATTATTCCACGGATTAAAGGAGTCTTTCTGTATTTGGAGCGAAAAATATTTGCAATTGGTTTTATTTGGGTTTTTATTTCGCCCGATGGAGATCTTACAGCAACTGATACGTTATTTTGCCCACGTATCATTACACCTTCTAGAACAGCTTGACCGCCATATGTGGGTGCTTGGTTTGAACTCACGTATACTAGTTTTAAGAGTTTAGATTATATCGTCGACGTAATCTTTCTACTCTACCTTCAGTATCAACAATCCTTTGTTCACCTGTAAAAAAAGGATGGCAAGTAGAACAAATTTCAATCTTTAGTTCTTGTTGAGTTGCACCAGTTGTAAATGTGTCTCCACATGAGCAAACTACTTTAGCTTCAGGGAAGTATTTGGGGTGGATATCAGGTTTCATTCTACTGGACTCCTGGGTAAACACTTGCATGTTTTTTACCGTTAGAAAAATATTCATATTTAACGCTACCGTCAATTAATGAATACAAAGTATGATCTCTGCCAATGCCAACATTGTTTCCTGGTCGAATTTTAGTACCCCTTTGTCTAACTAAAATTGACCCCGCAGGAACTACTTGGGTATCGTATATTTTGATTCCTAATCTTTTAGATTTACTGTCTCTGCCATTTCTAGTGCTTCCGCCACCTTTTTTGTGAGCCATCTGTATCTTGTCCTCTAATACGTTTATAAAGTAATTTGTGTAACTCTTAAATCTGTAAAATTTTGCCTATGTCCATTTTTTTTGCGGTATCTAGTTTTAGCTTTGTATTTAAAAACTATTACTTTTTTATCCTTACCTTTGTTGACTACTTCTGCAGTCACTTCTGCACCTTCTATGGAAGGTTTACCAATTGTTACTTCTCCATCTTTTGAAATCAACCTGACATCATCTAACGTGATAGTGTCACCTTGGTCTCCTGCAAGTGATTCTACTCTAATGGTATCGCCACTTTTTACCCTATATTGTTTTCCGCCAGTTTGAACAATTGCAAAATCTGTCATTTTTTTCCCTCAGACAAAGAATTTTATATTTGTATTTGGGTTTAGTCAATTAAATCACATGGAATTAAATAAACATTTTGACTGGTTTTAAAATATTTTCTTGGTGAATGAATTCAGCTATACCGAAAAAAATATTGTTGTGGTCAAAAACTTTGATGAGTTGATCCTCAGTTATCAAAGAATCATGATGTATTTTTTGGCCGTATTTCAGTTTGATGCTTTCGTGTTCAGTTAATTGCTTTTTCTCCATATGGGTTAAAACACTATCTAAATTTGTAATTAGGCGAGAATAATTTTCTTGCTTAAGTTCTTCGTTGAGTGATTTTAATGAGATAGAATTTTCTATTATCATGTCACCTGCTTGTATTCTATTTAAAGATTTTAAATAAGCACCAGTGCCGATTTTTGTTCCCAAGTCATTTGCAAAAGATCTAACATAGAAACCTTTAGAGCATTTGATTTTTATAGTTAAATAGGGTGGGGCGAAATTTTCTAATTCAAGCTTAGTGACTTCAACTTTTCTTGAAGGTATTTCCACATGAATGCCCTGTCTTGCAAATTGATACATTCTTACACCATCTTTTTTAATGGCGCTATAAATAGGAGGTGTTTGATCAATGATTCCAAGAAATTTTATTAATTCATTTTCAATGCTAGATTTTGTAATGTGTTTATATGGTAGTTTCTTAGAGAATTCTCCCTCAGAGTCATATGTGTTGGTACTTTTTCCAATTTCAATTTCTGCTACATAGGTTTTTGAATCATTTAAAAGATATTCTAATAGTCTTGTCGCATTGCCAATAGCTATTGGCAACACTCCAGTAGCAAGAGGGTCTAATGTTCCACCATGCCCTATTTTTTTTGTTTTTATTTCTTTTCTTAATTCTCTTACTACATCCATTGAAGTGAGCCCTATCGGTTTATCAATGTTAAAAAATCCGTGACGTAGGTGTGATGGATCTGAATTCATTCTCGTGCTTCATTTCTAGGCAAATCAATCGAGTCTAGTAAGTCCATGATTTTTTCAGCTTGATCTAGAGATTGATCTAATTTGAATTGAATAGAGGGGACATATTTCAAGTCTAGATTTTTTCTTAGTTGATTTTGTATGAATCCAGAAGCAGAACGAAGACCTTTTAACGCATTCTTTTGTGTTTTATCGTCTCCAATTACAGAAATGAAAACAGTTGAATTTTGTAAATTTCTAGAGGTTTTAATATCAATTATAGAGACAAAATCATTGATTCTAGGATCTTTAACTTGTCTATGAATTAAATTACTGATCTCTTTTTTAAGCAATGAATTTACACTGTTGATTCTATCTGCCATGTAAATTAATTGATTTGGACACTTGTGTATGCTTCTAAAACATCATCTTCTTTAAAATCATCAAATCCATCTAAACTTATTCCACCTTCAAAACCTGTAGCAACTTCTCTAACATCATCTTTAAAGTGTTTTAAGCTTGTCAGGTTTCCGACAAAAATTTCGGATCCGTTTCGGAAAACATGAATACTAGCATCTCTAATTAGTTTCCCGTCAGAAACATAAATTCCTGCTATTCTTCTATGCCTTCCTAAATTAAATATTGCCCTTACAGAAGCTCTTCCAATTAATTGCTCTTCAAATTCAGGTTCAAGCATACCAGCTAATGCTTTTTCGATATCTTCTACTAGATGATAAATTACATCATATTGCCGGATCTCAATGTTTTCTTGTTTTGCTAAAGAATCTGCACCAGTTTCTGTATTAGAGTTGAATCCTATTATGATAGCTTGAGAGGCTACAGCTAGCAGCACATCTCTTTCAGAAATTCCCCCGCTTGCAATGTGAATAATATTTACTTTTGAGTCGCTACTATTTAAATTTTCCAATGCATTTTTGATAGCATCAATGCTTCCTTGTACATCAGTTTTAATTATTAGGTCTACTTGTCTAATTTCTCCTGGTTGGCTTCTCATATGAACGTCTTGAAGTGAAATCGATTCTTGCCTTTGTAATGCCTTTTGATTTTCTACTAATTTTTTGGCCTCTTTTTCGTTTTCGACTACATCAAAAAGTATTCCTGCTTCAGGGACTTCATTTAACCCCATAATTTCAACAGGAGATGAAGGTCCGGCAATTTTTATCCTTTCACCTTGATCATCAAACATGGCTCTTATACGACCAAAATGTGACCCCATTACTATTGAATCACCTTGTTTTAGTGTTCCTGTTTGAATAAGAATTGTTGCAACTGGACCTCGACTTTTTTCTAATCGAGCTTCTACAACAACTCCCTTGGCAATCCTGTCTGGATTAGCTTTTAACTCACCCAACTCAGCAACTATTTGAAGATTTTCTAGTAAGTCATTAATTCCCTCACCCGTAATTCCTGATATTGGAATGGCTATAGTGTCTCCTCCCCAAGCTTCAACTAGAAGGTTATGCTCAGATAATTGTCTGTATACCTTATCTATGTCTGAATTAGGTATGTCGATTTTAGTAACGGCAACAATTATTGGAACATTTGCTGCACGTACATGGTCTAATGCTTCTATAGTTTGGGGCATCATTCCATCATCAGATGCTATTACCAAAATAGCAATGTCTGTGATCTGTGCTCCCCTTGCTCTCATAGCAGTAAATGCTTCGTGACCGGGAGTGTCTAAAAAGGTCACAAGTTTGTCATTATGTTTGATTTGGTATGCCCCGATATGTTGAGTTATTCCTCCTGCTTCTCCTTCAACCACATTGGCTTCTCTGATTTTGTCTAAAAGAGTTGTTTTGCCATGGTCAACATGACCCAATATGGTCACAATAGGGGGACGTTCTACTAATTGAGCAGGATCTTCTTCTGATGTATTCAACGCTATAGAAGTAATGGGTTGGTTGTCAGGGTCATCAAGATCTGTTTTGAATCCATAAACCTGAGATACTATAGAGGCTAGTTCATATTCGATCACATCGTTAACTGCGAACATATAACCCCCCCGCATTAATTCTTTGACAATTTCTACAGGATTTACATCTAATAATTCTGAAAGGTCTGATACTGATATTGCGGAAGGTAGATTTAATTTTTTTGTTATACCGTCTGGGGAAGATTTAGTATTCATATTGACCTTTCAATGACTAGATTAACATTTCAATTCCTTTGATAGTGAATATTAACGTCTTTTTTTGTTCCGATTATTATTTTTCGTAGATTTTGTTGTTCTGCGTGAAGATACTCCTCCACGTAAATCTTCAATATCTTCTGCAAACCTGATTGGACCAGAGCCTGACTCTTGTTTCATGCCTGCCCTATGAATTGACCAAATATCTTCTGGGAGATCAGATATTTCTTTGCCTTCTGATTCCACTTCAATTTCATTTGTTTCTTCTTCAAGGAGCAATAATTCTTCTTCAGCTGATAATGCCTCATCTTCTTGAACATCATTTTCTTCTGTTTCAGCCTCTTGAATAGTTAATTCTTCTTCAGCAATTAAGGCTAATAATTCTTGCTCTTCTTCGTCTATGATTTCTTGGGTTTCTTGAGATTCAACAACATTTTCATTATTTGTTTCTGTCAGATCATCAAGTATTTCTTCTGTAGGTTCGGTGGAAATTTCAAATACTTCTGGATCGGGCAATTCAGATAAGTCAACGTCCATGTCGCTCTTAATATCAACAGTCCATCCACATAATTTAGCAGCTAACCTTGCATTTTGACCTTCTTTACCAATAGCTAAAGATAAATGACGATCAGGAACTACAGCTACAGCTGTTCCATTTTCTGCGTGAACATCTACTCTTAAGACTTGAGAGGGACTTAATGCGTTTTGAATAAATTTGTTGGGGTCCTTATCCCACTCTAAAATATCGATTTTTTCTCCTTGGAGTTCATTGACAATACTTTGTATTCTCACTCCTCTTAATCCAACACAGGAGCCAACGGGATCAACACCTTGTTGCTTTGCACGTACTGCTACCTTACTTCTAGAGCCGCTTTCTCTTGCAACAGCAACAATTTCAACTGATCCACTGTATATTTCGGGAACTTCTTGCTCAAACAGTCGAATTAATAAATCTTCTGAAGATCTAGAAACAATTAATTCAGGGCCTTTGGTAGAATCTTGATCGATAGCTCTAAGAACCACTTTAATTTTGGCGCCCTGTCTATATCTTTCAGAATGTACCTGTTGGCTAGTAGGCATAATTGCTTCAGCTCGTCCCGTGTCTACTACAATTTTGCCCGGTTCAATTCTTTGGATTGTTGCGGTAAATATTTCACCTTCTTTACCTTCATATTCAGCTAGAACTAATTCTTTTTCAGCCTCTCTTAATCTTTGTAGCACAACTTGTTTAGCTGTTTGTGCTGCAATTCTACCCGCGCTGTTTGGAATATTTTGAGTTCGAATAGTATCCCCAATTTTAGAGTCGGGATTGAATTCTTTTTTTGCGTCTTCAACAGTGATTTCTTGGAGTGGATCTTCAACTACTTCTACTACAGTCTTGATAACATCCACTTGAATATCACCTGATCCAGGGTCTAATCTAACAGAAATATTATGACCCTCAGTGACGCTATCTTTTTTAAAGGCAGAAACTAGAGCAGCTTCTATTGCAGACATTACTTTTTCTCGTGGGAGACCTCTTTCGGCAGCTAGTTGAGTTAATGCAACAAGAAAATCACTTTTCATCTCGACTGCCTCCGTTATAGTGTATAAATTATTCTATATAAAAAAGAAAGTGGGCTTAACCCACTTCTTTCAAACAAAATAAACTGTCCGGATAGTATAGCATTTGTGTTACTGGTAAACAACATTTAGATAGCTTATTGGGAGTATGTAGAGATTGATTGCTAGAGCTTTAATTTTAGCTTTGTTTTTTATTGCAAGTTTATTTTCTTTTTCGTGTGCAGATAATGATTCTGAGAATGTTAATATTTCAGCTGCTGCAAGTTTACAAAATGTTTTGAATGATTTGAAATTAATTTATGAAGCTAAATACGACGGAAATCTGATTATAAATTATGCCGGATCTTATACTCTTTCGTTCCAAATTAACGAGGGAATGAAATCAGATGTTTTTATTCCAGCAGGTGGTTCTCCTGTACAAAAATTGGAAAACAAACAATTTGATGTACAGCCTTTTTTGTCTAATAAATTAGTATTGATTTCAAATAAAAAAATATATTTTACTGAATGGAGTTCAGAAAACTTGAAAATTTTTAAACGTATAGCTATTGCAGATCCAAGATTTTCGCCTGCGGGAGAATATTCTTTAGAGGCTATAAATAGTTTGGATAATAGTTCAGAGTTAATTAGTAATTTGGTATTCGCCAAAGATGTGTCAGCAACCTTGTCGTACGTTAAAAGGGGGTTGGCAGATATCGGGATAGTTTATTTATCAGACTCAATTAAAGATTCTCAAATATATACAAGCGATGTCATACCTGAAGATGCTTACTCTCGTATTGAGTATCCGATTGTAACTTTTTCAAATATGTCAAAGAAAACGGAACATTTTTTAGAGTTTTTAATTCAAAAAGAATCAATCACAAAAATTAACGAAGAAGGCTTTGTGATTCATGACTAATAAGTAGGAATTATATGTTGTTGAATGTGATTTTATTGACTGTTCAAGTTGCAGTGGTGGCTACAGCAATTAATTTGCCACTATCGTTGATTATTGCTAATTATCAAGATAAATTACCTGTGAAATTCAAATTTGTTTTAGATGTTTTGATTTCATTACCTCTAGCTCTTCCTCCAGTGGTGACCGGATATTTTTTATTGATTCTTTTTTCTCCGAATGGGTTTTTAGGGGATATGTTTTATAGTGTTTTTGGGTTTGATATTGTGTTTACTTGGTTTGCTGCTTCAATAGCATCTGCCTTAGTATCATTCCCATTAATAGTGCGACCTATCATGCTTTCGTTTGCGAACATCGATCCTAATTTAGTTAATTCAGCTAGATCGTTGGGTGCAAATAAATTTCAATGTTTTTATAAAATTAAATTGAATTTAGCTTTGCCTGGTATATTGGCCGGGATAATTTTAGGCTTTACTAGGTCGTTAGGAGAATTTGGAGCTACCATTATGGTAGCTGGAAATATACCTGGAAAGACTCAGACATTACCTTTAGCTATTTACACTAGTGTCCAAGTTGGCGATGAATCTAAGATTTATGTACTGGTAGGGTTGTCTATTGGATTGGCTTTAGTTTCTTTATCCTTATACAACTTGATTTTGTATAGGGATAAAAATTCCAATAGGAATCGATAAGGATATTTAATTCGTATGCATTCTTTCAAAATCCAAGTCTTGAAAAAAACAGGAAACTTTTTGTTGGATATATTTATTCAACAAAAAGCAGATATCTTGGGACTGTATGGTGTTTCCGGAAGTGGAAAAACAACCTTATTAAATTGTGTGGCAGGATTTCAACAACCAGATTCTGGGAAAATTGAAATAGATAATCAGGTTTTTTTTGACGCATCTAAAAATACTAATATGTTGATAGAAAAAAGAAGGTTAGGCTATGTTTCTCAATTTTCAACGTTGTTTCCAAATATGTCAGTAAATAAAAATATTTCTTTTGGATTTGATCACACTCCAAAAAATGAGAGAATTTACTCTCCAGCAGATATGATTTCCTTTTTAGGTATAGGTCATTTGATTGATCGAAATATAAATGGTTTGTCTGGAGGAGAAAAGCAACTTGTTTCATTGGCTAGAGCTATAGCGAGTTCTCCGAAAGGGTTATTGTTAGATGAACCGTTGTCTTCATTAGATTCTCGATCAAAGATAGGGTTGATTCAGAAAATCAGGTTAATTAAAACAGAATTAAATATACCTATTTTATATGTTTCTCATTCCCCCAGTGAAATCATGTTTTTATGTGATCAAGTCTCAGTTATTTCAAAGGGAAACATTATTAATTCAGGAAAATCGTCAATTATTTTTAATTATGATGATTTAAATAATATTGATATAGAGAATTTTTTTGAATGTGAAGTTATTGATTCTTCAAATTTAAAGCTTGCTCATCAAAAAATTTTTATTTCAAACAAAATTTTTGATACTCAAAACAAAATACCAATATCACTTAACAGTTCAGATATCATTGTCAGCACAAATAATCCAGCCGGAATTAGTGCTCAAAATGTTTTTTACGGTAAATTAATTGATTATTTTGTATCGGGGAATAGTGTTTTAATATTGAGTGATATAGGGGAAGAAATCTGGTCAAAAATCACGTTAGATTCTTTTAACAGGCTCAAATTATCTAAAGGTTCAGATATTTATTTGATTATCAAAACAAGCAATATAAATTTTCAAAATTAAACTAGTATTTCATTATCTAACTTAATGATTTCTCCAGATTTGAAAATTGTATGGACATTGTGCATATCCTCAATATTTGTTGATGGGTCGCCTTGTACAATTACTAAATCTGCTTGCTTACCTTCCGATACACTTCCTATTTGATGCTGAAGACCCAAACATTCAGCCGATGTAAATGTAGAGGTTTTAATAGCCTCTAAACATGAAATACCCATTTTTTTAACCATGACTTCTGGTATATAAGCGAAATCATTAAAATGCGCATTCACCATCCCTGAATCCATTCCTGATACAAACTTGATGCCCTTATCCCACATATTTCTGAGAATTTCATATCTTTTGGAGGGGTCTCTTTTTAACGGAGTTCCTCTTAATTGGCTTAAATAACTAAGAGCTAAAGTAGGATCTACATAAATACCCTCATTTGCGATTTGATCAGCAATTTCAGGTTGATAATCATAAAATTCGGCGCTATTTTCAGAAGCTATCCAGGAACAGTGGATCAAATTGTCTACCTTAGCGTTTGTGCAATTTATGATCCCTTTAGTTGCATGACAATGGGTTGCAATTTTAAGGCCTAAGCTATGTGCCTCTTCGACTGCGATTTGGATTATTTCTTCAGAATATTGAGGTTCATGGATATTTGTATTTGGAGTGAAGTTCCCACCAGTTGCAATAATTTTGATCCATTGAGCACCAGATTTTGAAAGAAATCTAATTGATTCAACAACTTCATCTTTTGTATCAGATTCAATCCCAAACATATTGCAATGCCCTCCAGTAGTAGTAATTGGGCTTCCAGAAGGGATAAGATTGGGCCCAACAATTATTTTAGAATCTATTGCTTTTTTTAGAGGGAAAATCACATTATTTTTGCTTCCTAGATCCCTCATTGTTGTTACTCCTGAAAGTAAAGCTTCTCTTGCAGCTTTAGTAGCCCTGATAATTAAAGTTTCATCGGTATCATTGATTGAGTCATAGTATGCATCTTTTTCTGAACTGACATGTATATGTGAGTGCATTTCAATGAAACCAGGCAACAATGTTGAATTAGTAGTAATGATCTTTTTGTATGTTGAGTATGTAACATCATCATATGTTGTATTGGGAGATATTTTAGCTATAAGATTTTTTTCAATTACAACAAAATGATCTTTGATTATAGAGTCTGTTTCAGGGTCAATGATCTTGTCTACAAAAATTACACTATTCATGATTTCTCCCAACCTGATTCAAAGTTGTGTGTATACTAACCTGAATACAAACAATAAGGTAGAAGGTATGTTGTGGGAAAAAAATCAGTTTGACGGAGTAGTTGTAGATCCTGAATCATTATCTGGTGACACAAATATTTTTGCTTCTGATCTAAAAAAAGCCATCGATGATTGGAGCTCTGATTCAATAAAATTAGTTTGGCTTCAAATCAATATTCAATTTTTTAGCAATATAGCTATTGCTTCTCAATTAGGATTTATGAATCATCATGCCACAAAAGATTATGTAATGATGACATTAGCGATTGAAAAAAATACATTTATTCCCCCATATTCTACTCATTACGTTGGAGTTGGTGGAGTTGTAATTAATGATCGCAATGAAATACTTGTTGTGTCAGAAAAATATAGATCTACAGTCAAGCCTTCGTATAAATTACCTGGTGGTGCATTGGTGCAAGGAGAACATATTTCTAAGGCTGCTATTAGAGAAGTTTTTGAAGAAACTGGAATTAATACTGAATTTCAAAAGCTTTCATTTTTCCGACATTGGCATGGTTATAGATACGGGAAGTCAGACATATACTTTGTTGTTTCATTAAATCCACTGAATGATGAAATTCATAAACAAGAAGAAGAAATTGCAGAATGTATATGGATGGATCTCGAATTGTTTTTAAATTCTCCTGAAATTCATGATTTTAACAAAAAAATTGTTCAATCTACATTAAATTCTCCTGGATTACAGATTACTCAGATTCCAGGATATGGGTCTGAGGATTCGTTTGAATTTTATTCCACTTAATAAATTGACACTACATAGGTTGGACAGTAGAATTTTAATCTTGGAAGTGAGGAATTAATGCCTAAGAGAACATATCAACCTAAAAACAGACGCAGAATGAGAGTTCATGGGTTTCGATCCCGAATGAGTACAAAAAACGGCAGAAATGTACTTAAGAGACGAATGTTTAAAGGTCGACATAAGCTTACAGTTTAGTTAATCTTATTCCTGTGTAATCTGGATGATTGGGATTGAATAAACAAAATAAATTATTAAAAACTAAAGATTTTCATAATGTTAGGAAAACTGGGCAAAGTTGGTCAGATCATAATTTAGTTTTGGTAGTTTCAAAGCATGAATTATTTTTAGCTGAAGATAATACTAGGATTGGTTTTATAGTCTCCAATAAGATTGGTAATGCTGTTGTCAGAAATAAATGTAAAAGAAGATTAAGGGAACTAATCTCTAAAATAGAGATAGTGAATGGCTTTGATTTAGTGTTTATAGCTAGGAAATCTATAGTTTCATCTAGGTATGATGAAATTCAAGCTTCAGTGATATCCTTATTGAAGAGAGCGAAGTTAATTAAATCTACTGCCATTAATGTTGATTAGTTATTAAAAGATAAAATTTATGAAATTATTACTGTTGTTTATAGTTATTTACCAGAAGTCAATTTCTCCATTTTTACCAAGTGTTTGTAGACATATGCCTACTTGCTCTGATTATTCATATGAAGCATTGCAAAAACATGGTTTATTTAGAGGATTGATTCTTACTGTTAAACGATTGTTAAGGTGTCGTCCAATGGGGACAAGCGGCTATGACCCAGTACCATAAGAGTAAATTAATGAGATCTAATTATAAAACTTTTTTAATTCCTGTTGTTTTATTTATGTTTTCATTAGGATTCATGGGGTGTACAGGTTTAACTACTGCAGAAGGTTGGGGCAGCCCATTAGTTCATGGAAATAAATTGATTGCTGCAACTATGGATGATCAGATTGTTTTTTTAAATTTAGATGATGGTAGCTCTGTAGCAAATCACATTGACATTAGATACTCAGATACTGAAATGAAAAGAGCAATTTACGGTCAACCTGTTGCATTTCAATTGTATTATGAAGGATCTGAGACATTATCTGAAGAATTAATTTTTGTAGCAACCTACAATGGATCTATTCATTCAATTTTAGAATATTCTGATAATGACTATGAAATTGTTGAATCGGAGAAAATTACTGATTCTCAGATAATTGGCGGAATTCTTACAAATAACAACAAAATATATGTAGGAACTACCGATGGGAATTTGTATTCATTTAAAATTTCATTAAAGAGAAATGACAGAGGTAATCCTGAAATTTCTTTTGAAGATGAATGGAAAATAGACTTTGATGGAGGTATTTGGTCTACTCCTTCATTACACAATGAAAGTTTGATACTAACAACCCTTGATGGACAAGTTCATTCAGTTGATTTGGATGGCCAAATTAAGTGGAGTAAAAAATTTGACTCTGCAATTTCATCTTCTCCTTTAGTAGTTGATCAACAAGTATTGTTTGGTGGATTTGATAGTACTTTTTACTCACTTGATGTGAATACAGGAGAGATAAATTGGACTTTTAGGGATGCGAAAAACTGGTATTGGGCTACTCCTATCTACTCTAATGGAATAGTTTTTGCACCTTCATTGGATGGTAATTTGTATGCTTTAGACATAGATTCAGGTAGAAAAAAATGGGATTTTAAAACAGAAGATGCTATTGTGGGTTCCCCTTTAATAATTGATGATTTGATTGTTACTGGTTCCAAAGATGGGTCCATATATGTGGCAGAATTAAAATCAGGTGAAATTTTAGGGCAATGTAATATCGATGAAAAAATTGAATCAAATATAATTACTGATATTAATTCCCCTGGAGTAATATATTTTAGTGCTAGAGATCATTCGATTAGGGCATTAAAAATTAAATCAAATGGGAATCCAGATGAATATTGGGAGGCCCCATATTTTTCGGATAAACTAAAAGACGATAAATTAGCCCAACCAACTGATTGGGCCCCAAATTGTTGAGGTAGCCTTGGAATTTATTGGACAAATATGGAATTCAATTTTAATTCAGCCTATGGTGAATTCACTTGTCTTGCTTTATAGCATGGCCAATTCTAATTTTGGAATTGCTATTGTGCTTTTTACTATCATTATTCGAGCTGGAATGATGCCATTGACAGTAAAGCAAAGTAGGCAAATGAAAGCTATGTCTGCTCTTCAACCAAAACTAAAAGAAATTCAGGCAAAGTATAAAAGTGATCGTCAAAGACAATCTCAAGAAACTATGAAAATGTATAAAGATAATGGGGTGAATCCCATTGGTTGTTTGGGCCCCATGTTTATTCAAATGCCAATTTTTATAGCACTATATCAAGCAATTATAAAAACAGTTCCGTCAGAACCAGAAAATTTAGTTGTTTTGTCAAAATATTTATATGGTTGGTTGCCTATGGTGAGACAATCTATTCCTATTGAAAGTACATTTTTTTGGCTAGATTTAGCTAAACCTGATCCAACTGTTATACTCCCAATACTAGTTGGTGCATCTATGTTTTTGATGCAAAAAATGACAACTATGCCTGCTATGGATGAAAGGCAAGCTTCTACCAACAGAATGATGTTGTGGATGATGCCTATTATGTTTGGATTATTTGCATCTGATTTAATTGGACCAGGATTTCCAAGTGGGTTAGCTTTATATTGGGTGATTTCTAACTTAGTAGGTGTAGTTATTCAAGGTTTTATTACAGGATGGGATCCATTAATTAAGCTTTTTTCATTTTTAAAATTTAATAAGTCTGAACCCGCAGTTGCTCTTGCAGGTTCGGCAGCAACATTGATAGAGGAGGAAGAGATTTATGAGAACAGTGAAGACGAGCGGGAAAACAGTGGAGGAAGCAGTAGAGATAGCGTTAATAGAGTTAGACGCAAGCAGAAACGAAGTAGAAATAGACGTAATAAGTCAAGGTAAGGCTGGTATTTTAGGGATTGGGAGCGAATTAGCAGCAGTAAATGTCACAAAAATTGATAATGTTGATGATTCTATAAAAATTGGCTATGAAATTGTTAGCCAATTAATTGAACTGATGGGTGTTGATTTAGATCTAAATATTATTCATAAATCTGATGAAGGAGAAACCGAATCTTTATTGGAGATAGTGGGAGATGATTCAGGCCTTCTAATTGGAAGAAAAGGAGAAACTCTTAAGGCTCTTCAATTTTTAACAAATGTTTTGGTTAGTAATAAAACAGGTGTTAAATCTAGAGTTTCCATAGATGTAGAAGGGTATGAAGATCGTAGAAATCAATCTTTGATAAATTTAGCTAACAGGGTGGCTCAAAGAGTAACGAAAACAGGCCGTGATATAGAATTAGAGCCGATGAATCCTCGTGAAAGGCGTGTCATTCATATGGCTTTAGCTGACCATTCATCCGTTGCTACTGAAAGTTCAGGGTCAGGGTTTGACCGAAGAGTGGTAATCTCTCCCATTTAATGTAAATATATGTGACATCAAAGAGAGTTGCACCTAATGAACAATAATTTTGGTTCTAACAGGCATTATCTAACATTGTCATATATTGCAGTTTCTGTCCTTATAATTGGGGTGGTAATTTTTTGCATATATATGATCCGAGGTGCTTTTGTTCCTTTTGTCATAGGTTTGATATTAATATATTTGTTTAACCCGTTTTTAGAGTTGATTGAAAAAATCCTTCCGATTAACCATAAGACTCGACCTAGGCTGACTAGACTTATAGCTGTCACAATTGTAGCCGTTTTGTTAGTGACATTAATTACTATAGCTTTTGTATTGATAATCCCTAGTTTAGTTAATCAGAGTTCTGAGTTAATTAAAGTGCTTCCCGAGCTTTTAGCAAATATTGTTGCATCATTTGATTCATGGACTAGGCAATATATACAAGACATTCCAATTGGTATCAGAGATCAAATTGATTCTAGTTTGGCAAATGCTGGAGAAATGATCATTCAAGCTATAAGTGAAATCTTAAGTAGAACTGCTGTGGCAGTAGTGAATGCGTTAACCATGGTGTTAGGTTTAGTAGTTCTTCCACTTTTTATATTTTATGGGTTAAAAGACAAGGAAATCATCAGAACGTCAGTGATAGGTTTTTTTCCAGCAGATATTCAAATCCATGTAGTTCACGTATTTAGAATTATAGATAGAATTTTGGGCGCGTATGTCCGGGCTCAAGCTGCTATAGCAGTATTTGTGGGAATAATTATTGCAGCAGGATTGACTTTGCTTGATGTGGATTATGGGCTAGTTTTGGGATTGATTGCCGGTATTTTTGAGTTAATACCAATAGTTGGTTCATATTTGGGTGCGGTGCCTGTTGCCATAATAGTTTTGGCTACTGATCCAGATAAATTTATTTGGGTAGCCTTGTTGTACTTGGTAGTTCAAGCATTTCAAGGAGGTATTTTAGCTCCTAGAATTCAAAGTTCTGCTATGAAAGTTCACCCCATACTTTTTTTAGTTTCAATTATGATAGGGAGCGAGATTGCTGGTTTATGGGGAGTTATTTTAGGTCCACCTGTAGTAGCTGCTTCTAAAGAATTAATCGCATATTTCCGAGATCAGAACACTCAAGTAGTTGAATCAAGTGATCAAGTGGCTATTATTGAAGATGCCAAAACATTAAATGAATAAATATGATTGCAAACTTTGTTTTAGATAAATCTGGCACAGCAATAATTACTTTTGTTGATCAACTTGGATCGAATATTTCTTACCAAGATTGTTTTTGGGAATTAGAAGACTTAGTAGAAAAAATAGAATTTGATCACACTATTAAGTCGGTGATTTTTACATCAGAATTTGAAGATTTTTTCCCAGTTAATTTTATTGATGGGCATTCAGAATTTGTTTTGGAAAACTCTATTACTCAATTGATTTCAAAAATTAGACAGCCTGTAATTATGTCTGTAGAGCAAAACGCAAAAGATTATGGGTTTGAATGTATGATAAGTGCAGATATTGTAGTGTGTAATAATCAGTCAAATTTCTCATATGAGCAATTGATTAAAGGTCAACCTCCTCTTGGAGGGATTACGCAAAGATTACCTAGATTAATTGGGGTCGGTAGATCCTTAGATATAATTTTGACGGGAAAAGAAATTGCATCTGCTGAAGCTTTAGAGATTAATCTTGTTCAATATGTTGCTCAAGCTACATCTATAGATGAAAGTTTAACAATATCTCATTCAATTAACCAAATGGCTCCAATAGCTCTTTTTTATATTAAAGAAGCTGTGAAAACTGGAAAAGAAATGACTTTGACTCAGGGCATTTCTTTAGAAGCGGACTTAAGTTTTCTTTTGCAAAGTACATTTGATAGGAAAGAAGGATTAAGTTCCTTTTTTAATAAAAGAAATCCCGAATTTAAAGGCGAATGAGTTTTGATGAACCAAGATGATTCAGTTGTTCAATATTCTACCAAAGGAGCTGTTGCTTTAATTAGTCTTAATAGGCCCAAACAAATTAATGCATTTAATGTTCAAATGAGGGATGAATTGTATGAGATTTTATCTCTGTTTCAGAAGGACAATTCTGTAAAAGTTGCCATCATTAAAGGTAATGGCCCAAAAGGGTTTTGTGCAGGGGCAGATTTAAGTGAGTTTGGTTCAGCCCCTTCACAAATTATAGCTAGAGAAGTAAGGTGGCAACGAGATTTGTGGGGATTGTTTTTAAAAATGCAGAAACCAATTATTGCTCAACTCCATGGTTTTGTTATTGGATCTGGCATTGAAATTGCTTCGTTTTGTGATTTAAGAGTTGCTACTGAATCAGCAAAATTTAAAATGCCAGAATCATCTTTAGGATTAATCCCTGCTGCTGGAGGGACTCAGACATTACCTAGATCAATAGGGACAGCAAATTCACTTAAAATGTTACTCACAAATTTTCAAGTTGATGCTAAAACTGCAAAAACAATTGGCTTGATAGATAGAATAGTCGATGATGAAAAACTGGAACAGGAAGTGTTCCTTATTGCTAGACAAATGTGCAATATGCAAACTAATTTGGTGGGGTCAGTAAAAAAGTTAATAAGAAATGCATTAGATCATGATATTTCTAGTGGAATTGTAGAAGAAAAATTTCAATCAAAAAAATTCTTATTAAGTTGAATCATGGCTGCCCGGCCAGGATTCGAACCTGGGTCGAAGGAGTCAAAGTCCTTAGTGCTACCACTACACCACCGGGCATTTAGATTCAGCTTGATAGTATATCCTAAGTTTCTGACTAGGGTGCAATGATTTTGCCTAAATACAATCCTATAAATGCTGCAATTAATCCCAATATTAGAGTAGCTATAATATTGATTGACGCTTTGAGATATTCTCCTTCAGATGCTAATTGTATAGTGTTAACTGTGATTGTTGAAAAAGTTGTGAATGATGCTAAAAATCCTATAGCTAAAAATAAATTATATTCTGACGAAAATGTTTGTTTGTTTAAAGAATAACCTATGAATAGACCTAATATTATTGAACCCAAAATGTTTACCAAAAGTATACTAATTAAATTAGATTTAAAATAACTGTCAGTAACTAACGTGATTCCATATCTTGAAACTGCACCTAATGCTCCTCCCAATGCCACCAAAATCCAATTCATTCTTTTGCCGTTTTAATTATATGTTTATAAGCTGAAATCGCAGCGGTAGCTCCATCACTAGCGGAGGTGATTAATTGAGAAAATGATTTGTGTCTGATATCGCCTGCAGCAAATATTCCCGGTTGATTAGTGTTTAAGTTTTCATCGGTAATTATGTGCCCTGATTTGTCAGTTGAAACAAGATTGTTGAAATGTTGAGAATTAGGGTTTAACCCTACAAATATAAATACTCCATCCATCTTAATTTTAGCGATTTCATTATCGGATAAATTGACAATTGAGATCGCTTCTACCATTCCGTCTCCATGAATTTCTGAAATCTGGACATTGTATTTCACAGAGATTTTTTGATTTGATGCTACACGATCTTTTAAGATTTGTTGTGCGTGGAGGCTTGGTTTGTTACACAATATTTGTATTTCACTTGCAAATTCAGTAAGGGATAGGGCTTCTTGTAATGCAGAGTCTCCTCCTCCAACAACGCAAACTTTTTGATCAATAAAAAAAGCTCCATCGCAAGTTGCGCAGTACGATACCCCTCCACCAATTAATTCATTTTCACCAGGTATATTTAGTTTTGATAGAGTTGATCCTGCCGCAATAATTATTGTTTTGGTAGTTATTTCAGATTCAGATGATTGTATGTGCCAGGAATTTTTGCTTTTTGAGATTTTTGAAATCTCTGACATCATAAATTCTGACCCATTAGATTCAGCTTGATTTTTAATTAACTCAGTTAGTTCTGCTCCAGATATCCCGTTAGGAAACCCTGGGAAATCTTCTATTTTTTCTACATTAATTACCTGTCCTCCAGGGATTAAGTTTTCTATAACCTGAGTCTTTAACCCAAGTCTAGAAGAGTATATTGCTGCAGTCATGCCTGCTACACCTGATCCGATTATGACTACATCAAATTTTTCCATGACTTATCTCCTGAAAAATGTATAGAATTGTTTACGAATTATAAAATATTTCTAGGAATGATTAAATGAATAAAGCACTGCAAAGTTTTTTTACCCATTTAGAATGTACATATTGTGGAGAAAAATTTGATAAAAATGTCGTAAATCGACTATGTCGGATTTGTGGAAAAGTTTTGTTTGCAAAATATGATTTATTAAGCGCAGCACAATTCATTAATCCTAAAATAATTAAAAATCGTCCACCTAATATGTGGAGATATTTTGAGGTGATGCCTGTGATTGATCCTCAATATGTGATTTCACTAGGAGAAGGTTTTACTCCTATTTTGAATTCTACAAATTTGGGTGATGAAATTGGAATTAAAGATTTACTTATTAAAGATGAAGGTTTAAATCCTACGGCCTCATTTAAGGCTAGAGGCCTATCTGCTGCTGTATCAAAAGCTAAAGAATTAGGAATTAAGTCTATTACTATGCCTTCTGCTGGAAATGCAGCAGGAGCTATGAGTTCATATGCGGCGAGAGCTGGCATTAAGTCTTATGTGTTTATGCCCAAAGATGCTCCATTTGCTAATAAAGAAGAAGCAATGATTACAGGAGCTTCTGTGGAATTGATTGATGGGTTAATTAGCGATGCTGGAGTCATATCTAGAGAGAAAGCTCAACAAAATAATTGGTTTGATGTATCTACTTTACAAGAACCATATAGAGTAGAAGGTAAAAAAACTATGGGATATGAAATTGCAGAACAATTGAATTGGGAAATTCCAGATGTCATTATTTACCCCACTGGTGGGGGTACAGGGATTGTAGGTATTTGGAAAGCTTTTGATGAGATGGAACAGATGGGTTGGATTGGATCCAAAAGACCTAGAATGTATGCTGTTCAAGCAGAAGGTTGTGCTCCTATTGTAAAGGCTTTTTTGAATAATGATGAGTTCGCTGAACCATGGATTAATGCAAATACTTATGCATCTGGCATACGTGTGCCATCAGCAATTGGAGATTATTTGATTTTAGATGCATTAAGAAAAAGTAATGGTGGAGCTCTTACAGTTTCAGATCAAGAAATGAAAAGTATGACTAAGGTTATTTCAGAATTAGAAGGATTATTTGTTTGTCCAGAAGGTGCAGCAACTGCAGTAGCTTTGAAAAAACTTGTTTCGTCTCATGAAATTGAAGCAGATGATCAAGTATTACTTCTTAATACAGGATCAGGATTGAAATATTTAGAATATAAATGAGGATGAAGTGTTTGTAATTGGAACAGCAGGACATGTAGATCACGGAAAATCTAGCTTAGTAAATATTTTGTCTGGAATTGATCCTGATAGATGGCAGGAAGAAAAAGACCGAGGAATGACTATAGATTTAGGGTTTGCTTGGTTCAAGCTTCCAAGTGGTAATGAAGTGAGTATTATCGATGTTCCTGGGCATGAAAAATTTGTAAACCATATGCTTGCAGGAGTGGGGGGAATAGACCTTGCTTTAATGATAATTGCTGCAGATGAATCCATTATGCCTCAGACATTAGAGCATTTTCATATTTTAGATTTATTAGGTGTTTCTAAATCAATTATTGTTCTGACTAAAACAGATTTAGTTGATGAAGAATGGTTGAATTTAGTAGAGATAGAGTTGAAAGAATTTTTAGACGGAACTAATTGGAAGGATGCACCTATCGTTCCGCTGTCAAATCGTACTAAAGAAGGAGTAAATCATTTAATTCATCAAATAGATAAGTGCTTAAATATAATTGATACCCCAAAAAATATTGGGCTACCCAAAATATATGTCGATCGTTCCTTTTCAGTTAAAGGATTTGGTACTGTAGTTACAGGAACTTTAATCAATGGGTCTGTTCAAGTGGGAGATGATTTGCAAATCATGCCTCAAGGAACTATGACTAAAATTAGAGGAATACAAACTCATCAATCTAGCCATGAAGAAATTAATCCTGGGACGAGAGTTGCTCTAAATTTGGCGGGTATTGATAAAAATGCTATCTCTAGAGGGGATTTATTAGTAAAACCTGAAACTACAGAGAATACTTATGTTGTAGACGCGTCATTTGAATTACTAAAAGAATACCCTAATGAACTTCGACACAATTTAAATGTCACTTTTCATGTTGGAAGTAGAGAATTGTTAGCGAAATTACGATTACTTGAAAAAGGCGTTCCTGTACCTGGAAAAGAACACTTTATTCAGTTTAAATTTGAAAATCCACAACCTATCTCTAAAGGTGAAAGATATGTGATTAGATCTAACATGAAAACTATTGGCGGTGGGATTATTTTAGATTTAAATGCTAAACGACATAAAAGAGGTGATGATAATTTGATTAAAAAATTAGCATCTCTAAAAGAGGGATCTGTAAGTGCAAAAATAGTAAATTCATTAAATGAAAAAAATATAATGACATTCAATGCACTTTTGAGAGATTTGGATATTGATTTTGATGAATTGATTGAAGTGATTGAAGCATTAAAAAAAGAATCTAAGTTGATTCAACTTGGCGACGATTATATTGAATCGGAATTTATTCTTAATCAATATCGATTAGAAAAAATTAAAGAAATTGAAAATTGTCTAATTTTATTTCATAAGGAATTTCCCCTTAGAAAAGGAATGAGTTCTCAATCTCTTAAAATTAATTTAGGAATTAATGAAATAATTTTCACGTATCTTATTGAATTCATGAAACATAAGAACATTTCTGAAACTTCAGGAATTATTTCATTAATAGATTTTGTTCCTGAATTGAATAATGCCCAACTAGATTTTGTTAAATCTATGATAGAGGCTTTGAATCTAAACCCATTTAATGTAGAGCACATTACAAAATTTGATGATGAAATTTTGAATTTTCTTTTAGTGGAAAATCTATTAGTTAAAATTGATGATGAATTTATAGTCACGCAGGAATTTTTTCAAACGATTCTATATTCAGTTTCTGACCATATTCAAATAAATAAATCGATTACAGTTGGTGAATTCAGAGACTTATTCAATACAAGTAGAAAATTTGCCTTGTTAATTTTAGAACATCTTGATGCTAAGCAAGTCACAAAAAGGGTAGGGGATGTTCGTATATTAAGGTAGATTAGCACTTGGGGAAATTTGACTTATTAAAGTTTCAGTAATTATTTTTTTTACCTCTTGTGAGTTAGAGCAAACATTTTCAATAGACTTTTGGAATAGAATGATTTTTTCAGGGATTTGTTTTTCATACCCAAAAGAATTTTTATGAGGAATTTTTTCATGTAGGCTAAGTAGTTCTAAAGGGTCTTCAACTCCTGTGCCTAAAAGTTCTTCAGAAGAAGGGGTTTGCTTTAACTCAACTTCAATGTTTTGGCACTTGATTCTGATTGAGGAATCTAGATCTTTAATAGATTCCTCAATCAATAAGTTGAAATCAGTTTGAGTAAATTCCATAAGCCCTCCAAGATCAATTTATTATGATTTGTTATCGATTCATTAATTATGTTTAATTAGTTGATTGTTTGAATCACACAATGTATTCTACCTGAGTCTACTAAATGTAGACTCGCGGGTTCACTTGTTTTTGAGTTTCCTGGTCCTAAT
>MDSV01093312.1_pt1 | contig 27553 bp, 7 predicted proteins | sample 810851 | NCBI WGS metagenome assembly MDSV01 (sample SAMN05326640, study PRJNA326480) | marine metagenome | isolation source: seawater | place: Atlantic Ocean: North East | collected 2012 | reverse complement strand
GGCGAGTCATTCTCCATTCTCTTCTTGACCTTCGGGACATTCATCATCGCTGCAGGCGCGATGCTCATCGTCAACCTACAGGTCATCTCTGCTGATGATCGCAAGAGGGATTGGGGTATTCTTCGAGCCATAGGTGGCTCGTCGAATGATATTGGTTGGATAATTCGTATCGAAGGCGTGATTCTTGCTGCTCCAGCCTCGGTTGTCGGAGCTCTATCCGGCCTAATTGTTGCAGGTGTGATGATGGGGGCCCTCGACGCATTCTTCGTCGCCAGTTTCGGTGTGGGTTTTTCCTTCGCATGGGAGTGGTCGTCGGTGATTCTAGGTGCAACAGGTGGTTTTCTCCTGTCTACCCTCACTCTGTCTCTCACAGCGTTGTTCCTCTCTAGGAAGGACGTTCTCTCTAATCTTCGAGACCTCCCTCCCTCTACCTCCTCTTCCAGGCTCTGGGAAGTTCTGTTGACACTCATGACTGGCACCACATCTATCGCATTATGGAGTATGTTCCTGCTATTGCCAGATGCGCCGGGTGGCCTTGGCCATCTACTCTGGGTATCGGGAGGGGCCTTACTGATTCTGACTCTTCACCTCCCTCTCCGTTGGATTTTCATTCGTCTTCTACCATCCAGAACTGAATTCCTTTCAATAGCTCGTACTGGTGAGGAGTGGTCATCCATTATTGCGTCAACCATAATCGGTGTATTGATGCCAATCTGGGTTCTAATCGATGGGCCAATACGTTCCGGAATGGAACCTTCTGATCTCTCGTTAATTGCATCGGGGATATTCATGGTCATTGGTTCAGTGATGCTTGCCGCCTCACTTGGGCCAATATTTGTCAGTGCGCTTTCTCGTCGTTTGTTCAAATCGAAGCCTAGGTATTCCGCGATGGCTCACCTTGCCCTTTCGTATCCACAGGCACAGGGAGGGCGCACGTTACTCACGATGGGCACCTACAGTGTCGTGGTGTTTGCCTTAATTGTCTTATCAGGTTACAGCGCATCCTTTGGAGCCTATATCGAGGACATTGGTGAAGATGCACGTGGCGAATATGACATTGTCATAGTGGGGGCTGGACAAGGACTCGATGTCTCGGTGATGGAGGCTTGGTCTAGCCAGGACATGGCTCGTAACGGTATTGCTTCATACTCTCAAATCGAAGTCGGAACCGGTATCCTCGCTGCAGATAATATTGCACCACGGTATACTTCAGTGCGTGGCTTTGACATGTCGTTTATCGATGGAGGCGCCTTGCCTCTGAGTGATTGGGATCCTTCAGTCGCTCCCGATCAGAAAGGATTGTGGTTGGCAGTCCTTTCTGACCCCTCTCTTGCCATAGTAGATGCCTCGGTTGCGCAGGAGACATACACTTCATTGGGTGGCCTTACCCAATCTGGTTTAGGATTAGGTATCGGGTCTTTCATCGATTTACGTGACCCACAGCGTTCCATGCTTCATACGGAGGTTCGCATCGTGGGCGTCCTTGACGAAGACGCATCACTTCTAATGTCTGGAGTCCTTCTTCGTGAGGATTCAACAGTATCCTTGTTGAATTCTACAAATCCAATGGTGTGGGTAGACGTGAAGAATGATCAGAACCCCCTAGTTATTGCCGAATCATTGCAAGGCGAACTCGGAGCAGATGGTGCTACGGTTCTCGTGGTGGAGGAACTCTTTGATCAAATTCGAATCGTTCTTGTTTCTCTGCTAGGTCTTGTGCGCGCTTTCCTTGCAATCGGTCTACTAGTGGGCATCATTGGCTTGGCAGTTGTAACAAACCGGTCTTTGAAGCAACGAAACATGCAGATTGGCGTCATGCGCGCCATTGGATTCCAGCCGCGTGAGGTTTTCATGACCTTTGGATTAGAGGTTCTTTGGACGAGTGGTGTAGGCGTTATTTCTGGGGGAATCGTTGGATTCCTACTCCACTGGGTTCTGCATAAGATGGTGGTTGCTGCCGATGGTGGTGCCTTCGTGGTTCCTCTTCTAGAGTTCATCATGATCCCCCTATTTGCCGTATTTTTCTCTTTGCTTGCAACGGCTCCATCTCTGCTAAGGAGCACTCAATTCCCCCCCCATTCTGTGATGAGGTCAATGGTATGACGTCACGTTTATCGAAAATTGCACAAATAGAACGCTCTAATCGAGAAAAACGGTACTTTTCAGACGTTATTTTCTATCGTTCCACCCCAATTGTATAAATAGAGATGATAGTCCTAAGCAGCGCTTGACCAATGGGGGTCATGACTATGAAGAAGACGCTATCGTTGATGATGATTGCACTAATGATTGCAAGCACGCTGTTGTACATCGTGCCTGACGAACTGAACGAAGAGAGCACTCCGGCGGAAGCCGGCCGCTCAGGCACGTATGAGGTAAAACTCCACGATGTAACATCTCCACGTGAGACTTACGTCGATGCGTTTTCCGGCGATGCTAGGAACCAAATTGAGGCTGGCACGGATGTTAAATTCGTACTCGTGATTCTCAATGATGGTGACGAACTGATTGAGAATCTGAATGTTCAGGTAGATGTTATTGCCAATGCTGACGGAGCAAATCCGATCCGAATCGCTGGTACTGATGCTAATTCCGGTGGCGACGAGGCTATTGGCCTTACTCAATTCGGTGCAGCTTACGACAATCTTTCTGCAGGCGACTATCTTGCTAACGGAGCATACACTGTCCGTGACTCTCAAGGCGCAGACCTTGTTTGGACTCCCTCCAACGCAGGAACTTACCGGGTCCGCGTTACGCTAGAGGATACCACTAGTCAGGATACCGATCTCACCAACAACCAGATGGAATTCGATGTCACAGTCGTTGACTGGAGTGATGTAGGCGTATCCATCTGTTGGCTTGATGGTAACGATTGCTTCACAGATGAGCAAGCAGCTAGGACACAGGCTGTTAGTGCTGGAAACGCTGCCCCATTCAGAGTTTCCATCTCAGCACACAGCAGTATCGATGACTGGCAAGCCCGTGAGGCTAAGATGAGCGTATCTTTCTCTGGTTCCTTTGATGGGACCATGTCCACAGTCGATGACCCTGTGAACCCTGGAAGCCAAGCCACAATCGCTTCTTTCCAAGGTAACAGTCCGGAGTACACCCTTGGTAACAGTACCACTGGAGTCGAGGTCTGGCACAATGTCTCAGACATCCAGCAGACCTCTGACAACGGAGCACACCCTAACCCGTGCCCTGCTAATGATAACCCCTGCCTCCAAACTCGTATGTTGGTAGACACAGGGCAAACGTTCTCCATTGATGGATACATGGTTGCTGACACTGATTCCACTTCAGGATTCGCTGCATTCAGTGTGTCCGTTCAATTCGATGGCCACACTATCTACACTGGTGAGGCCCTCGATGAGTCCTCGAACGATACTCAGGGTTCAACACTTGTCAACTATGAGTCGGTATCTGAGATTGATGATCGTGCAGGAAACAACTTCGGTTCCATCACCGGGACCTTTGGTGTATTCCATAACATCCGTATGCAGAGCCTAACACTCGGCGATGACGGTGTTTTCGGCGGCGTTCTTAATGTCGGCCAACAATGGCTCAAAGCATCCGTTCTACACGACGGTTCTGACCAGACCAACACCTATGACTGGAACGTCAGTTTCCAGGTCACCGGGCCAGATGGCAACATGATGGAGTACTGGGCTGACGAGTGTACGATGATGGAGGGCGAGGAAGCTTACTCGCACAAGCTCCTAGGTGTCGATGATTCAGGTATGGAGGGCGCTACCATGGAGGGTATCGCCTGCATGCAAGTGTTCATCACGCCAGGTGACCACACTATCCGTGCTATAGCGAACTTCCTTGACACAACTCGAACTGAGTTAACTGCATCCGACAACCAGCGCGCGACTCAGATTGAAGGCATCAACGATATTCCTAATGTGGACATCCGCCTAGGTGATCTCTTCAACGATCCACCTGTTGTTGGTGACCCCCTATCCTTTGAGGCACGTGCATCTGACTCTGAAACTGAAGATCCTGCTATGCTTTCCTACGCATGGCAACTCTCTGGTGGCACTCGTGCTGAGGTCGACATAGACACCTGCATGGAAGGTGTTGGTATGACGATGTGCAACCTTGATTTCACTGACTTCATGTGGATTGGAGGGAACTCCGTCAAGTTGATTGTTTGTGATGAATTTGGCGCTTGCGGCGAAGACATCGAGCAGATCAACGTGTGGAATCGCTTTGGTCCTCAGGAATACACTGGCGGAGATGGCGATGCAGCATGGACCGCTAACTATTCGCTTACCTACAACACAGCAGTCGGTACGAATGTTACCATCACGAACGCAGATGCCATCACTGGTGCCGACCTCGGGATGACGGCTAGTTACGACTCCGTGGTCGCGTTCAATGTTGGACCAGGAAATGATCCTAGCGGCACGCAGATGTCATACTACACATTCACTCCGGTTGATGTTGGGCCAGAGTCCCTTGTTGTCTCCTTCGCAGGTGACATCAACAACGATTACTCGCTTTGGTTCCAAGGTAGTACTGGTTGGACTTCGATGTCGACTATCAAGACGGCTAACGACAATGGTGGAGTGACTCTCAGTTGGAGTCAGCCGGGAGATATACCTAACCTGAAGGATACCACTTATGCTGTGTTCATTGCTTCCAGCACTGACGAACCTCCTGCAACTGGCGTCGACTGTGATGGCGTTGCTCGCGGTGCTTCCGGAGAAATCGTCGTCAGTTGGGAATATGTGGACAGTGCTCTACTCGATACTGCAGAGGACCGTGTTGAGTTCCTCGTGGATGATGTCGTCAAGAACACGCTGAATGTCAGCACAACATCGCATACGTTCGTCGGCGTCCATGCTCAGGCATACAAGTTCGATGTCCGCGTCGTTAACGGCGTCGGCTCGAATTCCACTGTCTGTTCTCAGGCATCAGTCACTGCAGACGCGCAGGTGGATCCTACTCCAACTGTCTCTGGAATGACTGCGACAGTATCTGCCACTGACATCACGTTGAACTGGAATGCTGAGAATGTCGACGATGTGGACCATTGGATGGTTTGCTGGTCAGTCGGCTTCGACTTCGCTGCATCGGACTTTGATGGTCTGACCTGCCAGGAGATGTCAGATGCATCCACATCCGTTACTCTGTCCAAGCAGGCCGTCTGCTCTGGAACATGTGCAGGCGAATATTTCTTCGCAGCAGCTGGCGTCGATGCTAACGACAACAAGGGATCTGATGCGGCTCAGGCCAAGGTCGATCTTTCTGAGACGGTAGTTGATCCTGGCACAACACCAGCCGAGACGACCGAGGATGTTGAAGGCAGCATCTCTCAGAACGCGATTATGGCGATTGTCGGCGTTGTTGTGCTTGCAGTCATTGCAGGTGCAGTTATCTTGACACGCGGCGGCGGCGGCGGCGGCGACGACGACGAGTTCGACTACTGATTGGTAAACCGATTACGCAGAGTATGCCTCGGGCCTAGTGCCCGGGGTTTCACTCTCCACGGAAACGTAGTAATTCGCTCAGATTACCCCTCAGGAACACGCTTGTACCGTTAGATCAGATATCTCGACGCGCTACTTACTCTGAACATCGTTCCTTGGGCCCTCGGCTCAATCAATTAAGGGCGAATCTCTAGTTCGAGGTGTTACAAATCAAACGTACTATTTCTGAAATGGCTCTGAAAAATATCTTCATTTTTTTACTTATTTTGCAGTTTTTCGTTTAGTAATCAAACTATCCGCACCCATATGGTTATAGCCAAAATAGAGCCTCATATGCTGTGCATACAGTGGGGTATGTGAAATGATGACAAAGAAGAATGTGACAACAAGTATCGGCTGGCTCGTATTGACGCTGCTGATGTTGGGAATGAGCTGGAGTGCTGCAGTAGCCCCCGCCACAGACGTGGCGTCGGGTGCCGAGGAGGTCGATATCGTCGACGAATCCGAGGATGTGCTGGCACTTCCTGAGAATGACGTAACAGTTGGATTGGATGAATTCGATCCGGCCAAGGAGCTGCTCGGAAGCCGAACAGAGAACTCCAAGACCTACATCGGTGAAGACGGGGAACGTCTCGCGGTTGTTGGGGCAGGTGCGATGCACTACCTCGAGGATGGTTCTTGGGAGGAAATCGACCTGAACATCGATTCTACTGCGGCAGGCTGGGAGGTCACGAAGAACTCCTTCGAGACCCAGTTTTCTAGCAACATGCAAGACGGTGTAACGGTCCAGTTCGATCAGAACATCGACCCGATTCGATTCGGACTCAACCCGATGCCTGCCTGGTTCATCGGCGAGGGCTTCAGCCCTATGCCATACATTGAGGAGCCTGCAACTGAGGGTGTCACGGTTGGTGCTAACGTTATCCGGTATCCGGTTAACACCAACGCTGAGATTGACTATGTAGTCACCAGCGAAGGCATCAAGCAGAATCTGAACATTCGTGACATGCCATTTGCCCCGGAAGGTTTCGAAGGATACTTTGGTCTTCAAGAGACCATGATTATTCCTTCAGGCCACGCTCTTTTCATTGGAGATTCCATGATTGAAGATGGCGGCAAGTTGACCACCACGAACACCAGTATCGATGTCCGTAACATCGAGACAGGTGAACTTCTAGTAGTGATTGACCGACCTTTGATCTACGATCAGAGCAACCTCGATGGCGACTCGCCCGATGGGCACCTCGGCCTCTATGTGGTTCGTTCCTTCGGGGAAGTCATCGAAATCGCTACCGTAGTCGACACAGATTGGCTACTTAGCGAAGAACGCGTATACCCGGTCCAGATTGACCCCACTATCAGTCAGGGATCCCAGCGTTCTGGATATTCATACTACTACCGTACCACCGGCTGGTGGTCCTCCACTTACGAGCGTTCATACTCGACTAACAGCCTGTTCAGCGTTGGTACCTGCCGTGGATACCGCAGTGTCCAGTCCTGCACCACGAGTAGCGGCTACAGTTTCTACTACCGCTATGCTTGGTACCGCTTCGACTTCAACAACGCAGTCCCAACGGGTGCTACAGTCCAGGATGCGGATTTCTACGTCCACATGGGGCGATACAGATCTGGCTCTGCACAGATGGTCATGTCAGTACTCAAGTCCGGTTCGAGCCAGAGTTCTAACCATATTGACCCGAGTTCATACCTCTACAGCAGCGGTATTTACCTGAATCGGTACATCCGAAACAGCGCTGCATCAAGCACCACGACGACCCTCTCCGACCCAGGATACTACTGGAGCGGTATGCAGTCTCGAACGCTCGACTTCAACACCAATGGTGAGTCAGACATTCAGGACGCTATCGACGGGAATGCAGCAGGAAGCAATGGGCACGTAATTGGTCTCGGCCTAAGGAACGGTAACTCAAACGAGCCATTCTGGTACATGTGTGGAACGAGCACATACAGTTACTGTAACTCTGCGAGTGAACTTCCTAAGATTACAATCAGTTACACAGGTGGAAGCGACACTAGCCCACCAACAGCTGACTTCGCACCATATACAGGTCTGACATCATACCGTGAGGACGCTCGTACGTTCTACATCGGTCTGACAGACAGTTCTGGAGTGGACACAACTAGCGCTCAAGGGCCACGTCTCCACTACCGTGTGAACAATGGTTCGTACACGGCTATCTCTGCGACCTCGATTGGCACCTGCCTCGCAGGTCAGCAGTGTAATTTCAAGGCACAAATCCCGGCAGTGAATCTCGGTGACTATGTCCAGTACTTCTGGGCTTACCGTGACTTGTCCACAACTGGTCCTAACCAAGGGCCAAACACGGGCACTACTCCATCTGGCGGGACAGGAACTCCGGCTTCAATCACGCCTCCATCGACCCCGTACAACTACTTCGTACAGGATGTGGAAGATGCTCCGCATGATCAGCGTAAGACACAGATTGCAGTTAACGAGCAGAGTAACTACTTCTACTACCAAGCTCGAAACTTCTTCACCTATCAGGTGACCATGTGGGAGAACAACCGAGAATACATGATTGAGTTGGATACCAGTAATTGCGGCACAGGTTCTTCGTCCTGTTTCAAGACGAGCGGCCTACAATGGAACGCGAAGTACATGGGTTCCCGTTACACGACCTACACTACGTCTACTAGTGTGACTGCCAAGGTTGCCAGTGTTCCTGGCCTCACCTTTGCGGCCGATGATGGTCCTGGAATGAACCTGATGTACTACTGGGACACCACAACATCCTCTCTTGGTGTCCTTGGTTTAGGCACACAGACCGGTATTGATGAATTGGTATCGGGCGGTCTAACTCAGACCACACTCGCCAGTGGAAATACGGACGATGGATACGTTCGTGTTACAATCCCAACTGACTACACAGGATACTTCGGGGATCTCCCGCTCAATGGTAGTTCCTCGGGAACGAGCACACCTGGTACGGGCTACTGGTCCTCTACCTCGAGAAACATGGCATGTGTCGGATCAAACGGATATTTCTACCTCGTTCGTGGTAACCCTGCATATTGTACAACATGGTTCTCTACAAGCTACAAGTTCAACGGATTCAACGTTGGTGTCACTGACACTCGATTCAACGCAGCTGGCGGACCTAACATCGTCTCGAAGGCGAGCAACATCCGCCCGACTCCTGACACCTTCCCGCCGGTCATTGACCACGCAGGCCTGATGGATTCATACACGGAGGATGGTCGAACCATCAAGTTCCTTCTGAGTGACGCAGGCGATCCTCCAACAGGAATGAATATCACTGCAGGTCAGGATGCCAATGGCGACCTTTACCGTCCATTCATCAGGTATCAGGTCATGGATTCCGTTAACGGTTCTACGACCTGGTCCAGTGAGACTGTAGTTCCGATGACTCCTGCTGGTGGATTCACTAGTTGTGAGATGGCAGAGTGTGATTGGTCAGCAGTTATCCCTGGAACAACCCGTGGTAACTCTGTTCAATACACGATCCATGCACGCGATAACAATGGCAACATGGTGAACACATCTTCGTTCTCCTATGACTTGGTTACACCAACGAAGGTCATGACAATCGAGTGGCACAATCAGAACTGTGGATTCGGTTCCCAGTATCAGTGCAGTTGGCAGGTTAAGCTATACGATGTGTCTAATGAGATTGAATTCCTTTACGATACCTCCAGCCAGATGTACTATGATTACGAGAAGGTCGGTTATCAGTCACCCAACGGTGCTGTTGGTGACGATATTCTTGGCCGCGGTAGTGGATACCAGTCAGGATACACTCCTTCTCGCTGGACGGACAACTACCGTATCGCTACCGATGGAAATAACCACGGATACGAGGCTTTCCAAGTCGGCATGACTGAGTTGTTTAACTACGACTTAGAGATGGAAGGATCTTCCAACGGTCGACCTTACACCTACTACTGCACACGCTATTGGAGCAGTTACAGGAACCAGTGCAGCACAGTCATTGACCTACCTGCAGGCTTCGATTTCGAATACTTCGGAACAACCTACAGTGGTAACAGCAGCCACAAGATCCACGCGATCCGCCACGGTGCAATGCAGTTCTCAACGAGTTCTTCAAGCAATTCTGCACAGATGATGTACTACGGTTGGGGCACTACAATGCCTGCAATGCCTTCCACTGGAAGTTATGTCCGTAACGTGGACCTTGCTCCATGGTGGGGTTACTACGCATCGTACTACTGCTATGGTGGTTCAAGCAATCAGGATTGTTCGATTCGATCCAAGGTAATTCCGTTTGATGGCGCTGGAAGTGATGTCTCTGCAGACATTAACCAGGACACAATCTGGGATCTTGAGATGAGTCCGATTAGAGTCAATCCTGCGAACGGTGACTACGTTACCGTTAACGCGGACTTGACTATCGAGTCAGGTGTCGAGATTCAGATTGCAGAGGGCAAGGGTATCCTGTTCAATGGGGCTTGTAACAAGCTCATGGTGAATGGTACCGAAGATCTACCTGTGAACTTCACTGATCTCGGAACAACCTCAGCTAACGCACTTGGTCTTGCATTCACAAACGGTTGCACTGCAACCAGTGGAACGCACACAACCGATGACCGCCACCAGTTCACTTTCACGAACTTTGAGAACATGACCGTTGCAATCAGCGCGGGCAGTGCGCATGGCAATGCTCCACGCTACAACGGCAATGTTGGTGACTTCTCCATGGAGAACATGACTTTCACCAATGTCGGCAAGGCAATCAGCCACGGTAGTGGTCAAGGCACATCGTTTACTATGACTGGATTCAGTATCAGTCAGGCAGCCGACGCTTGTATGGATCTGCCTGAAGATTCCATCGTCGAACTCCGATGGGGTACGATGGACGAGTGTAACACTAATTGGAACGACTGGGGCGGCGCGATTGTCAACTACCCTGGTTCCAGCGGTGGTTCTCTAACCATGGAGAACGTCACTATTACTGATGCACGATCTAACGGTATCAGCGTTGATTTCGATGACCTATGGTTGAGCAATGTCTCGATTACTATCCCTGATCTGACCTCAGATGCGGGCCGACCAGGAACCAACTGGAACCCAGACGGTGCGGTCTATCACGACCCAACCAGTGCATCTGGTTCGAGTTTCTACGCGCACAACCTCGATCTTGAGGGCTACTACCGTGCTGTATACACTCAGGCGACTGACTCCATCACGATGGATGATATCGTAGGAACTGACATGGAGGGCTTCATTTCGGTGATCCCTGCAGGTTCGAACACAGTCATGGGGCCAACTGGCGACGATGCTGTCTTCCAAGATATCGATGTCACTGGTACGAGCAACAGCCAATCCCAGTTGTATCTGGAAAGGACCCGACCTACGTCGATTGATAATGTCGCCTTCACCACGACAGGAACAGCACCAGGTCTACACTTCGTAGGCAGTTCTCCTGACTCTGGAAAGGTCTTTGTCAACAACTACGATGGAGCACATATCGGCGTTTACGGATGCGGATGGAATATTGATGCAAGAGTCGTCGCTATTGACACTGATAATACAGGTGTCGTATCGAACTGTGGTTCTTCCTCTTCTTCGAACATGGTGACCATTTCGGAGGGTGATTTAGACTACTCGGGTAGCACACATGGCGCTGCTTTCGCACAGAATACGATCCTTACAATCGCTGTCTCGAACATCGATTCGAACTTCGTGAACATTGGTCAATCCCACACCGGTGGAAGTGTCCGATTAATCGACATCACCTACGGTAATGATGACTGTGTGACTGCAGCTAACGGTTACGAAGGACAGAGCACCTGTCCGACTTATGTCAGCCATCCAGGTGGAGAACTCTTTGTCGGTGAAACGGCAACTGTCGGAGTATATCGGACAATCAACGGCGCTAACACCTACGTTGCAGACCACGCTGTTACGACTACAGTCGTTACTTCGAGTGGTACTTGTCCAGACGTGAATTCTGCAGGCCTTTGTACGGTTAACGAAGTCGCTGTCGTTGGTACTGTAAAGACCGCTGGCGGCGCCAATAACGGCCTCGCAGAAGCTTGGTTGATTACAGACCGGTTGGAGTATTCCTCCTCTGGAACTGTCGTCAGCGACTCTTACACCGAGCACTCATTCAGCATCGGTGGAGGTGCAGGCCAGAACATTACAACACCAGCAGATGTATGGTACACTGCGGCCTACAATCCACCACTAAACCATGATCTTCCACTGGAGGTTGGTGAACGAGCGGACTTCATGCTCGAGGCTTATCCGCAGGATTGGAACGGGGCAACCAAGGATTGTAATTTCTTGAATGTCGATGACGGTTCTGGATCGGGTAACACATCCTCGTACATTGGTGCAAATGGCGAGAGTTATGCTCTCTACACCCTGCAGATCATTACACTATCCACAAACTTGGTTTTGGATAATTGCAATCTGCACCTCAACGGAACCAAGTTCAGCGTGAATAGTTCGGCTACTAATAGTCCAACAATTACGCTGCGTAACGGAGCAAAACTCCTGCTTACTGGCGGAATTGCTTCAGGCGGCGTTGACGGATACATCCGTGGTACATCCAGCCTCTATGGATGGACGATGAACATCGAGAATGGTGCATTCAACATGGATCACAGTTTCATCCGCGATATGAAGCAGGATTCCACGTCAATGAGTGGGCTGCTAATTGGTGAAGGTGCCACAATGAGTATGGAGAATGGATCCTATGCGCTTGGATCTTACGCCAGCAATGCAGATATGGCGACCATCAAGGTCAACGGTGGAACGCTAATTGTCGACGACGCTCGGATTAGTAACAACCAGAACACTGGCGTTGGTCTACACATTGAGAACTCTGCTTCGACAGACATTGATGACATCACGGTCGAGAATGCAGGAACAGGAATCATGGTTAAGAGCGCTGCTCCGTCCATCGATGACTTCACTCTTGCTAACAACGACGTTGGTATGGAGAATTACGGTGGAATGAGTCTTCCGACCATTTACCGTTCCCCTCTCCTACAGGGTCAATCCGGATGGGTGACTCACGAGATCGACATCACACGTTTTGCTAACGATGATGACGTTGTTCAGATGGCATTCAACTCCGTTTTCGCTGGTGGTAACGCTCACTACTACGCATATAGTACGAGTTATTACTACATGATCTACGATCGAATGCGCATCTATGTCGATGACGGCACTGGTTCGGATTTGGACAATGATGGTTCAGATGAGGACTTGATTACCTATGGTCACCCGATGACTCTCAACACGGACTCTGACGCAACCTATGGCGAGCCGCCTCATTGGGACTGCAACGCATACGGCTACAAGTACAACCCTGGCGGGTCCTATCAGTATGCATACTACTACTACATGTTGAACTACGGGCCGTCCCAACTAGCATCGAATGGTTCGTGGTCAGGTTCGAACGCAGGTTCTCCACTGAACTTCGGTTTCAGGATGGAATCCGCTGATGGGTTGACTCAGAACACGAACTACTACCCCTACCATTTCTGGGGAGGTTACTGGCCGAGTTTCTACCCTAACTCTCCTGACTCAAGCCGTGGAATGTGGGGATCATATGGTTCCTGTATGGATTACGCATACCGCTATGGAACCCCCAACCCTGCGGGCTGGAGAATCGAGTTCCCTCCTGTATCCACTCCTGCTACGAACTATGATTCGGTCACCTTGAAGATCGACGTATTCCACAACAGGAACAACTACTTCGAGGACCGATTCGACTTCCTCTACCGTGGAGGCACGGACCACACCCAGATGGGACAGTGGGCACGTGAGTTCGGTGTTGCTCAGATTAACAATGGTCAGATTACTGGTTCAGACACCGGTATTCTCGTCAGTGGTGGTCGTGCAGCAGGTAGCATCAGTGATGTGACCGTTACTGCGCCAACCAATGAAGGAATCCTCATTGATGGATCCAACGCCATGAACTTCGATGATGTCAACGTCACTCAGGGTTCGTATGGTGTTCGTCTGACCACTTCTGGTGCAGGTTCCACTACCATGACTAACATGGAACTTTACGACCAGTCTCAGACCGGAATGGTCCTAGCTGGTTCCACTGGCCTCACCTTTGGTGGCGAGATAGTCCAGTCCGCTACCTCTGGAATTAGTGTCCTGAGTTCAAGCAGTGTTGACTGGTCTTTCGACAACCTCATGGTTCGTGATTCCGCAATCGGAATGAACCACGCAGGCACAGGAGATGTCCGTATGGTGGATTCGACTTTCCAGGATAACACCGATGATATGACAATCGGCGCAGGTACTGTGACATATGTCGAGGGTACGATTGCCGATCAAGCAGTGACTCAGACAGTTAATGTCAATGGAGGGGGAGAATTCTCCAGAAATCGCCTCTATGATGTGGGACTATTGGTTGACAATATTGATCCCGCCTCAGGTGTAAATCTGAAGCTCCTAGATTCAGATATGCGCCTTGTTGCTACCGCTACGACTGATTCAGTCGGTGCCGCGTTAGACATGGAGTTCACCGCATATACTGTCGACTACTCCGGACATCAAGCGAAGAACCTCGCTGGAATGACTCTAGCGGGTGTCCACGATTATGAATACACCAGTACTTCACGTGACTTCCGTTACATTATGGAGACAGTGACTCTAGCAGACGTTCCGACGAACGCTGACACCATCAACATGGTAGATTCAGTCGACATACACGTGTGTTACCGATACACATCTAGTAGTTACGACAACATGCGTTCCTGCTCAAACGTTGGTTCTGGTAGTTCAGATACGGTGGGTTCACTCACCCAATACGATGCATACTACGGTCTGAAGGAGGATGACGGGAATGACAAGGTCATCCTAATGGATCACGCTTACAACTACCTAGATAGCGCGAACGAGGCGTTTTTGAACAACTCGATCATCTTCGTGACGGGTGGGTACAATGGTGTCGGTGATATCCGTATCGAGTATCCTTACACTCAGACAATCAATATGGATAACACCACAATTGTCTCTGTAGGTCCTGACAATGGCGATCGAAGTCATGCATTCCGATTGGGATACAGTGGTACCTCCAACTATGCTGGATTCAACATCAACAACACTGACTTGATTGGAATCGCGACGATGGCTTCTGGCCGCGGATACTACGGTGCTCCGTCAGAATTCATCGTAACGAACAGTACATTCTCTCACTATCGTGTGCCACCTTCTGGTAGCAGCGTGGAATACAATGACGTCTGTGTTGCAACAGCTGGAATTGCCGATGCTAGAATCGAGGACAATACGTTCTACGATTGTCAGGCTGGTGTAATGATTCCATACAACTACTACGCCTACTCGACCTATTACAGTGGAACTGGTACCGATGACATGATTGTTGAAGGCAACACGTTTGTCGACACAACCTCACTTGGTTTCTGGGCATACCTGAACACTAAGGCGGATGACATCTTGATCAAGGACAATACCTACACTGGGTCTACAATCCCAACATATGGTGTCTACATCCAGGATGCGACAACGAATTCCATCGATATCGTCGATAACGATATTCTCGCGGAGAACCCAATCTACTCTCGTAGTGGAAAGCAGTGGGATATCGATGGCAACACCATTCGTGGCATCAGCAGCGCATCTAACGCTGGTATCTATGTCCAGAGTGGTCACGGAACAATCACTGACAACAACTTGATTGATGCTGACGGTGGTATCGCCGTCTACGGAGTTCGTGGAAACAACGATGTTGACATCATGGACAACACGGTTTCGTTCACCTCAGGCAGAACGCCAACGAGCGCGGTTGGAATCGTTGTAGACAATTGTGGAACTACTTCCACGATCAATATGGGTGGAAACGATGTCTCCACAATCTCGAATGCTCTAGTTACCGACGGTTGCACAGTCGTCGATGAAGGCAGTTCCTTCACCAGCCTTGGTGGAGCAGCAGCTCGAGTCCACACTGTCGAAATCCGTGCTTCGGTCTTCTCGCCACAGAACATCACAGTATCAGTTGGCGATACCGTTCGATGGCACGCGGTTCAATACAACTCGGACCCGAACAACTACCAGCACAGCACCACTGAGAACACAACAGGTTCACCTGTTTGGGACAGTGGTCTTCTGAACAACGGGTCGTATTTCGCGCATACCTTCACCACTACTGGTGTGTATGAGTATCATTGCAGCGCTCACCCCGATATGTATGGAACAGTGACCGTGACCACAAGTTCCGGTCCGGCCCTTGCTTCTATCGGAGTGAATGTTGCTGGATCTGATGACTACCTTTCGTTCTCGAACACAAGTATCAGTGGATTCGGTACTGGAATCCAGATGGAAGGCGGAGATCTCTACCTCGGTGGAACATCTCAGGCGCGAAGCGGTAACGGTGTTCTGATTGTAGCAGATGGATATGGTGTTGATGCAGAAGATGTCGACATCACCATGAATGGAGCTACCATCGATGTGGATGACACCAATGGTATCGCAGTCAGTTCAGTATCTAGTAGCGGTCTACACGATCTTGACCTCACTGACCTAAGCACTAGCGGCGATGTTGGTCTCCTGACGGACAAGCACAAGGACTTCCGATGGAACGGAGGTACGAGTACTTCTGATACCACATTGAAGACAATCAATACTGCGTCTGGTTCGATTGAGAACATGACTTGGAGCGGCACTAATGTCCAGATTGATGCAGGTGCCTTCAGCACAGTGACGAGCGTTGGTAACGGCGTCCTCGACTCTTCGAAGTTGGCCGTATCCAGCAGCGCGATTGTTCACGAAGCAAACCTACTGAATCTCGACGTCACTCACATGGGTCAAGCGGCCTCTGATGTGGCATTGACCATCCGGTCGACCGAGGACTACAATACCCTCACTGGCGGAACGGTGCCTCTTGTGGCTCACTCCCGTGCGGAGTATGTCAGCCCATCATGGCGCACTCGTGCTGGATCTGTGATTCAGACCGATGGTGACCTAGCTGATTGGTTCGGTGATTACACTGCTGAATCGAATATTGCTGACGACATGATGCCTGGTTCAGTCGCCAAGAACCTCACCTCTGGTGGAGAGATGAGAATCACTTGGGATGCTACGAATGTCTACATCGGTATTGTTGGTGTAACCTTCACTGCGTCGGACGGAATGATCTACCTAGACACTGTTCCAGGTGGAAGTTCTACTGGTGACAACTGGTATGTTACGCACAACCTCCCCTTCCAGGCTGACTTCATGCTCTTCGCAGAGGATGCAACCAGCTGGGGAATTAAGCGTGTGACACCAACCGGTAACTGGGTTGATGTCACGTCTTCGTGCAATGGTATCTCCTCCTTCGTAGGATTCGGATATCCTGGTGTGACCTCGACGTTCAACTTGAACTCCGAGTTCGCAATCCCATGGGCTTGTATCGGTTCCCCGACTGATGATGTCCGCTGGCTAACAGTGGTTCAGAACGAGAATACTGGTCACGTCCTAGCTGCTTTCCCGCCACAGGTGTGGGATCAGGCTAACGCGACTGCCCAGAACTTCTACGACTTCGGTGGCTTCGACCTCACTGGAACAGATCTTGCAGATGGAACTCTCGATGACTTCCTACTCATCTTCCGAACCTACGCGGGTACTACGACTCCAACCCCTGCTCGGCCTTACGATATCATCGTCAAGGTCCGTGATGTCGATAACGACTACTGGGACTGGGGAGAGAGGAATGGTGTCATGATGTCTCAGAACCAGAACGTAGAGATCGATATCCTCCGTGCTAAGCCGGTAATCCAGAACCTGATTGACGTAACTGTCGATGAAGATACTGGAATGACGACGCTAAGCATGACGGAGTTGGCAACTGACTTCCAGACAGAGGATGTAAATCTGACATGGGAGATTGTTGATTCTGCAGCGAACACGCACACATACATGACGCCGTATTCTTACGGTCTCAATGGACAATCCTTCGAGGTAACGACTCTCGCTGACCAGTTCGGTGGACACCGCCTCAAGGCGACTGTGACGGACGCTGACGGCCTGAACTCGACACAGACCTTCTTCTGGAATGTCACCAATGTCAACGACAAGCCAATCATCTGTAACTCATTGAATGACTACGGTGCTAACGACTGCGGCCTCGTCCTCACCGACGACGGCCAGGGCGGAATCAACATCCGTGATGAAGCAGCGATCGATGGTGCGAACGGATTCACCGTTCCAAAGAGCCTCGGTAGCGTCTACAACCAGTCCGGTAGCTTCGTGATTGACATGGCTAACGAGAACTCTCAGTCGGACAACAACCCACACGCGGTTCCGCAGATCTACAACTGGACTGCAGCTGCAGATGGCTGTATCCCATTCGATATCTCCATGGCTGGAACAACAAGCATCCTCATCGCAGAGAACGCGACGAATGAAGCAGGCGGGTCCTGTGATATTCTCTTCGGTCTCACAGATGGTGTGGATGACGCGGATGACATGACCGTTCAGTTCATTGTTAACCCAATCAACGATGCTCCAGTCATCTATGGACCAGATTTGCAGGCGGAGAAGTACGTCGAGGTAGCCAACGGTGACAAGCTCACTGCAGGCGACGCAGAGGATTGGTACATCGAACTCACTGAGGACGATACCAATGTCGACAACCTCACGTTCGATATGTCTCGTATGATGTTCGACATCGATCATCAGCAGGCAGATTACCAGTGGGAAGTTGCTAAGACCGCGAATTGTGATTATGATCATTACTTCTCAATCGCACTCGACCAGGACACTGAGGAGATGCAGATCACACTCATCCCTGACGCAACCACTACTGCACCAACCAGTGAGATTGACTTCCTACAGGATGCTGATGGTGACGGCGTCCGTGACGGTGGAATCCATCAGATGGTTCCAGCCAGCGGATACTACTGCACTGTCAACCTATACCTGAACGATACCGCTGATGCTCCTGACTACATCAACTACAGTCAGGCAGGTTACGATACCTACGACCAGAGAAGCGACCGCGTCACACTTCACATCCGTGTGAACAACGTTGTCGAGGCACGCCCGGATTACCAGTTCAACACTAATTTCGGATTCGATTACCTCAACATCGAGGCAGTCATGCCTGGCACACGTGTGCCATTCACGGTCGAGGTCACGAACACTGGTGATGATCCGTCGTTGTATAATTACCCGCACGACGTCCAAATCCGGTTCACTGCGAACGACAACCCGAATGCAATCCAGCATCAGGTTACTCTTGAGTGGGATGATGGTGAGGTTCCAGGCGTCGGCGATACCGTCCTCGTTACAGGTTACATCACGATGAACAGTGCAACAGACGAGATTGCGGCCTTCGCTGAAGTCCGAACTACGGATCCGTTCACTGAGGATTACGTCACTGACAACTTCCGACGCCCAGCGTTGGAAGAGCTCAACTGGGATAATAACAACATGACCTCCACTGATGTGGGCACGATTCTACCGAAGATGGTGGGACTCAAGGCGGCATCCTCGGTCAGTTCGTTCCTCCCAGGACTACTATCTGTGAGCCTCGTGGGTCTATTCCTTGGCCTGAACCTCATCTCGGCGCGCCGTGAAGAGGACGAGGAAGTATTCGAGACAATTGCTGCAGATGAAGAGGCAGTCAGCCCCGTCATTGCAACGATTCTTCTCGTGGCAATCACCGTGGTTCTCGCTGGAACGATCTATGTCTGGTCAAGTTCGCTAGCGGATGTGTCCGGAAAGGCTTCACCTCGAGTAACTGCACTCACTGATGTGAGCATCGATGATAGCGACGAGAACAACTGGGCTTGGAAGATTACCGTGAACGGTGCACAGACTGAACTTGCTACGCAAGCTGTCCGGGTGAATCTCGAGTGGTTGGATTCAAGCGGAGAGCAACAGTTCCGAACGGTGAATCTCACTGACAAGTATGCTCCTGAAGACACCTGTCTTGCGGATTCGTCATTGATTGACAATTCGGGCAACTCTGGCGACAGCACTGGTAACTGCGGTGTCTACGGACGACTACCATCGAACAGTAACTCGATGGTGACGTTCAAGGATAACATCGACTGCACTGGCGATAACGCGGACTGTACTACTGGATTTGGTGCAGGAGATATCATCTACATCCTGATGAAGGACCCAGTTACAGGTGACATGCTCGAATCTGTGCTAGTCAGTGTTGTGTATGTCCCAGGTGGTCAGACGGCAACGCCTCTGATGACCTACACCGGGATCACCCAGCCGCCGCGTCTCTCCTGAGTTTCGCGGCCGGACTCCGGATCGGGGGCTTTGGCCCCCGGTCCAATCCGGAGGCGATGGGACTAAGTCAGCGTTAGCGGAGCGTATGCTCATGTCAGTAGTCAAGGCGGTCGCCTTTGATTGCGATGGAGTCCTTGCTGATGCGGGTTCATCTTGGGCTGTCATCCACAGCCACTTTGGTACGGGAGACCCCGCCCTACTCCAAGCGTTCCTGAACAAGGAGTTGACCGATGAAGAGTTCATGCGAGAAGACATTCGTCTATGGAAAGGTGTCCAACCACGTATCCATCGTGATGAGTTATTCCGTTGTTACAGCGGTGTGCAACTTATGGATGGTGCACGAGACGTAGTATCAGAGCTCAAGGAGAGAGGCATCCATGTGGTGATCATCTCTGCGGGTGTAGATCTCTTCGTTGCGACGATTGCAGGTATGCTAAAGGTTGACGATTGGGCAGCTAACGGTTTCGAATATGACGGTCAAGGATATCTCCTCGATGATGGTATTTGTAGAGTATCTGCGTGGAACAAGGGTGAGATGGTATCGAAGCTCCACCGTATACTCGGTATCGACCCTTCCGAGATCGTGAGTGTTGGTGACAATAGCATGGACCTTTCTATGCAGATAGAAGGGTCACGTTTTATCGGTTTTAATCCCGCCAGAGATGAAGCACATGCTGCCTTCGAAGATGCTGGTGTTCCTGTAGTTCTAGGTACTGATCTTCGTGCGATTTGGCCTAATTTGTTTCCCGGGGAAACTCTTGGCGAGTAGAGGTGATGTGTTTGCTAAGGAACGCTACGACGTTCATCCTTGTTCTTCTAATCCTTCTACCTGGATGTGTGGGTCCCGCTAGTTCAATTGAGGAAAATGATACTGAAACAGTATCACTAGTCGTATGGCACTCCTTTGCCACAGAGAGTAAAGAGTTAGCCACTTTTGAGTCACAAATTGTTCGATTCATGGCCTCTAACCCCGGAGTAGAGGTCGAAACATCAGCTATTCCGTTCAGTGAAGCGGCGCGGCAATTCATGATTGCAGCACAAGGAGGCGAGGCACCAGATGTGGTCCGTCTTTCTTCAGATCAACTTGGTGAGATTGGAGAAGTTCGTGTTGGAGGTCAATCTCTGTTGGAGGATTTGAGGCCTCACCTTACACCCTTTGAACGTTCGAAGTTTGATGCAAGAGCGCTTAATGCGATGAAATACGACGGGGATCTTCTCGGTATCCCTGCAAGTCAGGACTGTCTAACTTTGATCTTCAACCCACTTCTATTTGATGCTGCAGGGGTCGATCATCCATCGGAGGATTGGACGCTTAATGACATGGTTTCAGCAGCATCTCAATTGACTCAAGGGGATGTACATGGTCTCGCAATGCCTGTGAAGAACGCTTACTGGTGGTTTGGTTTTCAGGCCGGATATGGTGGTTCCTTATTCGATGAGAATGGGACTCCTACCCTGGATTCTAATGGTTCGGCAGAAGCCATGGATTGGATGGTTGATCTTGAGGTGACTCATGGCGTAGTCCAGACTGGCACTCAAAAGGAATCGATGAAGACACAATTTCTCAGTTCTAAGGCGGCTATGGTTGTCGATGGCCCTTGGAATTGGGCTACCTATGAAGCAGGGCGTATTCCATTGCAGCAGTCTATACTGCCAATTGTAGATTCTACAGGTGAACGTGTATCTCCTCTAGTTACATACAAGGGTTGGTCAGTTTCGAAGCAATCATCTCAGAAGGAGTGGTCAGTCCGTCTTGCTCTGCATCTTTCATCGAGTGATTCACAACGCGAATTCGCCTTAGATACTTACACCATGCCTACACATGTCGACGTATACGTCGATTCGGAGGTAGCTCAGAATCCAGTCATATCTGGTTTCCTCGAGCAGTTAATGGTAGGATTTCCTGCACCTACAACGGAAGCGATGTCAATGGTATATGACCCATTGGTAACCGCCTTTGAGAATGTATACTCTGGTGAATTGGATGCTACTTCGGCGTTAGTAGCTGCTGATGCAGCCTTAGAATCGGATTTGGAGGGGAGTGGGTGAAACGTTTTCTTTTCTTTCTTCTTCTTTGTCCAATCTTTTTCGGTATTGTTTCTGCTGGTTCTGTCAATCAGATTGAGTTAGACGGCTCTGTAGGCTATCGTCAAGTAGGCATTGAGATGGTGTTTTCTGAACCAACTACGAACGGAACTTACTATGAGGTCCGAATGAATGGTTCTGAGTTCGATAGAACGGAGGATTCCCGTCTTCATTCAGTAATTCTTGTAGGTGATACAGCGGCTTTGATGCAACCAGAAATAGGAGATTGGTACGACGATTGCCATCATGATACAGGAGATGGATCCATTGTTCCAATTCATCGTGAACCGGATGGTACTGGTGTTGTGCCAAATGGTACAATCTCGATTGGATGTACTCTAACTGGCATTCCGTCCGGACAGGAATACTACTTCGCTGTGTTGACAATTCATCCTAATGGTACTGAGGTACTTTCGCCAGTAATATCGAGTAGCTCGACGACAGAGGATACGTTGGCTGTACCTCTCAAGACCTCCCCTTACCTCTTTGCTATTGGTTCGATTTCATTGAGTATCATTGCACTGCTTTTCGGCCTCCGCTGGCTGGATTATAGAGATGGACGCACCACGTCCAAAGGAGCTCATTTCTACATCGCACCTGCTTTGCTTTCGCTTGCTGTGTTGACCTTCTATCCTGTGATCTACGGCATATGGCTCGCTCTGACTGACGCGGATCAATCCCGTTTGGGCGAGCATGTGTACATTGGCCTTGAGAACTTCTTGACAGTATTCTCCACTTCTGGATTTCTTCGAGTGACCGGGTTTACTCTACTGTGGACTGTGGTCAATGTAGTGTCTCACATCGGTTTGGGTCTACTTCTCGCCCTTGCCCTCAATAAGAGTGGTTTGTGGGGGAAGACGGCGTATCGCACGCTGCTACTTCTTCCGTGGGCGATCCCATCGTACATCACGGTCCTTGTATGGCGAGGTATGTTTGAACCTGCAGGGGCGATAAACGACCTTCTTGGAACGGATCTGAATCTCCTTGCGGATGCGAATGGCGCTCGCTTCGCTGTGATTCTAGTCAACATCTGGCTAGGGATACCATTCATGATGATGTCCATTTCTGGCGCTCTCCAAGCCCTACCAAAGGACATGTATGAAGCGGCAGAGGTCGATGGAATTGGAACTCTTGGCCAGTTTAGACATCTCACTTTGCCGAATTTGAGGAGTGCTCTTGTACCCTTGTCTTTGCTTGGATTCATTTGGACGTTCAATATGTTCAATGTCATTTATCTCATGACGGATGGCGGTCCGAATCTCGATTTTGATGGACCTGGTTCGACAGATATTCTGATCACATATGTCTACGATGTTGCTTTCCGTGATGGTGCATATGGTGTTGCAGCTGCTTGGTCAGTGGTGATATTTGTGATGCTTGTCGCCTTCTCTTGGACATACATGAAGCGGACAAATGCTACGGAGGCGGTCACATGAGTTCTATGGATTCTATACCTAGTGCGTCAAAGTCCGATCTCGCGCGTCAGTGGTACGTCCCACAGGAGATTCAGAGCCTGCGAACTTACTACCCCGTAGTTATCTTCGTAGCATTTCTTTCAGTAGGTCTCTCCGCTATGAGGGGAGATAATGACGCAATATATTCCTCGGCTTGTATCGTTCTTGTCCATATTGTTGCCCTCCTCTTGTTGAGACAGTTGGATCATGGAACGAAGAATATCCGTGATGGTATCTTCGCCATATCTGGAATCGGCTTATTCCTCTCAATTCTCCATCACTTGGATGGCCCTGGTCTATGGGTTGATATCTGGTTTACAATTTGGACTACGCTTCCTTTCCTTCTGGTTCCCGTTGCTGGGTCGATGCCGATGGTAACTCTCTGGGTCTCCGGTCGCTTGACAGTCAAGGCGGCCGAACTAGGCCTTAGACTGAATAGAGTGATGGCAGATAAACACAGCCATGCATTGCATCACCTAGTTCTCATCCATGCTGTTACTATAGTTGCCCTCCCTCTTCTTTGGATTCTTGATGTCGCTGTATCTCCAGGGAACGCCTTAGGCGGGGGATTCATGGACGAGGTCACCGGAGAACATTTTGAGAAACTGGTATCATCAGAGTCGTTTTGGCTATGGACTCGAAATTCGCTCATCGTATCTATTGGAACGACCCTTCTAGGTCTGGCACTAGCGATTCCTGCTGGATACGCTTTCAGTCGCTTTCGCTTCCGTGGTCGTGATCCTGCGATGTTTGCCTTCCTCCTTGTTCAAATGTTTCCGGGCGTGATTATTCTTGTCCCCTACTTCCTTGTGATGAAGGCACTCGGGCTTCTGAACACCTCCCTTGGTCTGATTCTTGCCTATTCAGTCACTGCCCTACCGCTTTGCGTATGGATGTTGAAAGGTTTCTTTGATACTGTTCCAAGGGAACTCGAAGAGGCCGCTCTAGTAGATGGATGTAGTCAGACTCAGGTCTTCTGGCGAATCGTTCTTCCTCTTTCTTTACCCGCAGTCGCGGTTACCGCGTTGTTCTCATTTCTTGCAGCATGGAATGAATTCCTCCTCGCTCTTACTTTCAACACGAGTGAAGAGATGTACACTCTGCCGGTTGGCCTTGCTTCTCTCATATCCTCTACTGGTCAGGCATGGGGTGACTTCGCAGCGGCCTCTTTGTTGGTTAGCCTGCCAGTGGTTGTTCTGTTCATCGCGTTCCAACGTTTCTTAATTGAAGGATTGAGTGCGGGTGGAGTGAAGGGGTGATCAAATGGTGAATGTAATCTACAGAGGAGTAACGAAACGGTATGATAACGGCTTCATGGCCGTTGATGGCCTAGACCTTGAGATTGATGACGGGGAGTTTCTTGTTCTTCTGGGGCCTTCTGGATGTGGGAAATCTACGACACTACGGATGCTTGCCGGTCTTGAGGAGGTAACGGAAGGTGATGTGGTAATCGGAAACGCTCGTGTCAACGATTTGCCGCCGGGTGCTCGAGGGATTGGGATGGTGTTTCAGTCCTATGCACTCTATCCTCACATGACCATTGCTGACAATCTATCGTTCGGCCTCCGGATGATGAAGGGAGATGAACGGCCTGATGAGGATGATATTCGTTGGAGAGTTGGTGAGATTGCGGATCTTCTAGGTATTACTGCCGAGCTTGAGAAGAAACCGAAGCAACTCTCAGGTGGGCAACGCCAACGGGTTGCTCTCGGCAGGGCTCTCATCAAACGGCCTCGAGTACTTTTGATGGATGAACCGTTGTCAAATCTGGATGCGGAACTCCGTCAACAGATGCGCATCGAGATTCGCCGACTACATGATGAACTTGGGATGACAACGGTCTATGTTACTCATGACCAAATTGAAGCAATGACTCTAGCCGACAGGATTGCCGTCTTGAACGAGGGTGTCTTGCAGCAACATGGCGCCCCTATGGATGTCTACCGTAATCCAGCGAATCCTTTCATCGAAGGGTTCCTATGTGCTCATCTCAACGACATCGTGGAGACAGCGAACGATTTGTTCGGGGGTGAAGAGGAATGAGGGCGCGAGCACTGGCGATCGCTGTGCTCTCCCTTTTCCTACTTTCATCGGTACCATTGCTCACTTCAGGTGATTCAGAAGGGCGTTCTGTCGTCCGTCAACGTGATTCAAACTATACCTTTTCTTGGCAAGGAACCGCTACTACAATCGAGGTTATGGGTGAATGGGATGATTGGGCTACAGGAATATCAATGGTCGAAGATAATCCTAGTAACTGGTCAGCGAGCATTGAACTTGATCCAGGTTTGTATTGCTACAAGTATGTCATCGATGGGACCTGGGTCGTTGATTCAGAGAATCCATATCGGGGTTACTGCGGTTCGTTCGAGAATAGTATCGCTAGAGTAGTCAACGACACCCGCCCAATGTTCACTCATTCAATCGAGAATCAGGTCCTCACAGTGGAATGGCATGCCGGCTCCGGCGGTGATGCACCTTCTGGAACTCCGCAGGGCCTCTCAGGGTCGACGTGGCATGAGGGTAATTGGTCCTGGGTCCTCGATTTGAGTGGGTTGGAAGATGGTAAGCACACCATTCACATTGAGGGCAATGATTCCTCTGGAGTTCCTGCCGACGACCTCCTTCTTCCCTTCTGGGTTGGTGAAGGCGCGGAATTCGTTTGGAATGACGCCCTGATTTACATGGCGATGACCGACCGATTCGTGAATGGTAATGCCTCCAACGATCCTGTTGCGTTACCAGAAGCGGCCCAAGGTGCAAACTGGATGGGCGGCGATCTTGAGGGTGTGACGCAGCGGATTCAATCGGGTTACTTCGCTGATCTCGGTGTGAACGCCCTTTGGCTTACCCCGTTCAACGAAGGTGCAAACGGAACCGGACTCGCTGCCGATGGTGTGCACGAAGTTTCCGCCTATCACGGGTATTGGCCAGTAGAGCCGAGGAGTATTGATCCTCGTATTGGTACGGAGGATGATCTCCATGCTCTTGTTGATGCTGCTCACGATGCAGGCATCCGTGTGATGGGTGACTTCGTTGTGAACCATGTCCACGAAGACCATCCGTATCACGTCGAGCATCCGGACTGGTTCAACGAGGGATGCATCTGCGGTGAGCCAGGATGCGATTGGACAGAGAATCGCCTCGAATGCTTGTTCCGAGACTACATGCCTGATGTGGATTGGAAGAATCGAAATGCATCTGAACAGATGATTGAGGATGTTTTGTGGTGGATTGAAACCTTTGATCTCGATGGTGGTCGGATTGATGCGGTGAAGCATGTTGACGATCTCGCAATCACCAACCTTGCGGTTAGGATTAACGAACGGTTCGAGACAGCTGGTACAGACATCTACCTCAAGGGTGAAACTGCGATGGGGTGGGCGGGACACGATCTCGCATCAAACGCAGAGCAGTATGATACAATCAACCAGTATATCGGGCCGAATGCCCTCGATGGTCAGGCGGATTTCGTGTTGTATCATGCTACCTCTGACCGAGTGTTTGCAACTGGCCAGGATGACTACATTCACCTTGACTATTGGACGGCTCGAAGTCAAGATCAGTACACAGAAGGCGCAGTGATGGTTCCTTTCGTCGGGAGTCATGATGTCTCTCGCTTCACTTCAAGAGCTGATCCTGGAACTGCAGATGAATGGAACCAGTGGGTTGAGCAAGGCCTTCCAGGTCAGCCTGGAACAGATGATCCATACCAAGCATCACTTCAGGCCCACGGATGGTTACTGACTACTCCGGGTGCACCTATGATCTACATGGGTGACGAATACGGTGAGTTTGGTGGTGCCGATCCGGATAACCGTCACATGTGGAGGGATAATGCTACTCAGAATGACCGTGAACGAGGTCTTCTGGAGAATATCAGTCAGTTGGGACTCCTAAGATCTGAGTTGGATTCCCTTCGCCGTGGAGGTTACTTGTCCATTCACAATGCATCGGATATCGTGGTGTTCCAACGTTCGATTGGTGATCAATCTAGTATCGTCGCCTTGAATCGTGGAACGACGAATATATCCATCGATATAGGTTCGTTTTTCATCGATCATCGTACTGTATTCGGTGATGGTGGAATCGAGAATGGGACCACGCTTCTCAATGTGACATCGCATAGCGTTACTATTCTCACGAACGAGACGGCAATACTGGAGCCAGAGCCCGAACCGGTTTTAGGGTGCACAGATTCGACTGCGTTAAACTACAATTCTGCTGCAGAGGTGGATGACGGTACATGCACGTATCCAAGCCCTGATCCAGTCCAAGGGTGCACAGATTCGACTGCGTTAAACTACAATTCGACTGCAGAGGTGGATGACGGTACATGC
>MDSV01048290.1_pt1 | contig 27560 bp, 23 predicted proteins | sample 810851 | NCBI WGS metagenome assembly MDSV01 (sample SAMN05326640, study PRJNA326480) | marine metagenome | isolation source: seawater | place: Atlantic Ocean: North East | collected 2012 | reverse complement strand
TGCAACATCGATGCACAACGGCTCCCCATCTGGGCCAGTCATACCAATTTCCAAACGTTCGTTTTCGACCTTGTGACCCGCTTCCTTCAGGTCTCCGCATGCAATTAGAAATCTACCGGCGGCTTCGGCATATGAATTTGCAAACCAGAAACCGCCTTCCATGTTTAGTGCAAACCTAATCCACATTTGAACACTACCGAACTATCAAGAATCACAAGCCTCTAACCTTGTTGATGCCGGAGGAATTGGTGGCTAGCGACATCCGAGTTGCACAGACTCTGCCATCGAAATTTTATCACGATGAATCAATATTCAAATCGTTGCTTTCAGTATTCAATGGCTGGCAATATGCTATTCACAAATCCGATTTATCTCAGAATTCGATTACACCAATTGAACACATCGAAGCAATTACAGGCGAGCCTACGATTATCGCGAAAGGTAGTGGTGTAAATGCCATGTCAAATATTTGTACACATCGAGGAATGCGTTTAGTTGCTAAACCATGCATCAAATCAGTCCTTCAGTGTGAATATCACGGACGCACATTCGATTTAGATGGTGCGATGAAACACATGCCGGAATTTGAACAAGCAATCGGGTTTCCTAGCGAGGCAGACAATCTACACAAATTTGCATTGGATACTTGGAAGGGACTACTATTTGTTTCTCAAGGGGGTGAAGATGCTCAGCCTTGGCAAGAACTGAATAATCGCTTTGATTTTTTAGATATTGAATCATTCACACACGACCCTAGCCGTGATAGAGATCACTTAATTGCTGCAAATTGGATGTTGTATGTTGACAATTATCTAGAGGGATTTCACATACCCTTCGTTCATCCAGAGTTGAACCAAACACTCGATTATTCCGGCTATTCAACTGAGGTATTCGAAGGCGGAGTATTACAAATAGGCAAAGCTTCACAGGGCGATGTTAAATTCGATTTGCCTGAAAACCATCCCGATTTCGGGCAAGATATTGCTGCATATTATCTCTGGCTATTTCCAAATATGATGTTCAATTTTTACCCATGGGGATTGTCTGTGAACATCGTAATCCCGGTTTCACCTAGTGAAACTAGAGTAATTTATCGGGGCTACGTAATGGACGAAACCCTTGCAAAGCAGGGCGCAGGCTCAATTCTAGATACAGTAGAGATACAGGACCAAGAAATCATTGAGCAGGTTAACAAATCAATGCGTTCAAAAATTTACGATAGAGGAAGATATTCACCTACAAGGGAACAAGGCGTTCACCATTTCCACAGAATAATTTCCGCCCGTTACGATAAAATTCTATGCTCAAAAAACCCCGAAGGGGGCGTAAAATAAATGGATAAATCACCACTCTTGACAATGACCAAATCACGAGTTGTAAGCGTTCAACCATCATTGTCCGGAGAATCACAAGCACTTCTAGACACGCTTTCCGGCCTTTGCTCATTTCATACCTCTGAAGATTTAGCGAGTTTTCTTTTCACCGACATGTTTCGAAACTTGGTTGGAGTAGGTGAGCCTTGGATTATTTTTGAAATCGGGGTATACAAAGATCACACAAAAACGGTTGAGTGCATACCTGTTCACGATGCGATAACCTTGGCAGATGGGGCTATGACAGGAGGCATTCCAGATAATGTTGCAATACTAAAATCAGAACTAGATTGTAGCAATACCCTGTCAAATTGGATTAGTCACGTAACAAACGGATAAAGCGATTCTTTGAAAGGGAGCCTATGGCCCCATCACCACTGGAGAGAGGTCCATGGGTGACGACGACTTCCGAGATGTGCTGCCCGACCCTGACCCGGAGCAGACACTAGAATGGCAGGAAGCCATTCGTGCAGTTAGTGATGCTCTTGGCCCCGAAAGGGCTCACAGGCTTCTATTGCAGACCATTGGTGCTGCAAGAGAAGAAGGAATTTCCATAGATGTGGTAAATACTCCATATCTGAATACAATCCATCCATCCAAGCAACCTAATTATCCCGGCGATTTGGAAATGGAAAAAAGAATCCACGGCATTATTTCTTGGAATGCAATGATGATGGTTACTCGTGCAAACAAGGCTAACGATGGCATTGGCGGCCACATCTCAACATTTGCATCAAACTCCCATCTCTGGGAAGTCGGACAGAATCACTACTACAGAGGCAAAGACCTAGATGGATGGGGAGACCATGTTTATTGGCAAGGTCACGCAAGCCCTGGAGTTTATTCTAGAGCATGGTTAGAAGGACGTTTAACTAGAGAAAACATCGATAATTTCAGAATGGAGTGTGGAGGTGCTGGACTTTCATCTTACCCTCACCCAAGATTGATGCCAGACTTTTGGGAGTATCCTAGCGTATCTATGGGGCTTGGCGGAATGACTGCAATTCACACAGCACGCTTCAACCGATACTTGTCGAGTAGAGGATTAACGGATACGTCCAATTCACGTGTTTGGTACACGATGGGTGATGGCGAATCAGATGAGCCAGAATCCCTTTCACAACTCACATTAGCATCAAGAGAAAATCTTGACAATGTGATTATGATAATGAATTGCAACCTTCAGAGGTTGGATGGACCAGTTCGAGGCAATTCGAAAATTGTTCAGGAATTAGAAGGTAGGTTCAGAGGCTCTGGATGGAACGTGATCAAGATTCTTTGGGGGTCTATGTGGGACGATTTGTTCGCTAGAGATTCAGAAGGCGCATTGGCAAATAGGTTGCAAGAACTAGTAGATGGTGATGAGCAGAGAATATTCACAAGCGATGCAGCAACTTTCCGTAATGAATTATTCAATACGCCCCAACTCAAAGCGATGGTTTCCCATTTGAGTGATGACGATTTAGAGGCTTTAGCAGCCAATCTAGGCGGTCACGACATGGTCAAAATCAACGCGGCATATGCAGCAGCAGAGGCATCCACAGACAAGCCAACAATTATTCTTGCAAGAACAATCAAGGGATATGGCCTAGGTCCGGCATTTGCTGGTAGAAATACAACTCACGGCAAGAAGAAGGCAGACGTGGACAGTATCAAGTGGATGCGTGATGACCTTGGACTATCCTTTAGCGACGAAGAATTGGAAGAATATCCATTTATTGACCCTTCAACAGTTCCAGAAGAAGTAGCATATCTCAAAGCAAGAAGAGAGGCTATGGGTGGATTTTGCCCAGAAAGACGCGCACCTTCTAGCGAATTAAAACCACCCGGTAGCGAGGGGTACTCAACATTTGATGAAGGCACGAAAGGAAACATGCAGGTGTCCACAACCATGGCATTCGTCAGACTATTGAGTGGGCTGATGAAAGACAAATCGATCGGTAATAGAATCGTGCCGATTGTACCTGATGAAGCTAGAACATTCGGAATGGACCCTCTATTTGCGCAGTTTGGAATTTACCATCCAGAAGGCCAATTGTATACTCCTGTTGACCACAAGATGCTGATGAAATACAAGGAGAGCGAAAGCGGCCAATTGTTCGAGGAGGGGATTTCAGAGGCTGGCGCAATGTCTACTTTCATTGCCAGCGCAACATCATATTCAACTCAAGGCTGTCCGACTATTCCTTTCTACATATTCTACAGTATGTTTGGCTTCCAGCGAGTTGCCGATTTGATCTGGTCTGCAGCAGACCAGCGGGCTAGAGGTTTCATGATGGGCGCAACAAGTGGCCGTACAACACTCAACGGTGAAGGTTTGCAGCACCAAGACGGACATAGCTTACTAATGGCACATACAAATCCAGCAGTTAGAGCATATGATCCCGCATTTGCTTACGAATTAGCAGCTATCATTAGAGCCGGAATCGATGAAATGTATGTTGATGAAAAAGACGTGATGTATTACATTGCAGTATACAATGAAAATCATCCAATGCCGCCAAAGCCAGCAAATTCAGATGAAGGAATTGTCAAAGGAATGTATAAACTACGTAGTTCACCAAAGGGAGATGGTCCTGTTGTAAGATTGATTGGCTCCGGACCGATCATGCTTCAACTACTAGCAGCCGTTGAAATCCTAGAAACCTATGGTGTTCGCTCAGAAATTTACTCAGCTACATCATATGGCGAATTACGCCGAGAAGGCTTAGATTGTGAAAGAGCCAACCGATTAAACCCGAGCGAATCTAGACAAGTTCCATACGTTGAGGAACTGCTTGGTGATGGAACTCTTCCAACAATCGCTGTAAGCGATAATCAAATTGCAGTTCCAGATATGATTAGACAGTGGGTTGGCGGCGATTATACTATTCTAGGAACAGATGGATTCGGAAGATCGGATACAAGGCCAAATTTGCGTAAATTCTTCGAAATAGACGCTAAAAACATCACAATTGCTGCACTATCTTCATTGGTTAGAAGTAAAGAAATAGATGCTAAAGTATTCGACAAGGCGATGAAAGACCTAGATATTTCCCGTGATAGAGAGGACATTACAGGTCTTTGATTATTCAATTTTCAAGAACTTCCATTTCTAACAAGGAAGAATAACAAGTCAATAATTCCAATTGCTACACAAGCCGCCCCTTCTATCCCGTAGCCACTAGAATATAGGAGAACTCCCATAATTAGAAAAAGCGGGAAAATCAACTATCGGGTGTATCAATGGCCTCCATATCCATCCAATCAATTGACCGCCGCAGGCATTCTTCCCCGCATCCTCAACCAGGTTTCAGCACCAAACGTCAAGCCGTATAATGAGGCTAACCACATAGTTGGTCTTGCCCAATAACCTTCAGGGTCTCCAATAAGTAGAACGCACAACCAAGTGAGAGTTGCTAGGTCCAAAACCCATCTCATTCCAGCAAGAATTTGCTTTGAATTTGATTGCATTTCGGTCAATTGTGTATCTGTAAGCACCGCAGTAATCCCTTTCAATTTTGAAAGTGCATTACCGCCATTCCATCGGATCTTTCCTAACTTGAATCGATTCCAACCATCGATTACTAAGAACAATGTTACCCAAACCACGACAATTTCCAGCAATGGCTCTGCTCCATAGAGCCCCAATCCATTGAATGACCAATACAATAGTCCCCATAACCATGCAACGATTAGAAGTTGAGACGTCTTTGCGAATCGACTAAGCTTTCTCAATAATTCAGCATCGTGTGATAACAGCATTTCTAGAGATATGACTAGGCCAACGCTAAATGTTAGAATGAAACTACCAGCGAGCCACCACCATTCTAGAGAAGAATCTCTCCAAGCGAGTAGAAGTGCCACAAGAGTCCATGCCATAACCAATGAAGTGGTTGCGTTGACGGTTGCTTGCATCACATACAAAGGGTCCCGGCCATCCTTCAGAACTGCCAATCCACCCATTAAGCGAACTTCGAATGCAGAATCATCGACCACTCCTTGAGCAGCAGCGGTCATCCCTCCTACCGATTTCAACCGAGCAGCCTCAACCAAACCTTCAGCATCATTTTCCTCTCCACCGCTCCATTTAGAGCCTCGAGCAGCAGCGGCAGCAGCCCCCTTTCCTCTACTTCTTCCTTTACCAGCGCTTCTCGCCTTTGCCCAGGCTCTAATCTCAGGCGTTGTGACTTCGTCCACTTGGTCTTCATTCAATGGCGCGCCGTGATCTGTATACAACCATCTACACTGAATCGGGATTGGCGCAGGGTCTACGTCAGGAGCAACCATTTGGAATTGCCCGGGACCTAGTGTAGGAAGTTGTTTGACAAGGTCTTGGTCACCACCACTTTCTTTCAGCAAATGTCGAACCTTTTCTACATCTTGCGGTTGAGTAAATCTACCAATAAAAGTGGTGTTGGCTTGGGCGAGAATTTTGTAATCAACGTCTGATACGTTTTGTGTTGCTAATACACATGCAACACCATATTTTCGAGCTTGTTTGAAGATTAATTTGATCAGATCTTTTGCAGGAGGATTCCTTGGATGTGGAGGCAGGTAAGGTGCAACTTCATCCATAAAGAATAGGAGTTTTAATTCACCTTCAGCAGGCTGTTGGGTTAACATCCAATCATATAATTCACGAGCTAATTCCTGCACAAAATACTGCTTTTGAGCTTCATCTTGAATAGTATTGAGGTATACAATGTTCAGCGGAACTTTACCTGGCATTGCGGGTTCACAAAACGAATCAATGTCAATTGGTACACCGTTTGAAAACAATAGTTGATTCACACCGCTGCTAAATGCAGATAACCTTCTTGCCAAATCATTACGAGTTGATTTTGGCAACATTTCGTTGTAATCACGAAGCCCATGCTCAAACATTATCTCTTCCCAAGGGGGAATCTCAGGCTTATCTTCATCATCATCAACATCTATGAATGCTTCCGGGTATAACGCTCTAGTAAAATTCTCTTGAGGCTCTCTAACAACCTTTGCAAGGCCTCTAAAGTCACCAACGTCCAGACCTAGCCTAGTACCGTTTACCAGAATTTCATACAGAAAGGGCTTGACGACCTTTCCTTGGGTTTTTTCCACATCGAAGCCAGCAAGGTTACTGAAACCGGCTGCAACCATATCCCATGCAGTAATCGCCTCTTCAGGATCTAAGTCTGCTGGGGGTGAGCGAAATGGATCGATACAAAGCGGCAAACCTTTGCTTCTAAGCGGTGTCCAAATTCTAACCTCCATCGTGGACATCAACTTCTTCATTCTGTCAACTTCTCCACCCTGTTCAGCCAAATCGTTCTCATCGATTGCTAATGCAAGTCTTGCGAGATCTCCCTGCGGGTCTAGAATCAATGCTGGTATACCTGCTAGAGCAGCTTCCTCAATGACAGATTTTGCCATGACGGTTTTTCCTGAACCAGTAGAACCTAGCATTGCAGCGTGTCTTGCTAGAACCATTTTGTCGATTTGAACTATTTCTCCAGTGTCTCGTCTTTCACCAAGCAACATTCCCTTTGACTTGATTTTCTTCTTTCTTGACGGCTTAGGGGTTTCAAGTATGTCATCGACAAGGTCTCTCAAACCAAGAGAATCCTCCTCGGACATAGCGAGGCCAACAATGCCTACCCTCTTGAGTCTGACTACGGTAAAATCGTGGACGGGACACACTCAAGGAGGCGAACCTCTTCGCCGAATCATGGACCGCATCCCTCTTGCTAAACCATACTGGGACAGGGAATGCGAGAAAGCAGCAATTGACACATTATCTAGCGGTAGGTGGGTAAAAGGACCCCAAGCCAAAAAATTCGGAGAAGAATTTGCTGATTGGTGTGGTGCGATTTCAGCGATTCCTTGCCAGAGCGGTTCAGCGGCACTTTGGGCTGCAATGAGACTTTTAGACATCGGCCCAGGCGACGAGGTAATCGTTCCAGGTATGACGTTCATCGCTACAGCCACATCGGTAAGTTTGGCTGGAGCAACCCCTATCTTTGCAGATATCGAAGAGGATTATTGGTGCATATGTCCAGACGATGTAGAAGCAAAAATCACTGAGAATACAAAGGCGGTAATCGGTGTGCACATCTTTGGCCAACCATTCTCTTCAAGATTGAAAGAGGTATGTGCAAAACACAACATTGCACTTGTTGAAGACGCTGCTCAAGCACACGGTGCAAAATTGAATGGTGTGAAAGCGGGCGCAATTGGCGATGTTGCTTGTTTCTCCTTCTTCCCATCAAAAAATATGGCAGTTGGTGGCGAAGGAGGCATGATCACTACTACTAGAGAGGATTTAGCGGAAAAGATGAGTAGAATTGTAGACCATGGAAGAAACGAAGTCCTAGAATCGATAGAGTTGGGAACAAATCTGCGCATGAGTGAAGTTTCAGCAGCAATAGGAAGAATTCAACTAAAGCATCTTAATGATTGGACTAAGAAACGTAATGCGAATGCAAACTCTATCAATCATTCAACAAAAATCAGGCCGAATTCCGAACACGCTTGGCATCAGTTATGCGTATTGAGCGAAAACCCTGAAGATTTGATTTCAAAATTCGATTCAGCGGGAATTGATGCAAGAGTCCACTACCCTCTAGCGTGTAACAAACACAAGGTCTATTCCAATCATTTACAGCACAAGGAAAGCCTACCTATTTGTGATGATGTAGCAAGCAGGTTGGTTGCAATACCCGTTCACCCATCTTTATCAGAGGAATGTATTAAGAAGATTAACTCAGTTCTGAATCTTTAATCATATTCGATAACGCAGAGTTAGACCAGCCTCTTAAGCCAGTCAACTCTAGACCCGCCCATTCTGGAATTTCAACATCTTGGTCTTCAGAATCCAACTCAACCTCAGCGATAATTAAGCCAGCAATCGACCCTTCAAATTCGTCTACTTCCCACAGTAAACCATCATCTCCATTCCAATAGTGCCGAATCTTCTTCACCATTGGTAGTCCCTCAAGCGGGAGAGAATTGTATAGCTCGAGAGGTATGTTCCACTCGAATTCATTAGCAGTAGCACCAACTCTCCTTCCTTTTGCAGCCATTGTAACAATATTGTCACTAAGACGAATTCTCCAGGTTGTTATTTTCTCAAGAACTCCATTTTCTTCAGCCAACTCAATCCCATTCCAAATTAATTTGCCATCAATATGGCTGACATCTGAGAGGTAATACTGGCACATTTCACTGTGATTCCCCGTTCGCCAAGGCTTGTCGCTACGTCCGTCGACGAGAAAACGCCTTTCGATTTCGATACCCATCAACCCTCATCCTCTATCTTCTGCGACCTAGCTTTTGACATAATCTCTTCATCTAGGAACCAGAAAGTCGGGGTTTCAGAAATATGCTTGTCCCAATGTTGCACAGTTCTTGCCCAAATTTCAGAATCTGCGTTTTCTTTACAATAACCTAAGACCCAATCCATTTGCGCTTGTAAGTCTTCATCATCGGGAGAATTACGCTTCAGATTCTCTGCAGTCATTGCCATGTTCATCATAAACATCGGTGAAAGTGCATATGTCCAAAACGGATTTCTCTCAAAATCCACACTTCTTTGAGCAGTCCACAGTGAAAATACACGGTCGTATAGGTATCCTACACAAAGAACGATTAAAATCAGTCCAGCAAAGATACCGAGCAGACCAATATAGGTTGCTGGAATTCCTAAAACCGAGTTGCTAAAGCAGAAACCTTCGTCACATTTACTGGAAAATCTCCAACTTACATAATCCCACAAAAGTAGGGTCAATGTAGAGCCCAATAGTCCTAGAGAAATGATAGATTGAGATTGTTGCATTCGCCAGTATTGGCGCATAACCCACTTCTTGACAGGGTTGATGCTAGAACTTGTCATCAACCAACCCACGCGCGCTGCTTATTCATATTATCATGGGTGAATTGTCGAATCATAATACCAATGTTAAGTTATATGAGTCGGGCGAGCGATATTTATGCGAAGTCGTGTAAATAATCCAATCTTGGCAATTTTTCTAGTCATGCTAATGACAACTTCTGGTTGTATGGGACTTGCTGATGACGACAAGGATGAACATGAGTTGGTTGAAATCGCCTTTGGAGATATTACACAGAGGGCTATCGGCTCTCCAAATTTAGAAACTTATTCCGATTGTTTGGAGTTGGAGAATGCACTGAAGACTAGTATCGAAGAAGAAGCGAGGATTAGCATACTTCAAGCCGTTGAGGACCAGTACTTCTGGGGCGGCGGATTTTGGATAGAAGATGGGGCCGAAATGGCCATGGACGATGCAGGTTCAGCAACCACAACATCTTCACCTCCAACCGCTAGAAAGGAAGGGGTAGACTATTCTGGGACTAATAATCAAGAACAAGGAGTAGATGAAGCGGACTTTGTCAAGACTAATGGTTTGAACATATACTTCGTAGACGATGGCGTATTGCATATCATGGACGTTCCCGAATTTGGTGAAATTGAACATGCTTCTACCACTGAAATTCAGGGCGAGCCGGTAGCGATGATGTTGAACAACGACAGTTTAGTGGTAGTCTCGTCGGTTTCAACTTGGAATATTGCAGATAACGACCCATTACAAGATGCAATGGGATGGGATGGAGATTGGTATGGTTGGAGAACCAATTCCCTAACGAAGTTCACAGTTTACAACGTATCTAATTCCTCAAACCCAGCGGTAGATCGTGAATTGTATATTGAGGGATATTACATGACTGCAAGAGAGGTTGCAGGTACTGTTAGAGCAGTAACTCACTCTTGGATGAACATTCCAGACTTACGAACTTGGATATCATATCCAGACAATTATTGGAGCGAAGAATTTTCTGAAGAAGAACTCAGAAATATGCGAGAGATTGCAGCACAGGAAGCGATAAATCACAACTCAAAACTGATGGAAGAACTGACTCTAGAAGATTTACTCCCCCAGGTCCACGAACGTATTGGGGATGATATTGTAACGCATCAGATGAGTGGTTCAGATTGCTCTGACTTCGCAGCACCTCAAGGCTCTATGAACAGTGGATATACCAGCATTTTCACCATCGATTTGGTTTCTGAAGAATTAGATTTTGAGGCAGACCACATAGTTGGAAACTGGCCTCTAGTTTACGCATCTCAAGACACACTCATCATCACCGAAAATGCCTGGGACACATGGTGGTTTTGGGGTAACGATGACATAATGGAATCTACAAATATACACATTTTTGATATCAGTGAAGCAGGCGAAACGGTTTATTCAGGCTCTGGAAGAGTGGACGGAACGATTCTGAATCAATTTTCAATTTCAGAATATGAAGGAATTGTTAGAGTTGCAACGACTACTGGGCAGTGGGGCCGTTGGTGGATGGCTAACCCCGAACCAATGGAAAATCACGTAATCACCCTTTCTTTGGCTTTGGATACCTCTACTGGCAAAACCAGTTTGCTTGAAATGGGCAGAGTTGATGGAATCGCTTACAACGAAACGATTTGGTCAGCTAGATTTGTCGAAGACCGCGCCTACATCGTAACCTTCGAAAACATGGATCCGCTTTGGACAATCGATCTAAGCAATCCGACCTCGCCAACAATAATGGGCGAACTGAAAGTTCCAGGCGTTTCAACATATATTCATCCACTTTCTGATGACGCAATCCTGTCGATTGGGCTTGGCCCTGCTGATGAAGAAACAGGATTAGGATTGGATTGGGGCAACACCCGCCTTTCACTATTCAACGTCTCAAATTTTTCCAACCCTCAAGAGACCCAAACTCTCTCAATCGCTCCTGTTGAAAACCCAGACGATGAAGGCTGGTCTTGGGCATGGTCGGAAGCGACATGGGAGCACAAGGCATTCCAATACTGGGCCCCAAAAGGCATGCTAGCAGTGCCACTGAATACTTACCGCTATGATTACTACTATGATGACGAAGGCCGTTATCACTACGATTACGAGTGGGTTAGCAAATTGGTAATTGTGAACATCACAGAGGATAGTATGCAAATTCATGGCGAAGTTAACCACTCGCAATTTTATGAAACTGAAGATAACCATTGGTGGAATTCATACAATATTCGCAGGTCTATCTTCATGGGCGATTACATCTATGCAATTTCACACGCAGGCGTAACAGTGACTCATCTTGAAACATTGGAAGAAGTAGACAGCGTTCAACTGGTCACAATTGAGCCATATGAGCCAAATGAGCAAAAGCCTGTAAGTGAAGAAGTTGAAGCAGAGGGCAACTCTGAAGACTGAAAACCGGGTCGTAATCATATGCTCAAGGTCGCTCTACTCGGTTGTGGCCGCTGGGGCCAAAACCATCTCAATGTGTTAGCCAATTTTAGAGATAAGGGCCTGGTCGAGCACATTACCGCCATCGATATTTCAAAAGAAGCAAGAGAGGCTGCAATTTTAGCAGACGAAACAAGACAATCAATAGATGGGGTTGAAGCAGATCTTGTAATAATCGCAACCCCGTCTAATTTACATTCAGAGCATTCACAAAAATTGATTTCAGAAGGATATCACGTATTAGTCGAGAAACCACTAGGTTGCTGCGAATCTGAAGCAGCACAAGTAATTGCATCTGCAAGAGAAAATGGAAGAATACTAGGAGTTGGGTTATTGTTGAGATTCCATCCAGCGGTAACACTTGCTAACCACATGATCAATAATGGCGAGTTGGGGCGCCTAGAATCACTCAGATTTGTTCGCAGAACAAAACGTCCACCGTCAAAAGGAGGCAATGTAATCGAATCACTAGGCGTGCATGCAATTGATTTAATGTGCCATTTCATGAGTGAATCTGAACCAAGTGCAGTTAATGCTGAAGGGGATGAAACCGAAGCCCGAGTGGCATTAGAATTCCCACATGGAATTGAGGCAATTATTGACGTTGCTTGGAATGCAGGCAAGGAAAGAAGGAATGTAACAGTCGTAGGTTCAAACGCAACATTGCGTTTTGATTTAGACATTCATGATAGAGCGGTATTGATTTGTAATGGTATTGAAAAAGAGGTGGCATGTGATTCTCAAATATCTCCTCTAGAAGCAGAATTATTGCATATGATCTCAAATATCAACAATTTCAAATCAACAAAATCATGGACGCCAATACCCGATTATGGTGCTGCGTTGAGAGGAGTAAGGTGGACTGAAAGAGCGATTCAACAACTCTCAATATCAAGGCCACATTGAAGAATCCAATCCGTCTCGCCCCTAACATGGCCGGCGCATCCTCACCCGAAGATTCCGAACCGCTATTCGTTCTAGAGCCTCTGCCTGAACTATCTAGTGTGATTGATTCTTTTGCCTCATCAAACCCATTGTTTTTGATAGTGGGCTTTGCCTCAGCACTCTATTTACTCACAAGATTCGATGACCCAATCAAAAAATTATGGACCACTTCTCTTGGTGGCGTTTTATTCAATTATTACGTTACAGATTCTATGTTCTATGCTATGATTTTCACCAGCGTTTACGTTCTAGGATTCGTATTGGTTTGGTCAGCAATTCGCTGGGATGACCTGAAGGTCACACTTGGATTAGACAGAGCAAGAATCCTTTCGATTGTATCATTCATTGTTTGCACTTGGATTTTGGTAGTTTTGGGAACAGCCATCGGCATGCCTGTCGGCCCAGGGATAGTAATCTGTGCATTAACCACTGGATACCTATGGTGGACTTACTATTCCCTAGAGCCAGCTAGGGTTTGATAGCGAAGGGTCAAGGACTTCACACGCACACCTAACTTCATGGCAACCTTCTCTAGTCATCCAGATCTTCCCGAGATTCTTGAGAATTTGTTAGAGGATGACGTGCACACTTTGTTCCTGAAGGCCGACTGCCCTCCTAGAACAAAGGCTGGAGGAATTGGCAACCTCCGGCTTGCTGATGTAGAGGGCGCAGACGATGGCGGCTGGGACACCTTACGCTTAGAATCTCTACAAGAAGAGATACTCACATTGGTAGATGAAAACCGTGACAGGTCTGATTGTTTCTTGGAAATTGACCGCAAGGGTTGCCAAGTTATCCAATTGGGCGATTTGAGAATTTCATGCGCTTGGCCGCCATTTGCAGATGCAAGAGAGATAACAATAGTCCGCCCTGTGGCGAAATTGTCACTAGGGGATTACGAGATAGATCCAAAATTAATCTCTAGACTTTCTGACCATCACAGAGGAGTCTTCATTTGTGGCAGACCTGGTTCAGGAAAAACGACCCTTGCCCAAGCAATCGCTGAATATCTTGACGAGGATGTTGGAGCCATGGTTAAGACGATGGAAGCGCCAAGAGATTTACAACTTGCAAATCGAATTACTCAATATGCTCCGCTTGAGGGAGATTTAGAGAAAACTGCGGAGATAATTTTCCTCGTCCGTCCAGATTTCGTTATTTTTGATGAGGTTAGAAGGGCAAGAGATTTCGAAATATTCGCAGATGTCAGGCTTGCTGGCGTAGGTTTACTAGGAGTTACGCATGCTAATTCCGCACTAGAGGCGATTCAGAGGCTAATCGGCAAGGTAGAATTAGGCCTAGTTAGCCAAGTTCTAGATACAATCTTGCACGTAGAGGCAGGCCAAATTCAGCAGGTATTGGAATTACGAATGACAGTAAAACCGCCAAGCGGAATGCAAGAAGAACTTGCTAGACCAGTAATTGAAGTGGTTGAATTCCCAAGCGGGAAAATCACTCATGAAATGTTCGCATTCGGCTCTGAAATTGCAGTAGTTCCAGTAGATGGGACAAGGTCAGGAAACGGAATATCTCCAATTGCGGCACTCGCAAGAGACCAATTGATCAAGAAAATCAGAGACTGGGTGGGCGTATCTTGCGGAGTAAAAATAACAGGTTCTAATTCTGCTGAAATCTACGCGCCAAAAGGCGTTGTTGCAACTTTAATCGGTAAGGGAGGAGAGAACATTCGAGACTTGCAAGAAGAACTAGGTGGAATGAAATTATCAGTATCCTCTTTTGCAGAAATGCCAGATGATGTCCATGTTCCAGTTGAAGACCATCATGAAACATTGGAGCGCAGAGCCCGTGAGTCAAAAGCGTGGGAGTACTCAAAACGCGGTAGGAAATCGAAGAAACGCAGACGTTGAAACATTTCATTCCGACAGACTCTTCAATACATGACCCTCTAGAGAGTCCATGCCCGCCTCATTATTGCTGACTATTTCAGCCAGCGTGATGACCATAGTAGCGGATTGGGCGGGTTGGCATTTTGTGTGGAGACACGAAAACAATCTTTCGGGCCAAGAACCAAATAAACACAGCGCCGTAAGCATCTTCATATCATATTACTTGCCACTTATGCCGACTTTAGCAGTGATCCTTGGGCCATCAAAATTAGGTATTTACAATCAAGGATTTGCCACAGTCTCTACAACTATTTTGTTTGCAGTTATGGCTATTGTAACCGGCGGGGTTGCAGCAAGTGCTTGGTCGGTAGGGCAGAGAGAGATTACACAAAAGGATGCAAGGAAATTAATTGATGCAGAGAATTCGCTTCCTAGTCATGCTTTAGAACACCTAAAGTGGACAACAATAATGCTTGCAATATGCTCAGCTTTCTGGATATTTTTGCTAATTAGATGAAAGATGGATTGATGAAGGCGGGCCATTCCCCCTTCTTCATGGCACAGGCACCAGATGGCTCTGGAACCGCTCCGGTCAGGATTACCAATTCCTCGACCTCGGTTACTAGCGGCATTGGTGTCACGCAGAAACTTGTAGGAGCAGCAATCGCCTTTGGTAATGTATTACGAGGGACGTTTGGCCCTAATGGATTGGACAAAATGTTGTACAAAACAAACGGTGAAGCAGCAGTTACCAATGATGGTGCAAAAATAGTTGCTGAGTTATTGGTAAAACATCCAGCTGCAAAAGCCTTCGTGAGTCTTGCAGAAAGCCAAGAAAACGCTTGTGGCGATGGCGTTACAGGTTGTATTTTACTAGCGAGTGAATTGATGAGTGAGGCCGGCAGACTCTTGGAGAGAGGACTGCATCCACTTATCCTAGTCAAAGGCTATGAGTTGGCTTTGGAGAAAACGATTGAAGAAATAGATTCTAGGTCAATAAAAGCAAACTCAAAACTTGAGCAGGTTGCCCGTACCGCTTTGGTAGGTAGGTCTACTGAAGGAGCCCTAGAACACCTATCAAAGTTAATTTCAAGAGCAGTTGATATAATTCCTGATAGTGATTATGAGCGCGTTAGGATGGCTAAGGCTGGGGAAGGAACACCAGCAAACTCTACACTAATCCCAGGGCTAATTATTGAAAAGAAACTACCTTTGGAAAGAATGCCAAGGAAATTAGGAACCTCCAAGGTTGCCGTATTGTCATGTCCTCTAGAAATAGAAGACTCGGTTGTATCGGCAGAGATTGAAATTAGCACACCAGAACAATATCAGAAATTTATTGATGCTGAGCAACAACGAATTGAACAAATCATAGACAAGGTCAAGTCTAGCGGAGCAGATGTAATTTTTTGTGCAGAAGGAATAGAATCTAGAGTGCTCCACTCCTTGGCAGACTCAGGAATTTTTGCAATGCCGGGATTAGAAAGGCCCATTGCAGAAGATATTGCTGAAGCATGTGCAGCAAAACTTTGTGATCATCTTGATGACTTATCAGCAAGCCTCGGCTCAATCGAAGGATTAGAGCAACAAAGGCTGGAGGGGGCAGAAGGCGTCAAAGAAAGGCTGATTATTGAAGTCGGAGAAAACACAGGAATCGTAACTATTCAAGTTGGAGGAACAGATGGTGTAGCAGCCGAGGAGATAATCAGGGGATTATTCGACTCTCTACGATCAACTTGCATGGCAAAGGAGGACAACTCAATCATTCTCGGAGGAGGTAGTTTGCATATGGCTGCATCACTAAAAGTTAGGGAGGCTGCTGAGAGTTGCCCTGGTCGTGAAAGGCTTGCAATGGAAGCATTCGCTCGAGCATTGGAAGCCATTCCAGCGGCCCTTGCATCTAATGCAGGCGAAGACAAAATCGATGCCTTACTAGAACTAAGGTCAATACATCGTTCAGGTAATTCCAACAGTGGTATAACTCAATCGGGCAAGCCCGGAGAAATCGATTCAGCATGGCTCCCAACCTACACTCTTGAACATTCAATTTCGGCCGCCTGCGAGTCTGCTTGCGGGCTTCTGAGAGTAGACCAAGTGATTTCTGCTAGAGGAGACTGAGTCGGCACCTTCATGAGACTGGCCCGGATACCTTTCCTAACGGGTAGTGCACATGGAATCGTCATCCCGTCCACGCGCTTTGCTATCGGTTTACGATAAGACTGGAATAATTGAATTTGCAAAGGGCCTAGATGCTCTAGGATACGAACTAGTTTCCACTGGAGGAACTGCTAGGAAATTAAGAGAAGCGGGCTTGGATGTAATCGGGGTTTCAGACGTAACCGGTCATCCAGAAATTTTTGATGGTCGAGTAAAATCTCTTCACCCAGCAATTCATGGTCCGCTATTGTGCAGATTAGAAAAAGAAGAAGACGCAGAAGGACTCAAAGAATTAGGTTATCCAATGATCGAGATAGTGGCTTGTAATTTGTATCCCTTTAGTGATGCAGCAGCAATTAAGCCTCCACTAGAGGATTTAGATTTACTAGAAATGGTCGATATTGGCGGCCCTACAATGGTTAGAGCCTCTGCAAAGAACCATCTCAATGTGATAATCGCATGCAATCCAGATGATTACTCAGCGATTCTCGACGAATTAAATTCAGGAAACGTTTCTTTGGAAACGAGAAGAAATCTAGCACTCAAAGCCTATGAGCATACAGCAACATATGATTCAGCAATCTCGAATGAGTTGGCTGGCAGATGGAATGGGTTGCCAGAAGAAAGCGATGATACTGCGGAACAGTCTAGGCGCCTTCCGGCTACAATGACAGTAGCAGCACACAGAAAGCTGCATCTTCGCTATGGAGAAAATTCACATCAGGCAGCAGCACTCTATGTTGACCCTGGAGCAATAGAAGGCGAAACACTAGTTACCGCTCAAGTAGAAGGAAATAAGGCAATGAGTTACAACAATTATTCAGATGCAGATGCAACCCTCAGACTGTGTCGCTCACTATCTACAGATGAGTGGCCAGAAACTCCTCATGCGTGCGTTATTGTAAAGCACAACAATCCTTGTGGCGCAGCCCTTGGAAAGACCCAATTAGAAGCATATGAGGCTGCATTAGCGAGCGATCCCGAAAGCGCATTTGGTTCAATCATTTGCGTCAATGAGCCAGTAACAGTCGAATTCGCAGAAGCGTTAGGCCCACTATTTCTCGAGGTTTTGATGGCTCCAGCATACGAAGATGGAGCAAAGGATATTTTGATGGCAAAGAAGAACCGCAGGATTCTCACAATCAAGTCGCCAAACAATCGACTTGCCCAACTGCCTAGGAAGACGGTGCGCAAACCGATCGAAGGCGGGTGGCTTATACAGACAGAAGAAGCTCCAGTTATTGATTGGGGTAAAGCAAAGGTTGTGACTAACACAGCTCCAACCGACGATCAGATAGCATCTATGAAATTCGCAGTAAGGGTTTGCGAACAAGTCAAGTCAAATGCGATTGTAATGGTTCAAGGTTTAGCAACTGTCGGCATTGGGCCTGGTCAGACCAGCCGTGTTGAAGCGGTTAGAATCGCTGCAAGAAGAGCAGGCGATAGAGGCAAAGGCTGTGTTTTAGCAAGCGATGCATTCTTCCCATTCAAGGACGGAATCGAACAAGCAGCCGAGGCTGGAGCATCAGCGATTGTGCATCCTGGGGGCTCAATTAGAGACCAGGAAGTAATCGATGAAGCCAATGCAAGAGGGATAGCGATGCTATTTACAGGCCACAGATTGTTTAGGCACTGACTAAATCTCTTGTTTTTACCATTTTCAAAACATATGCAATGCCCATCAACCCCACAGCGAGTATGGCGATTGAGCCAAATGCGTATTTGTCTGCACCGTTCCAGGAAGACATGTCGAATAGACTGCCATCGCCTTTTGTTGAGACATACCAGACAAAATATGCTGACAGGGTTGTCATCATTCCAATCATACCGGCGATGACGAATTTCACGTGTCTTGGTAGCGTTTTACCGGTTGCATAATACTCAAACATTGATGGGCCAAAGAATTTGTTTGTTAGAGTCCATCTGAACAATTTCTCATTTGATAGGGAGAATAAAAACGCAGCAGGAACAGCCCATGACACCGTTGGCCAACCAGGAACCCATATTCCAATTATTGCAAAGACAACAAAGATTGAACCGAGGCCAACGTAAATTTTGCTTTTTACAGGATTGCTTATGACAGCATACTTCTCGACTATCTCATCAATAGTCTCTAGCCTTTCTGCCATGTCTATTCCTCCCTACTCGCGAATATGAAAGGTCTTGCTCCAACATCCGAAGAAATATTGGCGAATACGCATTCCCCGCACACATGCCAGAGGCGTGGAGCCTTCCTAGAAGGGGAGCAGTCGAGGACCCATTACGCCTTGCAGTTCTAATCTCGGGCTCAGGATCTGGAATGGAGGCGCTCATTCGTCATCAACAGAACAAAGACTGTTTGCACGTCACTAATGTGGTAATTAGCGATAGGGCAGATGCTGGCGGACTTAGTAAGGCGGAAGCTCTTGGAGTGACTGCTGTTGCCGTGCCTTTACCAGATATTGAGGATAGAGAAGAAAGGAGGATTACTCATGAAAGAGAAGTCAGTGAAGTACTCTCAGATTATGGAGTCGAGGCGGTCATTTTGTCTGGATACATGCGATTATTGACCCCGTCATTCGTGAAACCATGGGCGGGGCGAATTCTGAATATCCATCCATCATTACTGCCAGATTTCCCCGGGGCCCACGCACATAGGGACGTTATTGCAGCCGGTGTTGAAAAATCAGGATGCACAGTGCATTTTGTAGATACCGGCATGGATACAGGACCAATTATTGCTCAAGCAGAAGTTGAGATTTCTCCTGATGATGATGAAAATTCGCTGGCCGAGAAAGTCAAACAAAAGGAACACATCCTTTACCCATCCGTTATTGACATGTTTAGCGAAGGAAAGATTGAATCTCCTTGAATTCTTCGGGAGTATTCGTATTTCTTGCCTTGATACCTCCCTCGCAAGACGGAATGTTTTGGAACATTTCCGAGATTTTTTGGGATTGAATTAACTCATCTTCACATTCAAATCTTGCCAATAGGGGCTGCCTTTTTCCTTTATCATCCAAAGGCACTCCCTGAATTTTTGAGAACAGTTCAACATCCGCTAAGTAAGCATCACACGGTGCTAATTGCAGGGTTCCTTGCAAAGTTGAAATTAATTCAAATAGCGATTCTGCGAGCGTATCTTTAGTATCGATACAGCATTCGCCAGAAAACAAACCTGCACGGTTTTCACTACCGCACATGATGATTATTCGGTTGCAGCCAGACGCCTCTAATTCTCTAGACAATCTCTCAACATTGGAATTCAAAAGCGATTTGTCTTCACCCATTCTGCTGGATTTACCTCCGGCTAGAATAATTCCAGTAAGCAGATCAACACCTCAGTGCATCGAATCCAAACCATTCAACGATAATTCGACTTCGCCTAATAATTCGTGAACTCTAGCGAGTAAAGCACGCCGCTCCTTTGAAGAGCGTGCCAACGGAAGCCACTCAAGTAAACGCCTAATATCCTGGGCATCTCTGGCCACAGTCCAATTCAGAACCTCTTCTAGGACAGGGTCATCAGCGGGAAGAAAACGGTCTGCCATGTTAGGTGCTCAATCATGACACAACAAAAACTCACTCATTGAGAGAGCGCATTCTAATGCGTTCATACAACTCTCCACCCTTCGGCGCATTACGAACCAGGCCAACATGTTCTTCTCTCATATCTAGAGAAGCAATCAACATCGCATTTTGCATTTGTATCTTGCTTTTATCCCAAGACAACAAAAATTCTGCACTTGGAATAATTCTGCCCGAGCGCTTGATTTCCTCCGCCATCTCTAGCAACAAATCCAATGGAATCGCCTTGTTGACAATACTGAGCATTTTTGCCCAAGCATCACCTTCAGTATTTGCGATTAGTAAACCGATTAATTTGACATCTTCACGGCCACATCTTTTCCACAACCGCTTGATTAAATCGTCTATTCTGCCATCGTGATTAGTCAAAATCCATGACGCAATTCTTCGCATTGTTGGGTCATCAGTTCCTATGTGAAAAGCCAAGCCACTTTTTTGAATTACCTTGTCTGTAATGGAGCGATTAACCAAGCCTTGTGAACCACAATCGTAGGCTGTTTTCAGGAATGCGAGCACTTTCCTACCTTTGGGCAAACCACGATCAAATAGTGAATCAAGGTCATCGACCAAACACTCACCTCAAGCACTCTTTGTACGAACACTATCGAATAAACTTCCAACAAGAGACACACTGTCCTTGAGTGTGCCTAGCAATTTTTCAACTACATTTTCATCTTCAGTCTTCTGACGAATCATGTCTCTTAGGTCAGCCTCAATCCTTGAATGATCATCATCATTGATGTTGAATTGGCCTCTAAGGTGAGCAAGTACTGCGAACTCATCCTTTGAAAGCGATGCATTAACAATAGCAACTTCAAAAACTCGAGTGTAAACCAGCCGCTGTTCATTTGGAGTAACCTCTCTTCCATCATCGGAATCGCGATTTTCTTTTATTGCAGAATAAATCTCTGCAGGCTCTTCTGGAGATAGACCTAAAGCGTTTGCCAATTTGATGATTAGGCGCTTTTCTTCGCGAGTCAAAACACCGTCTCGAAGCATCACTTCAGTCGTTGTTCTGAACACGGAAAGTGCCCCTACACTATCGCCGGTCACAGATTAGCGAACAACTCTTACCACTTGAACCTCATTGATGGTCAAACAAATCAATAAAATTGCTCATTTGTAGTGAGAGTATTCAAAAAGGGGGGACAAGTCGACACACTTGTCCAAATCCGATTCACGACCAAATTTGCTTGCAAAAAAGCACAACCGGTCACCCTGGAAATGAGCCGATAGGCCCAATGAAAGACAGTGTCTTGGTTAGGACAAAGGAGAGATTCTAATGGGAAAAAGAAACAACGCAGGAGGTAAAGGCGGAGGCAAAGCCAAGGCTATGAAATACCTCATTAAAGCAGACCTAAAGGTCAATGGAAACGTCCAGCGCAAGGATATAATCGGCGCAATCATGGGTCAGACAGAAGGCCTACTAGGTGAAGATTTGGAGTTAAGAAAACTTCAACGTACAGCCAGAATCGGCCATGTTGATGTTGAAGTAAAGAGTAGTGGCGGAAAGGTCAACGGAGAAATATTGATTCCAAGTAGTATGGACAACGTCGAAACCGCAATTATTGCATCTAGCCTAGAAACAATCGATAGAATTGGGCCTTGTGCAGCGAAGATTGTAGTAACCGAGATTCAAGACGTTCGATCTACGAAGGTCAATGCAGTAATTGATCGTGCAAAGGACCTACTTTTGGACATGGTCAACTCTGGAGACGCAGCTACCAAGACTGTAATCGAAGAAGTTCGCAGCGTTCTAACCGTTGGCACAGCAAAGAACTACCACGGATTAACTTGCGGTCCAAATGTCGAATCAAGCGAATCACTAATCGTAGTTGAAGGACGAAACGATGTGCGAAATTTGCTAAACTTCGGAATAAAGAATGCAATTTCTTGTGACGGTGCAGGCTCGATCAAACAAGAACTAATCGACCTTGCAAACACCAAGACAAACGTAATTCTTGCAATTGACGGAGACCGTGGCGGAGAGATGTTATTCAGACAACTTAACGAGACAATGAAGATTGATTTTGTCGCACAAGCACCAGTCGGTCAAGAGTGGGAATTACTTCCACAGAAGACTGTAACCAAGTGCTTATCTCAGAAAATCGAGGTTGCAAAGTTTGCAGCACAACTTCCTGAAGATGCGCCTACCGAGGATGCGGACGCATGGTTGGAAGATATGGAAGACGAAGAAGCACCAGCCGAAATTCACGAATATTTCGACCATATTGCTGAACTAAAGAAGAATAATGCCGTTTTCGTCAATGTTGATGGAACAATCTCAGACGCAGTAAGCCCTGCTAAGTTGGCGGCTGCTGCAGAGGAAACAGATGGCGCAGTTGCTATCGTTTTCAACGGACCAGTAAGTGACAGAATTTTGGATATCGCTTCCGAAGCTGAAATCGAGACTGTTGTTGGAACAAAAGAAGGCAAAGGTTTCTCGCCACGCGATGGCGTCAAAGCTTGGCTTACAGAAAAGCATGCTTGAAACACCCGCATGGTCAAAATTCATGAGTGAATTGTTTCCATCGCCCACTTATGGGCGAAGATGAGGCACCGGTTTCAGCGCCAGCACCAGCCGTGACAATAGAGAGAAATTCAGGTTCACAAATCGCTTTAGCGTTGACAGTGTTCGCTCTAGTGCTTGCTGCTAATTCGATAATCAATGAGTCTTGGCTAACCGATTCCTCAGAATCCGAAGGCATAACTTCTGAAGGCGATTTGAGCCTAAGCGAGATATCCGCTGAAATCTGTACCGGTGGCGAGTGTACCTCCTCTACTAGCGAGTTTGCAGAGTTGTATGATGAATGCATGGATTCAATGGAAGCAGAAGGAGCAAGCTCATCTGAAAAAGATAAAACATGCGGCGACATTGCAGATTATCATAATGCTGGGTATGTTGCTATAATCATGCTAATAGTTGGCTCATTGGCATTATTCGTTGCTACCATTATGCAGGTCCGCGCAATGATTGGACACAGTCCCAGAATACCAAATCTAGTCTCGGGAGCTTCGGGCGCATGGGTTGGTATTTCGGTTTTGGTTTGGTCGATTATGTTGCCAGAATCAGAATCAGACCCTGATTGGGGACAGGGCCTTTGGATGGCATTAATTGCAGCAATGTCTGCATTTGCCGCAAGTTTCAGTGGAGTGCTACAATCATGGGTAGACGGTCCTCCTAGAATGCGCGCCAATGGTGTAAGGTCTGGAACTGAAATGAATGAATTCGTATTGAAAGAATCTTCTTGTGGAGACCACACACTTTCGATACTAGTTGATTCCGATTTGATTCGAGTCGCTAGGATAGATAGAGTAGGAGCATCGCCATCTGTAAGCGATGTATTGGCAACTCGAAGAGAGTCTTACACCGGATTTTCTCATCAAAGATTGGATTGGCTAGACGATTTCAAAGGAGTTTGGTGGGTTACAGCCGGAGCCTCACTGATCTCTTCATTCATGATAAGCACACTATTTTTGATTCCACTTTTCATTACATCAGTACTTGCGCTATTGCAATTGATGGATCCCGAGAGATTCGTAATTTCCACAAATTCTGGTAATCATCCATTCTTCATCAACCGCTGGCGTTCAAATCGAGAACTCACAAATCTTGCAATGGATTTGGTTGACGATGCAATGATAGCAGTTCTAAGAGGAGAAGACCTCGACACATCAAAATTAGATGCAAGAGCGGAAACAATAGCAAACAGATTCTCTGCAAATCGAGATGCTCAACTAGCCGAGGAAGCCGCAGCAGAAGCCGAAAAGGCAGCAAAGATCGCAGAAACTGAGGCTGCGGCTGCAGAGGAAGCAGCAAAGCAGGAAGCAGCGAAACAGCAAGCGGCTGTAGCGGCAACAACGCCTCCGCCTCAGGACGCAAGCAGCGCTAGCACGCAAACTCCTCAAGTAGAAGCCGTAGTTCAAGCACCTCCGCCTACAGAATCGGTCGAACCTGAAACAGAAACCACTGAAGTTGAAACTGCTGAATTAGAGCCAACAGAAGAGGCATCAAAGCCGAGCGAAGAAACACCACCGCCTCCTCAAGAGATAACCTCCCAACCGGAAGAAGAAACCCCATCGCCCCCGCCTCCTGAGGCAATACCTCCTCCATCAACAACACCTTCGCCAACTCCACCAGGTATGACCCCAACGCCCCCACCTCCAACAGCGATGCCTGCACCGCCGAGTATGTCTCCAACACCTTCTCCGCCGGCAATTCCTGCAGCGCCAATGCCTCCACCGGCAATTCCGGCAGCGCCAATGCCTCCTCCGCCTTTGCCCGGAGTGATGCCACCCCCTCCAAATATGGGAGGAATTCCCGCACCACCTCCGCCCATGGGGGCGCCAATTATGCCACCAATGGGCGTGCCGCAACCGATAACTCCGCCTCCGCCAGTATTGGTAAAAGCGTCTCCTCGTGAAGACAATTTGACTGTTGATGAGATGGACGATTTGCTTGGCGATTTAAGCTCGTGATTAGCGCACTCCACCGGAATTTGCCAACATTACTCTGCGCTTTAGCACGTTAACTTCGCTAGAAAGAGCATCAACATCATCAGGTGATGGTAAATTGAAATCATCAGCATCTAAGGGTAGTGCAGTACCAGGTCCTGGGATTCGCATTAAAGCCTGGCCCAAGGTTAACGAATCTTCTAGTAAATTCCCAACAGCGCCGCTGTGCCTTGCTTCCAATCGAACTCTAGTCCAGTTCGAAAGCTCATTTGCTAACTGTGATAGAGTTGACAACAAAGCATATCTTTGTTCATCATCATCGTCGCCTTTAGGCATTAATCGTAAGGATAAGCGTAACAATCTGTCTAATCTTGTATCTCTTGGTTCTATTCCAACATGGGTAGCCAATGTACGTCTAACAGAATTAATATCTCCATTGTCTAGTAACATCTCTGCTTCGTCTTCAAGACCTAAAGATCGAAGAATTAATTCCATTGAAGAAGCATCGCCAACATCTACATTTTCATCTGAGGGACTTTCTTCCTGTTCCTTTTTCTTGGCAGCACTTTTTCCTGCAAGACCGTAGTCTGTAACGCCAATACGGTCTGTAATGCCTCCAAGCATATCTCCTAGAGCACCAAATTTGCCAACGCCATCTCGGCCCCCTCCACTGACTAGACCTTTGACACCACCAACCTTCTTCTTAGGGGCTTCTTCTTCGATGGTTTCTTCTTCAGGCTCTTCAACCGGCTCTTCATTTTCCAACTCCGAAATAGATTCAACTTCTACAACACTGTGTTCAGAAATTTCAGTTTCCATCACTTCTAGTATTGCTTCCATAGCATCTTCTTCCGCACTTATTGGAGCGGGAACCAACACGGCTCTACTCCGCATTCTAGGGCGCCATGCTACGAATTTGAAATCCGGATCTTCGACTTCACATTGTGCAAGTCCCTTCATTAAATCTGGAATTCTTGCTGAAAGTGATGCTAGCCTGTTAGGCATAGATAGGTCAAGATTTACTTCAATTGAGAGTATAGGGGCTCTAGTCCAATCAAGTCCTGAGACTCTTCGACGCAATTTTTCATGATTTGCAACCGCTTCTCGCATCGTTGTCATACTCAGGGCAAGGCCAACAGGATCCTTTTCCAGCATTTCTTTTAATCCATCTATGGAGAAACCTTGTTGGTACCAATCTTCGATTTCCTCTACCAGTCTCCCCTCTAATCTATCGATTGGAATTCCTGAATTTTGTCTATTCGTTCTTGTATCAGCAATAAGAGATTCAAATTCTGCAAGTGTAAGAGAACCCGTAGGTTGGTCTTCAACCAATCCCTTTCTAACCAATTCCATCCAATCTCTTTCAAGCATTGAACGATGTCTTGCTCCTCTTCTGGCTTTAGTTTCGACGAAGTAATTCATTTCATCAAGTAGGCCAATATCTATGTCAAACTCTCTAAGGATTGACACTCTTCGAATAACTTCTTCCTCACCATCAATGGATGTATCTAATGTCATTAGTGCTTCAATTAGTGAATTTGCGGTTTGATAATTCGACTCTTCACGCTTTAACCAAGCGATAGCACTACGCGGCTCTTCGGATAATCTTGTATGCCATATGTCCATAGCGAAACCTTTGTCTTCCCATGAACTGATTATTTGCATACCTTCTAGTTCCATTTCCCTCCATTCTTGGTCGAGAGAATCGACTAAGTCTACGAATTCTTCAGTTTTATCCAACTTGCCAACCAAGGAAGAATCACCACACCTATCGGGCCATAGTGTTGCAAACTCCCGCCAGCGTTCAAGGGCCCGCAGATGGGTTTCGACAGCACCCTCGATTTCTGGTAAACCGGCTTCCCAGTCGAGAAGGTCTTGCGGCATAATTTTCCCTTCATCAGGGAACTTTACACCAAGGTGTCTCCACTCTTCAATAGTTGAGGTTAGTGAAGACAATCTCTCTGATAAATTCGTGATTATTGCATCGACTTCTTCGGACAAATCTTTGCTATTCTTTTCTAATAAACGATTAGCCAATTCCTCATCATATGGGCGAATTTCTTTTTCGATTCGCAGCCGATTATTCCTTGCCCCCTCGGCTTTAGATTGCAAAGTTGACAAGTGGTCTAAAGCCTCGCCAATCTTCATTGACCTTGCATCGGATGCATCAACTCCTTCCTTTGCTAGCAATTCAATCATTTCATCAACGACCAATCTTCTCCTTTTTTCATCGTTTTCAATCTGGTCCAGCATCGATGAAATCAAGGCTTCACTACTCACATCATCAAACAATATCAACAACGGCTGACAAGCTGAATAAGAAGAAGGATCCAAGGCGTTTAACCTCTCAACAATAGCACTCAAGTTGCTTCTCTTTCCTCTTTGTGACCATCTATCTTCGGCCTTTACAATGTAAGGTTCCCAAGGGCGGTTAACCGCAGCATCTTCATCCCATTTTTTGAGAATAGCCTCAGTATTTTCGACATTATCTAAACTTGATAGCCAGTCACTCTTTTCCCTTCTAGAAATCGTTGAATCGACCACTCTTTTTCGCAGCAGCCTATTCTTTCCAACAAGTAATTCAAATTTCAGCAATGACTCACTTGCAGACGCCGGTTTAGCAATAAGAGAATCACGGAATGAATCGACATTGAAACCTTCTTGGGACCACGCCTCAAGGCGTTCACTCCACCAGTGGTCATCGTCGATATCTCTCACCCCTTGCCACGACTGAATGGTGCAAGCGTTTGAACTTACCTTAATCCATCGACTTAGCCATTGGTTTCGGACATTCAATTATGGTCTGCGAAACGCACTCTCGCGCACAAGTCGCGTAGGAGAGCATATAGCCTCAAGGAAGAGGCTGGCTCTTGATGGACCCGATCACCGTCTCGATGGGACTCGGTTTGTTTGCAGCAGGAGGAGGCTTGGGCTGGTGGCTCAGTAAGACT